>MPLX02067286.1_pt1 | contig 11514 bp, 7 predicted proteins | sample 1617341 | NCBI WGS metagenome assembly MPLX02 (sample SAMN05944804, study PRJNA350692) | marine metagenome | biome: marine; feature: ODZ; material: water; isolation source: 120 m water sample filtered on 0.2 um supor filter | place: Pacific Ocean | collected 2012-04-08 | depth 120m m | reverse complement strand
TTGAAAAATAAGAACTAAATATGGTTTGAGAACAATAGAGAATAGGTGAGTTGTGTAATCATAATCCGCGTGTCGGGGGTTCAAGTCCCTCCTCCGCTACCATTACAAGCATCTGATTTCATTGAAGAAATCAGAGGTTTTTTCTTTTTGGAAGCCGATTTTCATGTGCTACGCGGATTGTGGTGAGTCTTATTTAATTTCAATGTGTTACCATCCGTTCCGTTTATTCCGTAGTACATGGGAATGATTCTAAGTCCAGGTTTTGTTCTCAAGTTTAGGTCTAAAGTCCTGATTTTACTTTGCGCCGAATGATGCTGTCCGGCAGCTTGGCAAATGGTACGGCGCTTCGCTCAATTAATGACATTGATGTTGCGTGCTATATTAGTGGGGCGGACACACCAAGCGATATTAGGGAATTGTTGGAATATTTCGCAACGCGTTTACGCCAGGCTTTTCCAAATTTTAGTCCGGTTTTTTCGAATCAGGTCACTTTGTTGTGAGAGGAGAAAAGAGAGCTAATCTATATCCGAAGATTGATCTGTTAGCGCAGTTACATCGTCAATTTCTTCCACGTCAACATCAATATAATCAGCATCGTCGGATTTGGCGAAGTGGAATAGTGGTATGTTCTTTTTCAATCCGTCCGGGTTTTTTGGTCTTATTCCATAGTCGCCAAGTTTTCTGGCACGAGATGACAATAGACCCTTTATTGACCGAGTGAGTTCCTCATAATTTTTGAATGCGGCTTGAAGACCATTTCCTAATTTCCCTGTATGACCAATCACTGCGACGATTGTGTCTAAAAGCAACTCTGTTCGTTTTATTATTTCTTCGTGGCTTTCGGCTTGTTTTGCGAGGTCGATTTGAGCACATGCAAAACCGATCAAGCATTCTAATGCAGCTGGACCAGCTAATAATATTGATTGTTTTCGGGCCTTGGATTCGAATTTTGGGTCTGCCCTGGCAATTTTTTCCAATGCACCTTCATTGGGTAAGAACATTACGCTAAAGGTTTGATTTATTTCATTTGCTCGCCCGGCCGCTCTGTAGCTTTCAATAATTTGCTCTTGGTATTTTTTCCCCGCCAAAGATTTAAGGTGTTCATTCATTGTCTTCGAGAGATTTGAATATGCGGTTTCCTCTTCTTCGGTTCCTTCTGATTTTGCCAGTTCCGCAAGGTACTTGGAAGCTTTGCAGTCAATAACAAGTACGGAATTACTTGGAAGAAGAACTACGCCATCGGGTCTTAAATTTTTTCCTTCGATATAGAACTGAATATTAAAATCAATTCCTTTTTTTAATCCATGAGATTTAAGGCGATTCTCCAAATGTAGTTCAGTTAATTGCCCCGCGCCACTTGGACTTGAAAGAGCCTTCCAGAGATCGTCAACAGTTTCTGTGTTCTGATCTACTCGACTATTTAATGAGGTAACTGATTCAGTTACCTGTTCAACCTGCCGCAGCAATTCCTTGGATAGCCTTTTTTCTCTTTCTTCGGCTTCCTTTTTTGCCGCACTTGCTTCGCGTTTATGATCTTCAAGAAGTTTAGAGGATAATTCTCGAGTAACTGAAAGTGCCGCAGCATTGGCAGCTTCAATACTCTCTTTCTTCGCCTTCTCCCAATCTTCCATACGTATTTTTATGCCATCAATTTCTTGTTCCCGAAGGGCAGATTCTGTTTCAGCTTTAATTCGGGAATTATAAGCTATTTCCTTCAGGGAAATCTCAGTCTCAAGGGTGGCTTTAAGTGTTTCTTCTTGTTCTTTAGCTGCTACGAGCATTGTTTCAGCTTTTGTTTTTTCGGATTTTAATTCTGAAATTTCCCAATTTTTATCTTTCAATAATTTGCGTTCTCTGTTGAGTTCCCGCCGGGCAAAAGAATAGGCGATTGAAAGACCAATAAGAACCGCCACCAGCAAAGCTGAAATGATACTATATTCGTTGCCCATAATTTTTTCCCGTGTGAGTTAAAAGTTCATTTAGAGTCTGATTCGAAACCAGTTCAATGATATCAATTCCTTGCAATAAAGCGTGTTACGCGCCTGATGTGTGCTACCAGGAGCCAGCTTTCAGTGCTGCCTATGTCCCTCTCCCAGTCTTTGGCTACCAGATGATGGGCCTGTCGGTTAATGCAAAAACAGCACGTTTTTGGAAAAGCCCTAAAAAGCTATTTTCCGACAGCCCCATGATGGTTAATCGTGTGGAGCAGGCCGTTATCTCGCCAGGCATAAAATTGCATCAAGGACATCCCGTAAATTTGTAGACTTAGATCAAATGGCCGCCGCGCACCGCTTTTGTCCTCAAATACCGCTCGTTGTGCCTGTTTGAGGGAAAGGCGTGTTCGACCCGCTCAACCACATTGACGTCACAGGCGCTCAGCGCCTCAATCTTGGTCGGATTATTTGTCATCAGGCGCACCGAAGCAAAACCGAGCTGGCGCAACATTTCGGCTGCCGGCAGGTAAACCCGCTCATCGGCGTCAAAACCAAGTTGTTCGTTGGCGTCGATAGTGTCGAAACCACGGTCCTGAAGCTCGTATGCGCGTAATTTATTAACCAGGCCTATTCCGCGGCCCTCTTGGGCCAGATAAAGCAGAACGCCACCCCCGGCCGTGGCGATTTCGTTAATGGCGCCGCGCAGCTGGTCGCCGCAATCACATCTGAGCGACCCCAGAAGGTCACCGGTAAAACATTCTGAATGAAGCCGCGCCAAAATAGGTTTGTCGGTGTCGACGCCGGGATCGCCAATCACAATGGCCAGGTGCTCTAGTCCGCCATCATAGGGCCTGAAGGCGATAATGCGGGTATCGTGGGCGTCAAGCAGCGGCACACTGGCTTCACTGACAGCTTTCATGGTTCGGGCCTGCGTGTGCTCGTACTGAAAAACGTCACCGGCATCGACGACCAGCAGGCCGCGACGAGTCGCCCAGGCGTCCAGATCGTCGGCGTCGGGATCGGCAATCTGTGAGACGACGGCGGTTGGCAACAGTCGCGCTATCTTGGCAAGGCCTATGGCGGCGGACTCGCAGCCATAAGTCTCGACATTGCTCACATCAAGGGCGCCACAATCGTCCCCCGCCAGATCAAACCCGGACAATGGGTCGGCAAGATCAAGTATGGTTTGTACCCGCCAGCCCTTTGGGCAATGTATAAGCAGGGCGGAAGTGTCCTTATCGGTCAGATTTAGGACGAGGCCGCGCCGCGCGGTGATGACCAAGCCAGGCGCGTCGTGAGCGGTTTTGCCAAGTTGTTGCAGGGTCTCATCGGTAATTGCCTCCGCTGCCTGAACAAGGGCGGCGACGCCATCGCCGCCACGCACACACACCATGCGCCCGCGCCGAAGTTCGGAAACGCAGCGGTCAACGGCTAAAAGCGAAACGGCTTCGCGAGTAGCCGGCATTTGAATCAGTTTGAAACGGTGCGGCATGTCTTGGCCCAGGCGGTATTGATCAGAACGGGACCATACTCCCAAAAGAACCGCGCTTAAAGACGCAATTCACTGTTTCGTTATCTTCTATTGACGCAACCGATAACCATACTATCGTTATAATTGGAAAAAATTGGCAGCGCGGTTAACTACAGTGCAGATACCACAATGACCACCGGAAAGCAGGTTCTGATTGTTGATGACGAAACACCGTTGCTGGAAACGCTTTCGGAGCAATTGCAACTGCATGAAGAATTTGTGCCGACAATCGCGACAAAAGGCGCAGAGGCCCTCGAACTGGCGAAAAACGATTATTTCGATGTCATAATTCTTGATGTCGGATTGCCGGATATGGACGGCCGCGAGGTTTGCCGCCTGATGCGTCGCAGCGGCGTCAAATCGCCAATAATCATGCTGACTGGCGCAGATACGGACGCCGACACTATCTTGGGCCTTGACGCCGGTGCCAATGATTATATCATCAAGCCGTTCCGCCTTGGCGTCATGCTGGCCCGGCTTCGCGCCCACATTCGCCAGCATGAACGTAGCGACGACGCTGTTTTTACCATCGGTCCTTACAGTTTTCAGCCGGGAGCAAAGCTGCTTCTGGAAGCGCAAACCAATAAAAAAGTCCGTCTAACCGATAAGGAAGCCGCGATCCTGAAGTATCTGTATCGCACCAGCGACAAGGTTGTCGGGCGCGATGTTTTGTTGGACGAAGTGTGGGGCTATAATACCGGGGTCACCACCCATACCCTGGAAACCCACGTCTACCGATTGCGCCAGAAAATCGAAGAAGACCCCTCAAACGCGCGCATCCTGCTAACGGAACTGGGTGGATACCGCCTGGCGCCTTAAATTTTGGCCCTGGTACGCGCGTCGCGACCTTCAGGTCCTATTTTTGTACGTCGGGGGTTTTCGCGGGCCTGAGTTTTAACCTGAATAGACCGGGGTCAAAAGACAGGTCGCGCTGGGTGGATAGTAACGAGACCGACGTCTTCACCCCTTGTGGATCGATGACAATCCATTTTTTCAGTTCCAGCGGCTTGTCGGCGAATATCAGCGTCAGGCCACCCTCTTCGTCCTCACGCATCAGGGTGACGCTGACAACGCCCGGAGCATGCTCGACTTTGGAAACGGTAATATCGCCGAAAAGCAGTGATATATTCTCCTGCACCAGTATATCGGCGGGCGTGGAGCCCAGCGGCAAGTGAGTAAGTTGGTCCAACTCCTTGTCCAGATACATCAACCAGGTGCCATCGGCGACGATCAGAAACTTGACCGGCGGGTCGTATTCAATGCGCATTTTCCCCGGCCGGTTCAGATAAAAAGTGCCTTCCGTATAATTGCCGGTCGACGAGGCCTGTAAAAATCGTGACTTCATGGTCACAAGATCATTCAGATACGCTTCGACGCGGGCGACGGTTTCCCTGTCAGTCTCGGACAAGGGGGAAATTTTGGCTGCAGCCAAGGCTTCGTGCGCCGAAAGCGACAGCACGATAAACGCCGAAAAAAGAATAGATAATAAGGGCTTAAAGGACGGCTTCACCGACTTCACCGACAAGAACCTCACGACGGCCGACCCGATTGGCTTTACTGACAACGCCTTCACTCTCCATGCGCTCTATGATTCGTGCTGCCCGATTATAGCCTATTTGCAGGTGACGTTGAATAAAACTGGTCGACGCCTTGCCCTCGCGCGCGATTAACGCCACGGCTTCGTCGTAAAGCTCGTCGCCGGAAGGCTGCCCCGAGCCATTGGGTCCGATGGTTTCGGTCTCAACGTCGGCGGTCACGTCTTCCAGATATTGCGGCGTTCCCTGGGCTTTAAGGTAGGTTACCACATGCTCGACTTCTTCATCGGAAACAAAGGGGCCGTGGACACGGGTAATGCGCCCGCCACCAGCCATATAGAGCATGTCGCCCTGTCCCAGCAATTGTTCCGCTCCTTGCTCGCCCAAAATCGTGCGGCTGTCGATCTTCGAGGTGACCTGGAAGCTGATGCGGGTCGGGAAATTCGCCTTGATGGTGCCGGTAATGACATCGACCGACGGGCGTTGCGTCGCCATGATCATATGAATGCCGGCGGCGCGCGCCATCTGCGCCAGTCGTTGAACCGCCGCCTCAACATCCTTGCCCGCGACCAGCATCAGGTCGGCCATTTCATCGATGACGATCACGATAAACGGCAGCGGCTCCATGGAAAGCGGCTGATCTTCGATGACCGGCTTGCCCTCATCGTCAAAACCGGTTTGTACGCGCCGGGTCAGGGTCTCGCCCTTTTTTGTCGCGTCGGTCAGTCTGGCGTTGTATCCGGCGATGTTGCGAACGCCCATCTGCGACATGGCCCGGTAGCGTTCTTCCATTTCCCGGACCGCCCATTTCAGGGCCATGACCGCTTTCGAGGGTTCGGTAACGACAGGCGTCAGAAGGTGAGGAATGCCTTCATAAACGGAAAGCTCCAGCATTTTGGGATCAATCATGATTAATTTACAGTCGTCGGGCGAAAGCTGATACAGCAACGACAGGATCATCGTATTGATACCGACGGATTTACCCGAGCCGGTGGTGCCGGCGATCAGCAGGTGCGGCATTCGTGCAAGGTCAACCGTTACAGGCAGCCCCCCGATATCTTTGCCCAGGGCCATATTCAGTTTCCCGGTAGAACGCTCAAACGGGTCGGACGCCAGTAACTCGCGCAGATAAACCATTTCGCGCTCGACATTGGGCAGCTCAATGCCGATCACATTACGACCCGGGACGACGGCGACACGGACCGATACCGCGCTCATGGACCGGGCTATGTCATCGCTAAGGCCAATAACGCGGGAGGTTTTTGTACCGGGCGCGGGTTCCAGCTCGTACAGGGTGACAACCGGACCTGGATGCACTTTTGTAATGTCGCCGCGCACGCCGAAATCGTCCAACACGGATTCAAGCAGTTTAGCGTTTTGTTGCAGGGAGTCCCTGTTGACCCTGGTTGCCACCTTGCCGGCGGGCGGGGCCTCCAGAAGCTCATGGGGCGGCAGCTCGAATTCGTCTCCCGGGACAAGATCCAGGGTCCGCTGGCGCTTCGCCACCGCCTTGCGACCGGTTTTAGGCGTCGCGGCTTTGGCGGCGACTTTCGGCTGTGGCGCTTTTTTCGCACCCGGTGAAACCTCAACCGCCGCCCGTTTGGCGGTATCGGGGCTTGAGGTCACCCAGGAATAAAATTTCAGCAGGGACGCGCTGACCAGTTCAGAGCCACGCCGGACCGTTCCCGTCACGCTGCCACGAACCTGCCGCCATTCTTGAGAGCTTAAACCCAGTACGGTAATCAGGGCGGTTGCGGCAGGAAGGGCAGTAAACAAAGCCAGCATCCATTGTTCGATAACCGCACCAAAACCCAAACCCAGGGCTGCCGCGTTTAATAGAGACGTGCTGCGTTCCAGCAGCACCAAACCAATAACGCCGCCCAGGCGTGTCGCCAGGGGCCAGCCCTGTGGCACCGGCAGGGCGCTAAGGCTCAGGGACATAAGCATAAGTGAAAGCAGGAAAAGGCCCAGACGCACCCAGATCATGGTTGGGGGATGTTTTCGGGTGGCCTGTATCCCCCAAACGGCAAGCACGAGGGCCGGGGCTGTGCCGACAAGCCCTAAAGACTGCAACAAAAGGTCAGCAACATAAGCGCCGCTCAGGCCAAGCAGGTTGTCTGGACCAGTATCTGCGGCGCTGTTTAACGATGGATCGCCCGGCGCATAAGACAAAAGTGCGACAAGGAGCAAAAACCCGCCAAAAATCAGGGAAAGGCCCACAATTTCGCTCAGGCGCCTTTTCAGGAACTCGATAACGCTTTCCGGCAATATGGAGCCAGCCAAACCGGCTCCGGGATTGGTCATAATTCTAGCCATGACCTAAGTTCTAAGGCACCAGTGTTTACAAGACCTTAACGCAGGACTTTAAGAATGCCCTCAAGGGCTGTTTTTGTCGTTTCCGGGGGGTAATTGTCACCGGGTTGGAGCCATCCGGCTCAAGGCGCGACAAATAGGCCCCCGGCAGCCCCACTAGAGGATTATCGTAAACGAACAAGGGCCCCTTCATTGAAAGGAGCCCTTGTTGAAGCGCACACTAACAGGAGTTATCCATTTAGCCTCTTACATCATCTTCCGGGTAAGCGCCGATGTGGTGCAGGGACAAATCCGCGCCCAGGAATTCCTCTTCTTCACTGAGTCGAATGCCCATCGTTGCCTTGAGGCCACCATAAACTATGAATCCGCCGATACCGGCGAACACGACACCACAAAGACTGCCGACAAGTTGCGCCATGAAGCTGACGCCACCCAGGCCACCCAGGGCCTCAAGCCCAAAAACACCGCAGGCGATACCGCCCAAAAGGCCACACATACCATGCAGCGGCCAAACGCCCAGAACATCATCAATTTTCCATTTGTTCTGACACTGATTAAAGCCCCACACAAAAAGAGCGCCTGCGGCCCCGCCCGTAAACAGTGCGCCAATGGGGTGCATGACGTCGGAGCCGGCGCAAACCGCGACCAGGCCAGCCAACGCGCCGTTGTGCACGAAGCCCGGATCGTTTTGCCCGACGACGACGGCCGCCAGAATACCGCCGACCATGGCCATCAGGGAATTCATCGCAACCAGGCCGCTGACCCCTTCGAGACTTTGCGCGCTCATAACGTTAAAGCCGAACCAGCCGACGGAAAGAATCCAGGAACCCAGGGCCAGGAAAGGAATGTTTGAAGGTGGAATGCCGATCACCGCGCCGTCCTTGCGGTAGCGCCCCATGCGCGCGCCCAACATAACGACCGCACCCAGCGCCAGCCAGCCGCCAACGGCATGCACGACGATGGAACCGGCAAAATCATGAAAACCAAAACCGAAACTGGCGGTAATCCAATCCTGAAAACCGAACCTGGACCCCCAGACCATGCCCTCAAATATGGGGTAAATAATGCCGACGATAATCGCGGTGGCGACCAGTTGCGGCCAGAATTTTGCGCGCTCGGCAATGCCGCCGGAAATAATCGCCGGAATGGCGGCGGCGAATGTCATCAGGAAGAAAAATTTAACCAGATCGTAGCCGCTGGCGGCGAAGGCGTAACCCTCGCCGGAGCCACCGACCAGATCCTTCGCGCTGTACAGAAAGTTAATGCCGTATGCGACCATGTAGCCGATAAAGAAATAAATGACGCTCGACATCGCCAGATCGACAATAATCTTGACCAAAGCATTAACCTGATTTTTTCGGCGCACGGTGCCGACCTCCAGGAATGCAAAGCCGGAATGCATCGCCAACACCATAACCGCACCGATAAGCACAAAAAAGACGTCCGCACCCGATTGAATCGCTTCCATAAATTCTTCTCCCCAGAAAACAATAAAATAAAAAACCGCCCGAAATTGGGATACCGGGCGAATAATTTACAAGAAGCGTGCCAGTTGTGCCGCCCTACCGGAATGGCCTGATTGGAAAGGGGGAAACGAAATATGAGCGTGTCCGTTGCGCTATCGCAATGGCAGCGAATGCTTAAAAATAGTGCGCCCATAATCGACGTGATTAAAAAACAAGCAAACCTTTGAATCAATGAGACAACCAGATTCGGAGTATTTTTTGGCTCTTCGACGTTTCATGTGGAAACAAACAAGTTTTGGAGTGGAGCAGCAATCTCTTTATGTATGGGATGTATAAGCTAAAAACATCTCGTAATCGCCGTTGCGGAGTACAAAACCGCACCAATTCGCCGGTTCCGATTGAGACCCGACAATGCCTCCCCGTTTATCCCAAATGATTTCTGGAAAATCCTATCCCTGAAAAGTCTTCTAAAGGCCGTAATACCACGGCGCGAACAGGGAGAAGACTATCCACAGAATAACAATAAGTGGCGCGCCAGCCTTGAAATAGTCGCCGAATCGATAGTGACCGGGACCCATGACCAGGATCGATGTCTGATAACCGATGGGGGTCGCGATGGCGCAGTTGGCGGCGAAGACGACCGCAACGGCGAATATCTGCGGGTCAATCCCGGCCTCGCGTGCGACACCAATGGCGATGGGGGTAAACAGCACGGCAGTCGCCTTGGCGCTGATGATATTGGCCATCACTGCAGTAAACAGGAAAAAAGAGGACAGGATTATTGCAGGGCTGGCGTCACTGATCGCCGCCGTCAGGGCCTGCGCCAGGTATACGGCGCCACCGGTTTCCTGCATGGCCGCGCCCATCGCCAGAGCGGCCGGGATCATGGTCAGGATTTTAGAATCAAGGGCGCGAGACGCCTGCTGTAAATTCAAGGCTCCGGACAGTACCATCAGTACCGCCCCGATCAGGGCGGCGGCGACAACGGGTAGCAATCCGGATGCCGCCAGCACGACGACGCCCAGGAAAATCAGGCCCGCCCGCTTGGCATGGTGGGCGACAGCCATTTCTTCCGCCGACCATTCCATCAACACAACGTTGCGATCAGCGCGCAAGGCTTCGATGTCATCCGGCTCGCCCTGAACCAGCAAAACATCCCCCGCCTGCAACACCGTATCCGCCAGTTTGGAGCGGATCATGGCGGCCCTGCGCTGGACGCCAAGCACAAAACAGCGGGTACGCAATTGAAAGCCGGTTTGGCGCAGCCTGAGGCCTATCATGGATGACGCCGGGGCCACCATGACTTCGGCCATTACCCGTTCGCCCTTTTGCATGGCGTCCTCGCCGCCGGGCTCATCCGCTGCGGCCTGTAAAATGCCGGGATCGTCAGACATGGCGTCGGACAGCGCCTTGCGCGAGGCGGCAACCATCACGCTGTCACCCTCTTCGATGATTTCCTCATGATAAGGCGGTGTAAACACCTGCTCGCCACGAACGATCATGCGTACCCTGACATCGGGTAGTTTGTTAATAACGCCGCCGACGGCTTTGGCTCCGATTAAACGGGAATCCGGTCCGACCAATATTTGGGTCATGAAGTGGCGCGGGGATCGGGTCATAATGCGGTGAGCCAACCCGGTCCGGTCCGGCAACAGGGACGGGAGGAAAAACAGTACGTAAACCAGACCCGCCCCGGCCAATACCAGGCCTGGAATAGTAAAATCGAAAAAGCCGAAGCCCTCCTCGCCCATTTCCAACAAGGCGCTTGAGACCAGCAAATTGGTGCCCGACCCGATCAAGGTAGTCATGCCACCCAGCACGGCGGCGAAGCTCAAACCCATCATGACCTTCGATGTGGCCCGATACAGTCTTTCGGCCAAGACCTGCATGACGGGGATAAAGATGACGACAACCGGGATATTGTTCAAAAAAGCGCTGATTACCAGCACCACGGCCATGACGATGGCGACCGACAGCCATTCGACACCGCCGCCAATATCCAGAACAAATCTGGCGACCTTATCCAGAACCCCGGTTCTGACCATCCCCTGTCCGACAACCAGCAGGGCCAGGACCGTAATCAGGGCCGGGTTGGCGAAACCGCGCAACATGCGCTCGGCGCTCAGCAGATTATGTCCGTCGGGGCTGTTGACCGGAAAAACCTGAAAAAAGGTTATCAACATGCAGATCACGCCGACTGACGCGACTTCGATAGACACTTTTTCAGAAACATAAAGCACCAGCGTCGCGATAATCAGCGCGAACGTCGCCCACATTTGAAAAACGTGACCGGATTGATTAATTAAGTCAGCCATATTCATGTAATACTACAACGCTTAAGCACCGTCGCAATGCCGTAAGAAAAAAAGGAGGTAAAAATGCAGCTACACAAGTGTGATCTGTTGAGATATGAAGCGTTCCGCCGGTCAGGGACAGCATGCAGCCTGTGATCGTCATCGTCGAGCGTTGAATGACAGTGCGGACAGGACGCGGCGTTCGCCGCCAACAACTCCTGCACCTGCGCCCACAGGGCGAGGATCAGGGTATCTTTCCTTGCGTGCGTCAATCGGCCAAGGTCAGGCAAATGAGCCATGGATAACGGTTAACGAAGACTGGAACCCTTACGCTTACAACAAGTGGCTTGTCTTCGGGGTCTTGCTCGGTCTTGCCGTTTTTATGTATGCTTCCATCATGTATAAAATTGTCAATTACGGCCCCTGAACGATGATCGAAAT
>MPLX02110611.1_pt1 | contig 11515 bp, 16 predicted proteins | sample 1617341 | NCBI WGS metagenome assembly MPLX02 (sample SAMN05944804, study PRJNA350692) | marine metagenome | biome: marine; feature: ODZ; material: water; isolation source: 120 m water sample filtered on 0.2 um supor filter | place: Pacific Ocean | collected 2012-04-08 | depth 120m m | reverse complement strand
GTATCGTTGTACCGCACTTCAGGTTTGCTCCATCGCCGATGGGCACTGCGCAGGGTATCCGGGTAATTGACCCACGAACCGCCCCGCACTATTTTGAACTCTCCTTCTGCCGGACCTCTGGGGTTTTTCTTGCGACGATAGTTGTAATACTTCAAATCGTACCAGTCGTCCACCCATTCCCAGACGTTTCCCGCCATATCAAAAACGCCATACAGGGAAGCTCCATTGGCATAACTTCCCACATCGGTCATAGTGAAAACGCCTCGCCACTTTCTCCCATAGCTGGCTCTTTGTTTAGGTGACCCGCTCCCCCAGGGATACATACTGCCACTGGGACCCCGCGCCGCCTTTTCCCATTCCGCTTCCGAAGGAAGCCGTTTGCCCCGCCACTTGCAATAGGCATCAGCATCGCTCCAACTCACCTGTGTTACCGGCTGACGTTTGACTCTGGACGGAAATGAATTTCCCTCCCATAAGTTACCATCCCGGCATTTATCCGATTCACAGGTTTCGTCCAGAGCCGGTCGGTGTCCCGTTGCCAAAACAAATTCCAGGTACTTTTCATTGGTTACTTCATACACATCAATCCAGTAGCTATCAAGAAAAACCAGCTTGTCGGGGTACTCGTCATTGAACCACCATAGCTCGCAGGATCTGTCATACTTCCGGCACATTTCCGTATGCTTTTTATTTTCTAAAAAAGTGGACCCGCTCTTGAAGGTTCCGGCAGGAACACGAGCCATAAAGGAGACATCTGACTTTGGTGAAGATAATTCGACCAACTTTTTATCCTGTTTGCGTACCGACTCTTCTTCCCCATGCTCTTCACCAGCGTGCATCGCAAACACTACAGAGATTACCGGAAAAAAACAAGCCCAACAAAATAAGCAGATCACTAAGCGGAATGACAGGCGACCAGGCATGGATTAGGATCAAGAAGTTAACGGAAGGTAAAAAATGGGAAGAACCTCACCCATCGGTTTCAATTGTATTTTCCCGAAACCGGGTCATCTCCTTGCCATGAATATAGAGAAGTGACAGCCCAAGGATCATATTGACAGAATAAATATTGACGAAGGTCGAATGAAAACGATCGAAACGGATCTGAAGTTGCTGGTTCGCCGGATTGGCCTTTTTCAACTTGTCCACTTCGTGCATTTCTGGTCGCAGAAAACTCCCCATATAAATCGCCAACGCGATCATAATACCAAGGATCACTTCTCTTGCATATCGACGTTTTGTGACAACAGGAGAATCAAATTCCAGTTTGCTGAATTTTCGCACCAGCAACTTGGCAATTTCCGCCGCGACCATGAGTCCGATACAGGTGTAGATAACTTGCACATTGAACGCATCCATAGTCACATTCATTATCTTGCTGGCCACCAGCGGCTGATCCTTGAGTTGGACACGCACTATGATTTCGACCAGGATTCCTAGCAAAAACATCCCCCCCAGCCATAAAGTCAGCCCAAAGAGATAGAACATATTGAGTGTGTGTACAAGACGTTTCATTAAGTAGTTTTCTCGTGGTCGTATACCCGGCACAAGGTATAAATCTAATAAAACGGAAAGACGAGATTCTTTACCGCTTAGCGCGGCACAGGCACTACGTTCAGAATGATAGGAAAAAGATAGTTTGTCATTCTGAGGAGCGTGAGTGACGAAGAATCTGGGGTTATGCCCAGCACCGCCTAGCGCCCGCCGGATACTTGCTTTCGAATCAGTTTTTCAAAACTTTTTTCCAGACCTTCCCTCTCCCGCGTCAGCGCCCTGACGATCTCCGGTCGGTCGCCACCATACCAGCTTTTGACTGCGTCCATCCCCTTGCTCCGGTTGACCGTATTGAGAATCGAAAGATAGATCACTCCATAAATGAATGCAAGCGTGTACAAGGTGAGTGGGATAAAAGACTTGATACGCTTCTGCTCCGCCTCCTCCTTACTAGCCCACCAAAGAGACAGTCGTCTCCACCAAGATGGTTTTTTCTGATCATTATTTGCTCCATCACTCATACACAGAAACAAAAAGCCCTTTAAAACAAAGGGGTTAAAAGACAACGCATACTATTATGGTGCAAAATCATGATAGCAAAATCCAACGAGGGAAACAAGCGAGCCCAATACAGGTCAACGCTCTATTTCATAAAATCTGTAGATTTTTACGATTATGTTATAGTTCCTTTTTTAGTCTACATTCTGGAGATTATGTTTTGATCGAGATTCGACCTGCGGGAAAAATTATTGCTACCGTGGAGTGTCCGGGCTCTAAAAGCTACACCAACCGAGCACTGTTGATCGCTGCACTCGCAGAAGGGGTTTCGACTCTACGTAACCCGCTTTTTAGCGATGACACAAAATACATGAGTCTGGCCCTCGAACAGTTTGGGATCCCGGTGAAACAGGAAGATCGCGCTTTCGTCGTTTCGGGAACGGGAGGACAATTGAAGACTCCACACAGCGAAATCTCTATCGGTCTCGCCGGAACCACGATGCGTTTCCTCACCACATTCGCGGCTCTGGCTCCGGGTGTGACCCAACTCACGGGTGAAAGGCGAATGCTGGAGCGGCCCATCTCGGACCTGACCGATGCGCTCAACCAGATGGGTGCCAACATCCGCTCGATAAAAGACAACGGCTGTCCTCCACTGGAAATTCCGGGAGGCGGCATTCCAGGAGGCGAGATCGACCTCGCCGGGGACAAAAGCAGTCAATATCTGACCTCCATCCTTCTTTCAGCGCCGTATTTCAAGAACGACACAACCATTAATATCATCGGCGATCTGACTTCCAAGTCCTATGCCGACATCACTCTGGACATCATGCGGGCCTTCGGAGTCACTGTTGAAAATGAGAGCTACACCCGGTTCCGTATTTCGGCAGGCCAAGCTTACCGCGCTGGCAATTACACTGTTGAAGCGGACTGGTCCAGCGCCTCCTATTTTCTCGCATCAGCGGCTATCACAGGGGGCGAAGTGACCCTCAACGGACTCAACCCTGACAGTGTGCAGGGAGATGCCGGATTCCTCAACGTTCTGGAGCAGATGGGTTGCGAAATCGAGCGGTCCCTTGAAAAAATTTTCATAAAAGGAAATCCTTTACGGGGAATTGACATCAATATGAACAACATGCCCGATGTGGTCCAGACTCTTGCGGTGATGGCATTGTTCGCCAAGGGCGAAACCTCCATCTCAGGAATCGCTAATCTGCGGATTAAAGAAACGGACCGAATTGGGGCGCTTAAACAGGAGCTCTCCCGATTGGGAGCCCATGTTGAAGCAGGCGATGACTTTTTAAAAATTCACCCCGGAACTTATGGTCCGGCTGACATTGAAACTTACGATGACCACCGTATGGCAATGAGCCTTGCGCTGGCAGGACTCAAGATTCCAGGAGTGCGCATTAAAAATCCGAGCTGTGTCGAAAAATCGTTTCCCGATTTCTTTGACCGGTTGAAAACAATGTATGAATAAACGCATTATACCAACCCACTGATCCACGAAAAAATACTCACCTGCACTAACAAACGCATAACCCGGTCAAATTATATGAACAAACACCTCTACACTAACCCACTGATTCACGAAAAAAGTCCTTACTTTCTGCAACACGCACACAATCCGGTCGACTGGAATCCCTGGGGCGAAGAGCCTTTCAAAATAGCCAGGGAAAAGAGCCTGCCCCTGCTGGCAGGCCGCCAGATAAAAAACGGAAAAACCACTGCCTGGGTCTGCAAATTGGGAACCTGCCTCTCCCCGGCCACTTCACCGGAAGAGCTGACCAGCCTTCTCAATTACGAAGAAAACTGAAACAAACTGTGATAGAATTCCCCTCTTCTTAATCACTGCAAATTAGAATTTTTTTCTATGCGAAAAGAACTGATAGATCAAATTATTGATTCCGCCCTTGAGGGGAAAGGAATCTCACGCGAGCAGGCGCTGGACCTGGAATCCTTTTCCCATCAGGAACTGGACCTTCTGTTCGAGGGGACCAACCGCTTGCGTGACCGATTCAAAGGAAATGACATCAAAATATGTTCTATCGTCAATGCGAAGGCAGGACGGTGTGAGGAGGATTGCAGTTTCTGCGCTCAGTCCAGCCAGTTTAAGACGGACAGCCCTGAATACGCTCTTCTGGATGTGGAACAAATTGTCACCGCGGCGAAGGAAGCGGAGGCATTCGGATCCAATGAGTTCTCCATCGTCACCTCTGGAACCTCGCTTGACGACCGCGAAGAACTGGACCGGGTGATCACGGCGATCAAACGTATTAAACAAGAGACTGCTCTGGAGGTCTGCTGTTCACTGGGTTTGATGAGTCGCGAAAATATGAAGGAACTGAAAGAAGCCGGACTCGACCGTTGCCACCACAATCTGGAAACTGCCGCGAGCCATTTCGAAAAAATTGTCACCACTCACAGTTATGAAGACGAAATGCAGGCGGTGAACAATGCGAAGGAAGTAGGACTGGAGGTTTGTGTTGGTGGTGTTTTCGGAATGGGAGAATCTTTTGCCCAGCGGGTGGAACTGGCTATGGATATCCGCGATTTGGAAACTCAATCTTTTCCGATCAACTTCCTGAAACCGCTTGAGGGAACCGGACTGGAAAAGATGGCCCTGATGGAACGTTATGAAGCGCTCCGAAGTATCGCCATGCTCCGCCTGGTCCTGCCCACTATCGACCTGTTTGTCTGCGGTGGACGTGAAGAAGTGTTCACCGATAATCAGGAAGAACTGTTTGCCGCCGGTGCCAATGGCATTCTGGGAGGGAACTACCTCACCACCAAAGGGCAGAATCCGAAAAGAGATATCGAAATGATCGAAAACCTCGGCCTGAATCCTGTTTATCAATCCGCCTGACCCGATAAATCAATTCTCCCCCTCAAGTTTTATGATTTAGTTCCGCTCTTAAAGGGTATAGCTATGAGTCTATCCTTTTCACTGCGGTTGAAGACAGACCCACGCTTTTCTCCTCCTTATGGGCGGTCCTTTGGGACTGCCCATATTTTTTTGCCCTCACAGGGGGGAGAACTTTGCGTAGAGACACCCTGACTGAAAAGTAACTGGGTTTTGGATTGAAGGTTTATGCGGGAGAGGTCCTGCTATTTCTTCCGGGCGCAGCCCTGCCAGCAGGGTCTTTAGTAATGACCTTGCTGATTCCAGTTTTTGATAGAAGATTTACGTTGGAGAATATCCGGATATTTCCCACGGGCGTCGCCCGTCAGCCGCAGTTTTCGTTGATGACCTTTTTGATCTCGGCTTTGGATTTGACCCCCACCAGTTGCTGGACCACTTGACCGCTCTTGAAAAACAGCAGTGTGGGGATACCGCGGATACCGTATTTAGTGGCCGTTTCTGGATTATCGTCGACATTGAGCTTACCGACTTTCACGGTATCCTCATATTCTCCGGCGATTTCTTCTACGGTAGGAGCGAGCATCTTGCAGGGTTGACACCATTCGGCCCAAAAATCCAGAATGACCAGCTTATCGGATTGAAGAACGGTGGAATCAAATTCTGCGTCGGTCACAGTAACAACTTTCCCTGAGGACATGCTAAACTCCTTTTAAATGTGATATTTGTTTTTGGGTGATTGAATTGTCTGCCCCTGAACTACCGGGCAAATGCGGAACCAAAATCACTACCGCTTAACCGTGGGGGTCGATTCCCTTTGAAAAATCGCACTAAAATTAAAGCAGTGAATTGATCAAAAATATACTATCATAGTGCCCCATGGTCGGCAACGGTTTTCACCCCAGCCCGGACAATCTAATATTTACCCGCATTTAGCGGCCTGTTTTGAGGACTACGCATGTCAGAAAAAATAAGTTTTTTTGCTTACAACGAACTAATGAACGAAGCCTATTTCAAAGAAGTTGGGCTTGAGTGCATTGAAAAAGTTACTGTTACCCTATCAGCTCAGAGAATAGCTTTCAATAGAATCCCGCCTGAGGGAACAGGTGTTGAAGGACAGGGACTGCCAAATATAGAACCCACTCCCAACAATGCCGGAATGATGGAAGGGGTTCTGTACGAGATGAGGGATACCTTCCTGCCCAAGCTGGATGAATTCCACGGATACCCGAAAGAATGCACTCGCAAGTTGATGGATCTGAACCGCCATGACTTTACGATCGTCAGGGGAATCGTCTATATTGCTCAACCGGAAAAAGTAGGCAAAAACCTCAAACCCACTAAGGCGGTGATGAAACTGTATAAGAAAGCGAAAAAAGAAATGAGCATGCTCTATTTTTCCCGACTCATGAACTCTCGAACCTGTGACTGACAGCTATCCATGACCCCGACTATAGCTTTCGTAAGAAGTCCGGGGTCCACTTTCAACCACGCTATTTCCTCGCATCCGGAAAAACACACCATCGATGTAGAACTCGTTTGCTCACAACACGAGCAGTACGTATCGGCCTTGATAGAATCCGGAATTGAAGTCATCAAATTCCCTCCTCTGGAAAACTGCCCCGATGCCACCTTCGTTGAAGACACCACGGTTGTTTTCGATCATGTGGCGGTGGCCTGTCCCAATAAAGAAAAGTCCCGGCAGGAAGAAGGCACCAGCATTCATGCGGAAATCAAAAAATACCGGCCATTGAAAACACTTCCGCAGTCCATCACCCTGGATGGAGGAGACGTTTTAAATACGGAAGAGAAACTGTTCGTGGGAATATCCAGCCGGACGAATCGACAAGCCGTTGACGCCCTGGCTGAATTCGCAAAAAAACCCGTTGTTCCCGTTGAAGTCCACAGCGCACTCCATTTAAAAACTGCGGCCACTTATCTTGGGAACAATCTCCTGGTGCTTGACTCGTCTTCGATAGACACAACCGCTCTGACTGGATTCAAGTGGATTGATACTGGGGAAGCCGACCGCTATGCCGCCAATTGCATAAGCATAGGCAATACGGTTTTAGTGGCAAGGGGATTCCCAAGGGTGGCGGATAAAATTCGTGCGGAAGGATTTAACACGGTGGAACTGGATATGAGCGAGTTTGAAAAAGCCGACGGCGCACTCACCTGCCTGAGCATCATTTTCAAAAAATCTGCTGAAGCGCTGGACTCGTCCAGTACGGGCACTGGTGACAAGCACTAGCACAGGCTAAAAATTTTCTGCTTCTTCCCTTAGAATTTCTTCATTCACATCGGCAGGAGGATTGTTCTGCATCATCCACGAATCGCGGACGTATTTCTCAGTCTCACCCGTGTCAAATTCTTTCAGGATTTTCTGGTTGTCTTTCAGGAACTTCCGGAAAATCATTTTGGGTCTTTTTTTTCGTTCTGTCATTTAGTTAAAGCCTCTTGCCTTGCCCGCACACCCGATCAATGGCGCGGGATTATTTGTAATCGAAGATCATAAGAATTATGAATCCAACCGTTGTTAAAACTGACATCCAGATCATGAATTTGAACATAAAGTTTTCCTTTTATCAATAGGGCCTGTGTCCTGGTGTCCAGTTTATGCATAAATCGAGATTCTTCGTCGCCGGAGCCTGTCCTGAGCGCCGTCAAAGGTACCACATTGGGAAGCCGAAGGATTCCTCAGGAAATGACAGGCTGGACTTTTCTTGTCATTCTGAACGCAGTGCCTGCGCCGCGACAGACGGTGAAGAATCTGGTTTTTTATTGTATTTTAATTTCATGATCAGGATCGCCCCCGCCAGAAAAAGAGTGATCGTATTCCAGACGATGAGTGGCTCCGCGTTCATTATAACCCCATAAACTATCCAGCAAATTATTCCTGACCACCAGAGCAATAACATGACCAGCGAAAAGTCGTCAGCCGATTTTGTTTTCCACGTCTTGATCACCTGAGGCACCAGCGCGACTGTGGTTAAAAAACCAGCGCCGTACCCTAAAAGTGCCACTGCACTCATGAACAACTCCTTTCATAATATTTTTATTCAAACCACAACGAATGACTACTCTACTTTAGTTTCTGTCCGATTTCCGCATTTACTTTTGCCCCGGCAAGCGAACGGGCCAGCTCCAGGTTTTTTCGCGCCCCGGTATTGTTCGGGTCAATAATTATAGCTCTTTCGAAATGCCCTATGGACTCTTCAAACCGGCCCTGTTGTGCCAAAACGCTTCCCAGATTATTGTGGGCTTTGGCGAATCCGGGATACTGGGTTATCGCCTGCTTATAATGTTCGACGGATTCTAAAAATTCTCCCTGTCCGGCCAAAAGAATAGCGAGGTTATTATGCACGCGAAATAAATCAGGATTGATCTGCAAAACCTTCCTGTATGTTTCGATGGCTTCCTGCCTCCTGCCTGGCGAAACCCCTTTGTTTGAAAGAGTTTTCTAAATTTTAGCTGATACTGAATAACGGTCGATATTGCCGGGATGAGGAAACCTTTGCCGGGTTTAAGATACGCAACCCTAAAGGGCTGCCCTACGAAACTCACTCGATGGCTGTAGGGCAAGGCTTCAGCCTTGCGAAACAAAGGTTATCTATTCCGGCAGATCCTGCTTGAGGGCTTTGCCGTAGCCGACCAATTCGACATATCCCTTCCCTTTGATCGGCTGACCGTTGACGGTCCCTTCGGCGGTGACGCTTCCTTCCCAGTACGATGCCGAGATGGACCGCAGGTTATAAAGTTCCTGATTGGGCAGGTCGGGCGAGAGCGTCAGTTGAATGCCGTAGCCGGGTAGTTCCAGCTTCCATCCGGCGGGATAGGTGATGCCCGACCGCTGGCTGGTCCACTGGCTCTGCGAGGTGATAATAAACTCTTCCAGCTTGATATGGCGGGACGTACCATCGCCTGAAACCAATGTCCCGCTGGAAAAAGGATCGGCTCCGCCTGTTTTGCGGCGCAGTTGATACAGCATCAGTTCAGTGCGATCATCGAGTTTCAGCGAAAACCAGTCCCACCCCGCCAACTCATCGTTCAGTTGATCGCTGGAATATTCGCGGTCCATCCAGCTGGTGCCCCGCACTTTATAAGCCTTCCCCTGCACGAACACGGTGCCACTGGTGTTCATGCGTGTGTATGAAAAATAATGCGAGGCGTTGCCCTCTTTGCGCCCTTTTCTACTGATCCCGTCTGTGCCATGAATCACGATTTTCTTTTCAGGAGTGAGTTTCAAGTCGAACCCCGTGCCAGACTCCACCGCTTTCAACCAGTGCGCGTCATCCATATCCGTGAGAAACCAGTCTTCGTTCCACACCATCAACCGTCTGGAGTGTGCACCCGCGTTACCTATCCCTTTGCGGTTGATGCGCTCGAAGAAATGAAATTTTTCGCTGTCCACATCCGTCAGGGTCATGTGCGCGAAATAAATATGCCCCACGTTCCATTTGGATGGATTCGGATTCTTCCCCGATCCATCGAGGATCACGCGAAAAAACGTGAGCTGATAACCAAAAGGGCGTGCCGTTGCCGTTTCTTCCAGGTTCCCGGTGTAGTACCACCATTCGATTCTGAAATCGTCGTGTGAATACATATCCTTTGGAAACTGGTAGGCATAACCCGGCAGGGCCTGGCGAAATGATGGAGGTTCAGCCGCGAAGACGATTCCCGTCGCCCCCAACCCCGCAATCGCAAGTAAAACCAATCCGTTTAAAGTCCAACGCATATTGCTCAAGCCTCAAAGGGGACATGCCGTTTAATAATAAAGGGTCCAGCTATTATGATAACTATGACACGGGTATTTTAGCTGATCGCTCGCGAAATACTATGCAAAGACTTGAGTGGATGATATAACCCGGTAATAAGGTCGCTGAAATTTATAACCCCACCACTAATATCAGAACAGAGCCCCATGCGAATTGGCGTAACCGGATCATCAGGATTTTTAGGTTCTCACCTGACAAAAGCTCTCGGGCAATTGCCCGGTGCCGAGGTCGTGATCCTTCCGCGAACCTCATCAGGAGATTTCCCGGGCAGGGACAAACTGCGATCTTTTGTCCGTGACCTGGATTTAATCTATCATGTCGCCGATGTCAACCGAGGAACGGATGACGAAATCCTCATAGGAAACATCGAGACTACTTTTAATCTTGTCAAAGCGGCAAAGAAAACGGGGAAACCTTCCCAGCGTATCGTGTTCGCTTCCTCATCACAGGTTTACAAACCGGTAACGCAATCAGGAAAAGTTATTACAGAATTCCACAAGGCAGAACCAACCACGCTGTTTGGCGTCACCAAACAACCGCAGAATATTTTATCCGGCTTTCAGGATTCGACCACGTTATCCTGCGCATCGCCAATATCTATGGTCCGGGTTGCAGGCCCCAATACAATTCAGTCATCGCTACATTCTGTCATCTGGTGGCCAACGGGAAAGCAATAGCAATTGACGGAAACGGACATCAGGGAAGAGACTTTATCTACATCGAAGACGCGGTGAGAGCTATGGTTCTCGCGAGAACAAAAAGGGGGAAATCTGTCTCGGGAGTCTATAATATAGGAACGGGTCGCGCGACTTCGTTACGCCAGGTGATCCGGAGCATAAAAGCTGGCGGTGTGGAGGTGAAAGCCACCTACACCCCTGAAGCGGATACAGGACAAAATTCATTTGTCCTGGATGCCTCCCGTTTCAAAAAACATTTTGGCTGGAAACCGAAAACCGTATCCCGCACAGGCATTAAAAACACATTACTCTGGTTTCAGGAAAGAAAAGCTTGATGAAAGACATTCGAGTAGACGATCTTGACCGCAAGTCAGACGAACGAGGCTGGCTCATAGAAGTGCTGGGTGGGAAGAGTCTGGATGCGTCTCATGAGTTTGGTCAGATTCATGTTTCCGTTGCTTATCCGGGTAAAGTTCGCGGCAATCATTACCACACGCGCAAACTAGAATGGTTTAATGTTCCAATGGGAAAAGGGCTCCTACGGCTGAAAGATTTAAAAACGGGTGAGGAAAAAGATATAATCATGGGGGGAAGGTGATCTTTGCACGGTGCACATCCCTCCCGGTGTCATTCACGCTATTAAAAATATCGGGGAAACAGATATGGTACTCATCGTCTACGCCAACGAATCTTTTGACCCCGATGACCCGGACACTTTCTACGAACAAATCCTGGAATAAAAAAAATCCTGCTCTTTAGACATGAACATCACTTTTTTATTACCGCATGTAAAAATTAGCGGCGGCGTCAAGGCGCTCATTGAATATGCCAACCGTTTGCAATCCATGGGCCATAACGCGCGAATGTTTATACCCGGCAAAGCGGCAAAATGGTACCGGCCCGATCAAAAAATGAAAGCGCGACGGGAAGGAGTGAAAACACTGCCTGCCGAAACGGTGGACTGGATGAACAACTCTTTAGCGGTGAAAGTATTTCCCGAACCCGACCCGGCATACATCCCTGATGCCGACATACTCATCGCTAGCGCATGGCAGACCGCAGAACTTGCCGCCTCGTTTCCAGCAAGCAAAGGAAAACCCTTTTACTTTGTACAACATTATGAAAGCTTGTGGACGCGTGACAAAAGCAGTGCGGCAAAAACTTATGACCTGCCAACGCAAACCCTGGCGATCTCCACCTGGCTAAAAGAT
>MPLX02309798.1_pt1 | contig 11525 bp, 7 predicted proteins | sample 1617341 | NCBI WGS metagenome assembly MPLX02 (sample SAMN05944804, study PRJNA350692) | marine metagenome | biome: marine; feature: ODZ; material: water; isolation source: 120 m water sample filtered on 0.2 um supor filter | place: Pacific Ocean | collected 2012-04-08 | depth 120m m | reverse complement strand
GAAGAAAAGGTTTGAATCTATGCTGACGAAGGAATAAGAAACCTTGAAAACTGTAGTAACCCTTACATTACTCACCTTTTTTTTCATATCGGCATGCAATTTAGGCTTAAGCAAACATCGGAGGCATTCTAGAAAATATCCACCAAAAGACAGAGTAAACATTGAACAACTTACCCTCCATGCCAAAACACATAAAAGAAAAACTAAAAAACATAAAAGACAAACTAAAAAACATAAAAGACAAACTAAAAAACATAAAAAGCATACTAAAAAACTACCCCCACCTTCCAGGTACGATCAAATATTATTACCAACCATAATTCATCCCGTTAGTGGCACGCTTATGGTTTTGGTTGATCCATCAGCTGATAAAACCACCCAACTGAAGCCAAAGCAAGGAAGCTTAATCCCTCCGATTAATGTATCCCATGACCTAAAAAAAATGGCCATGTTTTATATTGACCACACTGAAGTAACCGTGAAGCAATACAAAAAAACACACCCAACTCACGACCACACCTATATAACTGATAAAACCTGCTCAGCCTGTCCAGCCATGGGTGTTGATTGGATCAACGCAGACAAACATTGCCGGGCAGTGGGAAAACGTTTGCCAACAGAAGCCGAGTGGGAATTAGCGGCAGGAGGCTCGTCAAAAAAACCTACCTATTGGAGTAATAAAACCAAAAGGTCATTCTCGAACCTTGTCGGAGAAGAAGATGGGTTTGCTTCGGTTGCACCTGTAGGATCATTCCCTTTAGGATCTATACCTTTTGGCGCCTTGGATATGATTGGGAACGTATGGGAATGGGTTGATACCCCTCATTCTCCTCCCCCTAAAAATTTAAGACTAAAGAAAAAAGTAATTTATAGAATTGCCAAAGGAGGGAGTTGGGCAAGTCCGCTTGGCCTTGCAACTATAGGCTATCGAAATGTAGTAGCTGGCAATATTCAAAACCCAACATTCGGCTTCCGTTGCGTCAAATCGATAAATTAGTTTACTGTTAAGATTGTGGTTAGAAACCTATGAGCAACCCGAAGTAGCGCCACAGGTTTGACATTTAAGGCAGGTACCATTCCGAACAAGAGTCAGTTGCCCACAATCTGTGCAGGGATCACCTTCATAACCCTTTAACTTCGCGATGGATGCTGTGGAAACCAATTTTCGCGCGGTCACAGCCTGCCCCCCTTCATTTCCATTACTACGTACTGGGGTGATCTCGACCGGTTTAGCGTGTCCATTGTTCCCGTTTCCTTTGACATGAGAGCTATTTTGGAGAATCTTAGATTCTCTCTTCACTTCTCCTTTGATCATCACTACCGACGACTCATCCGTAGAGCCCTGATTACTGGCTTCATCAGGTTCTGACTCATTGTTCTTCCCGATAGCATCCGCCCGGAGATCATCAGGGGTCACTTGAGCAAGGTCAGTACGATCAAGATAATGAATAGCTAAGTCTCGGAATATATAATCAATAGTGGAGGTAGCCATGGTTATTCGTTCATTACCTGTGACAATGCCATTTGGCTCAAATCGTGTAAATACAAAGGCATCAACAAACTCTTCAAGCGGAACACCATGTTGCAGTCCCAAAGAAATCGCGATAGCAAAACAGTTCATAAGACTGCGATAAGCTGCCCCTTCTTTATGCATATCGATAAAAATTTCACCGAGTGAGCCATCAGAATACTGACCCGTTCGCAAATAAACTTTATGTCCAGCAATAACCGCTTTCTGGGTATAACCAGCCCGGCGATGGGGAAGGGTTTTTCGTTTCCGTTCACGCACGATTTCGACAATTTTCTTGGCAATTTTAAGAGGCTGCTTCTCCTCAATATCCTCAACCTCAAGCACTTTAAAACCTTCGCTAACAGTACTGTTAAGAGGTTGGCTCAGTTTTGATCCATCCCTGTATACTGCAGTCCCCTTTAACATGAGCTTCCAACAAAGCATGTGCGCATTATCCATATCCTTAAGAGTAGCCTCGTTGGGCATGTTGATTGTCTTGGAAATAGCACCCGAAAGAAACGGCTGAGCTGCCGCCATCATATGAATATGGGCTTCTGATCTAATGAATCGTTTCCCATACTTTCCACATGTATTGGCACAATCAAAAACTGAATAATGTTCTTGGTTAAGATAGGGCGAGTTCTCTAGAGTCATGGTACCGCAAATAACATTGTTGGCCTCTTCAATATCTTGATCTGAGAAGCCAAGATGGTTGAGCATATTAAAATCAAAAGAGTCTAGTTCTTCGCTACTAATCCCAAGAACTTCCTCGCAAAAGGACTCACCTAAAACAAACTTATTGAAAGCAAATGTAATATCAAATGCTTTAGGTAGTTCACCCTGAACTCTGGAAAGAACTTCGTCTGTAAATCCTTTCGCCTTTAAGGTATTAAAATTAACATGAGGAGCTTCTTCCAAACTGCCCGTTCCGACACAGTATTCTACAATCGATTGTATTTCGCCTGACTTGTAACCTAATCGCTTAAGGGCAGATGGGACCGACTGGTTAATGATTTTAAAATATCCCCCACCCGCAAGCTTTTTGTATTTCACCAAGGCATAGTCAGGTTCAATGCCCGTAGTATCACAGTCCATCAACAAACCAATAGTTCCGGTAGGGGCAATACATGTGGTTTGCGCATTACGAAAACCGTATTTTTCGCCCAGCGCCAAGGCGTCACCCCATGCCTTTTTAGCTGCCAGCATCAGACTATTTGGGCAATCCTCCGCACAAACCCCTTGAGGAAAAACAGATAGTCCTTCGTATTCCAATCGATCAGAATTTAATAAAGCCCTTCGGTGGTTACGCATAACGCGCATCATATGTTTCTTGTTTTCTTCATATTGGGAAAAAGGTCCAAGCTCGGAAGCTAGTTCAGCAGATGTTGCATAAGATGCGCCTGTTAGCAATGCGGTAATCGCACCTGTTATGGCACGACTTTGATCTGAATCATAAGGGATTCCCATTATCATTAGCAGCGCACCCAAGTTGGCATACCCTAATCCCAACGTACGGTATTCATAACTTTTACGCGCAATCTCTGCATTTGGGAATTGCGCCATGGCTACTGAGATTTCAAGTGTCATAGTCCACAAGCGGCAAGCATGGCGAAAGTTATCTACATCAAACACATCAGTCTTAGGATCATAAAACTTCATCAAATTAACTGATGCTAGGTTACACGCCGTGTCATCCAGAAACATGTACTCTGAGCAAGGGTTAGACGCGTGAATGCGATCCTCTTCAGGACAAGTATGCCACTCGTTAATAGTTGTATCGAACTGAAGTCCCGGGTCAGCACTGGCCCAAGCGGCTGTATTTATAGACTGCCAAAGCTCACGGGCCTTTACCCGCCGAATGGATTTCCCATTGGTACGTTGACGAAGGTCCCAATCACCGTCATCCTCCACGGCATGCAGAAAATCATTGGTCAGACGAATAGAGTTATTGCTGTTTTGTCCAGAGACTGTGGCGTAAGCCTCAGAGTTCCAATTGGTGTCATACTCTTCGAATTCAAATTCCTTGATGCCCTGCTGCGCCAGCTGAATCACTCGATATATATAATTTTCAGGAATAAAATCTTCTATAGCCCTCCGTACCGCTTTTTTGAGCTTGGTGTTTTCTTTAACGTCGAAACGGATATCCCCTTTCAAACCTTCATCCCAACACGCAAGAAAAACTTCCTTCAACCGCCGCTTAAGAATTCGGCTGCCTGTTACTATTGAGGCGACCTTACTCTCTTCCCTAGCCTTCCAATTTATAAACTGTTCAATATCAGGATGATCGATATCGAGAGTTACCATCTTAGCAGCTCGCCTTGTTGTACCTCCAGATTTTATCGCCCCTGCTGCGCGATCACCAATTTTAAGGAAACTCATGAGCCCTGATGACTTACCGCCGCCTGAAAGGGGTTCTCCCTCACCGCGCAGTTTAGAAAAGTTGCTTCCGGTGCCTGACCCGAACTTAAACAACCGTGCCTCCTGTTGCCAAAGATCCATAATGCCACCTTGTCCGACTAGATCATCCTTGACGGAAAGAATGAAGCAGGCATGCGGTTGAGGTCGTTCGTAAGCATTTTTTGATTTTTCAACTTGCCCGGTTTTATCGTTAAAAAAATAATGCCCTTGAGCTGGTCCCTCTATACCATAGGCCCAATTAAGCCCTGTGTTAAACCACTGAGGAGAGTTCGGGGCAGCCATCTGACTCGCCAACATAAAGCACATTTCTTGGTAATAATTGCGCGCTTGATCTTCATTTTCGAAGCTTTTGTTCTTCCAACCCCAATAGGTCCAGCAACCCGCTAAACGATGAAATACTTGCCGTGAATCCGTTTCGCCATTCATCCACTTTGACTCTGGAAGCCCGGACAATGCTTCAGTATCCTCCTCTGAAGGGCAAAGCCACTCGGGAACTCCATCCTCTATTTTTTTCTTGAGTCGAGCAGGAACTCCAGCTTTTCGAAAATATTTTTGGGCCATAATATCTACAGCCACCTGAGACCAAAGGGTTGGCACTAACACCCGGTCCATTTGGGAAACAATAGAACCATCTGCATTAGTGATTTTTGAAGTTCTTTCTACAAACTCTATTTCGCTATAGGGGTCGCTCTGATCTTTCGAAAATTTAGTAAAAACTCGGTCAATATGCACACGAACCTCTCTTAATAACTTTGGAACCCCAAAAAACTACCTACTCCAGCACATAATTAAATTTGGAGTGCCGGTTAAAACCTATGACAACTATATCTAGTGTCAGAAATTAAAATATATACAATATATTGCGTTGTCAAACAAAAACCGTCTCTCCGCCCAAGTTTTTTTAACTTATTGATATTAAAATACTTAAAAAGGTTTTTGTAACGCTTTTTAGTCATTTTTGGCAGTGTTCACAACCCTCCATAATAATAGGCTTTGGGGGCTTATCGCATGAAATTAAGCCTTTAATTCGGGTATGATCGGACCTACCTAAATCAATAAATGCTACGATGCCCTGCTGAAAAAATGCATGAATTTGAGAGTATTTTTGCAATCGTCCGTGGCGGGTGGACATACATTTTCTAAGTAAAAAAAGGATGGCACAAAAATAACCTTGAAGCAAAAGAATCAAATAAACTGGTTCAAAACTCTTAACTATGCATTGCGAAAACAAAAATTCTCGAGATATATGGCTTGGAGGTAATAGGGAATGAAAAATAATTACATTCATTTTTTTATTATATTAATTGTTTTGATCGCTGTGTTTTTTACAACAATAAATGGATCTGGTGAGTCTGGCGACAAAAGTAAATCTTCTGTAGTGCAAGATATGAGGAAAGCGACCTTTGCAGGTGGATGCTTCTGGTGCATGGAACCTCCATTTGAAAAGTTGCCGGGTGTCTCAAAAGTCATCTCTGGATATACCGGAGGTAAAAAAGAAAACCCGCGTTATAAAGAAGTAGCAACCGGCTCAACAAATCACGCAGAAGCTATAGAGATCCATTACAACTCTTCTATAATCTCCTACAACGATTTGCTAGATGTATTGTGGAGGAATATCGATCCTACTGATGGAAACGGGCAATTCGTGGATCGAGGCAAGCAATACAGACCCGCCATTTTCTATCACGGTCAAGACCAAAAAAAACTAGCTGAGAAATCTAGAAGTAAACTTGAAAAGAGTAAACGGTTCAAAAATAAAATAAAAACAAGCATTGTCAAGGCAACTACATTTTATGCCGCCGAAGAATACCACCAAAACTTTTACAGGAAAAACACCATTCGTTACAAAACATACCGCACTGGGTCTGGGAGAGACCGGTTTTTGAAAAAATATTGGAGAGAGTGACTAGAATATAAGGTAAAAAAAACTCCGAAACAAACAATGCCGGCAGAGAGCGACTCCTTGTATATTAAATTTACAAAACCACCTAAAAATGAATTAAAAAAACAGCAGACGTTTCTTCAATAATGAAATTTATCTAGTCAAAAGGCGGTTCTGACTTGCGTTTTATATCTTTCTTTGTCAAGTTCATCCGACCTTGGATAAATTTAAATTTGTTTTCCGCGATACTCATGGCTTGCTGATTGTTAGTTTTTTGTGACAGCCTTTTAACGATTACGATTTCGTCAAGAGCCTTTTCCCAATTTTTCATACGTTCGTATACGCTAATCAAATTTAAATGTGCCTGTAAATGTTCTGAGTTTATTTCAACCACTCTAATATAATGTTCAGCTGTTTTTGGAATATCTTGAAGGTACCAGTACTCTAACGCAATTTTAAAATGAATATCCGGGTCACCACTTCTCGTTTCAACTACTTTAAGATATTGTTCTAAGGCAAGTTCGTTTAGCACAGATTTGTCGTAGAGCGATGCAAGACCGAGTCGGGCCTCATTATAAGTTGGATTTATTTCCACTGCCTTGTTGTATGATGCAAGAGCTTCTTTTCTCCTATCCCACTCTTCATAAATCAACCCTTTTTGGTAATGGGCTGGCGCATACAAAGGATTAATCTCTAGGGCTTGGTCAAGAATATCTATTGCCTCATCATAAGTTCCTGTAACTTGTTTACTGACAGCAAGTTTTATTAAGTCAGCAGGGTCTTTTATTTGGCTAGAGGCAGACATCCCCCCTTCATCTTTTTTATGCTCACTGCACCCAAAAAGAAATAAAAATAGGACTAGAAAAAAAACATTGAGCTGAAGCACTCTAATCATTTTGAACCCTACAATAAATTTTTATCTGGCATTAACACTACATTCTGGAAGGAGATGTTTTATTTGTTCGCTTTCGCCTGTTGCTCTTGCCAATTTTGAGTGGCATCCTCAGCATTCATAACTTGGAAGCACTGCCGATTAAGAACCGGGTGTAAAGAGAATATCGGTGTGTTAAATGGCACGATAGCTCGCTCCTCTCCAGGAGGCAATTGGAGATGCATGTTAACAAAATTAAAACTTAGGCCTTCCTGCCAAGGTTCTTTTGACGATTCAGCGTAAGCGGGTATCTTGTCAGATGCATGTGTTCGAGTCATCAAACCAGACCCTCCCAGCAAACCATATTCGTGAAGATCAGGCGCCCCCTGAATCAAAACAGAAACACGGGAGGAATCAAACCACACCTTAAAATTATTAACAACCTGGATAAAGGTACCTAAACTCCCCATTCGTTCCAACACGGCACGGGGATAACTAAATTCAGGAGGGTTTTCTGGCGAGGCGCTCCCAAACTGGTATTTAAATTCTCTCTCTTTGACTCGGGACGCAGATACAAACAAAAGATTTGGGTCTTCCAAATCCAATGGAAGCACCTGCGCATCGTTATAACTTAAAAGCTTATCCATGTCATAAGCTAAAGGAAATGAGTAACCTTCTTTGGAATAAAATACACGTACACCTGCTTCCAGAGGGTCTTCTGGTTTACGCGTAATTTTTAGATCAAAAGGAAGCATCAAATGAAATGCGTTTGTCCGCGAATTCATAAATGGTGCGCATGCACCAGGAAACTCACGGTGTACGTCCTTATTTTCAGGCTCAAATTTCCTTTCACCTCCAGTAAAATGTTGTCCCGCTTTCGCTTCTTTCGTCAAATGGTATTTTTTTTGATAGTAATCACTCGCCCTCTTTTGCGCGATATCCAAAATGTAATCAGGAACATCGGATTGGACGATAATTAACTGCTTATCCAGCGGGAGACCAGCGGGTCGCATAGCGTCGTTGTATATATCGAGTTCAGCCTGCGTCTTACGAATATCATAGTCCAACTGTCGTTCCAGATCAGGATTGGAATAACTTGTTCGCGTTAGAAGTTCTTTCGCTCTCTTTAACAGCTCCAACTTCTGAGTATAGCGCTTAGGTTCAGGGGCAAACGCCTGAATAATTGCCATCAATAAATTGAACTGTTCTTCAGGCAACAGGCCTAACCCCTCCATATCATTTTCCTTTATGAAGGTAAAAGCCAACGACCCAAAAGCCTCTTCTCGACGAAGACTAAGTGTCAAAAGATAATTAAGGTAACTACGTGCTTCCTCTAAATTAAAATCTGCCATCGCCAAACTCACATCCTAAAGAATTATTAATATAAAACGAATTATTGAAACTAAGTTTCATTAGAATTAGATAGTACAATGTGCATTATAATTATTCAACACGGACTGCTTCCTTTGGGTTCAGCCTAACAGCTAGACGCGCTGGATAAAGGCCGGCAATGAGGGAAACGACCCAAAACAAAACCAAAGAGAGTAAAACAAAAATATATGGGAAGTGGATCTGTATAGTCCAGCCAAAAGACTGCTTGTTAATCACAAAAATTAAAATATAGGAAACAACCCCTCCTGCGACTACGCCCATTATCGAACCTATAAACCCTAATATGCCTGACTCGATAAGAACCATGCGCTTAACCTGATCTTGGAATCCCCCAATGAACCTTATAATCCCTATCTCTCGTTTCCTTTCAAGAATAAGCGCGATCAGAGTGTTGAATAACCCAAGTAATGCCACACCCCCTGCAATAATTTCTAATGAGTAAGTAATGGCGAAGGTTTTGTCAAAAATTTCCAGCACGTTTTTTTTTAATTCAGGGTTTGACCTTATAACCAAATTGTAATCCGCGCCAAGTGTTTTGAGGAGTTCCTGCCTGACATTTTCTATCTCGTTTTTGTTTGAGAGGTAAATCACGAAGCTGTTCACATCCGTATCACCATAATATTTAATAAATATTGATCGATCTATAATGATGTAGCCCCGCTCTCTCGAATAGTCATAATAGACTGCTACAACTTGAAGTTTGGCCGAACCATTTGGTGTCTCCATAAATAAGGAATCACCCACGCCAACCTTATGCTTAAGAGCAAAAGATTCTGAAATAATAGCGCGGTCTTGACCAACCATCTGCGCAAATAATTCCTGCGCGGTTGGACCAGACTTTATAACCAAATTACCGTAGCGGGATAGTGCTTCAAAATCACCCGAACCTAATACTGCCGGTTTATCGTTATAACTGATATCTTGAGCCCGAAATAAATCCACAGCGGCAACACCAGAAATTTGTCTTATAGCTTCTACTCGATCGCCTGGCAAAGTATACTGGTAGTCGATATCCCTTCCTCCTGCGACTCGGACAAAAAGGTCAGCTTTTAGTGTTTGGCCGATCCACACAATGACCGTTTGTCTGAAGCTATGTACCATAATCGACATACTTATAATCATCATGAATGCTATTGCGAGCGAGGAAATGGCAAGTGAATTGCGACCAATATTTTGTGACAAATTCATACTCGCTAAAAAACCCTCTCCACCAAAATACTTTTTGCAAATACCTCTTAAAAGATCTCTTCCTGCAAGTAAAGCGGACGGCGAAAGAAAAGATAACCCCATAATCACAAGAAATACTGCCAAAAATCCAAAATAGGGGAACCCTCCTATGGGAGGCAGTAAACTGAATATCCCGGCCATAGTAAAACTAGTAATAGCCAATAAGGTTAGTCTTCTATCTCCCCGAAATATTTTCAGATCATAGCTACCACGCCGCATTACGGTTGTAGGTGATGTCATGGAAGCATCAATAGCTGGGATAAGAGCAGAAACCAAAGAAAGACCTACTCCAAGCAACAAATAAGGCCATGACTGAAGCCAGTTAAAATCCACTTCAGTCACATAACTCGGAGTGTAAAGATTGTTGACGGTTACGGATACTGCATCGAGCGAAAATTGTGCTAAATCTTTTCCTAACCAGACACCAATCACAGAACCTGCGGCACCAATAATTCCAGCCTCGATAAAAAAAATGCTGGCAACGAGCAACGGTGTTGCTCCTATGGCACGGAGTGTCCCTATCTCGGCCCGTCTGCGCACCACTGATAATGCAACCATATTATAAATTAGATATAGAGCAACAATGAGGGCCACAAAACTTAAAGCAGTAAGGTTATATTGAAATGCCCGCAACATTTTTTCTACTTGCCTATTCTTTCTTTCCGGTCTGTCCACACGAAGAAAATCGGGCAACACTTCTGAAACTTTTTCACGTATCGATTCGAAGTTTTCTTTTTTTTTAAATTCGATGTCAATACGGTCAAGCTTACCTATTCTTCCAAAAGCCCATTGCGCAGCAGCAATATCCATGAGCGCAAAATTTCCGTTGAGAGCCCGAGCTAAGCCTTTATTTTCTAGAATGGCATTTACGTTGAATGTTTTTTCGATACCATTAACAAGAAAGTTAATTTTATCTCCGGGCTTAAAATTTGTTCCAGGGATGAATCTTTCAGGCAATATAATACCTTTTGGGTCCATAATAATTGGCAATAATCCCTTAAGATCCTTCTCCAGTGTTTTAATTGAAAAATCTCTAATACCGCTATCTTGCAGGAGATCTGTTCCAAGAATCTCTACCACCTGGCCAGTTTTTAATTCAACACCATATCCTTCTATTATTGGATAAGGTTTAACTAATTCGCGAACACGTGAAAGTTCCTGAAAAAATTTTTCATCAAAAGCCATCCCCTCTGCATGGACAATAGCATCCGCTCTACCAAGGACTAGATTTACGCTCTCCTCAAATGAGCGGAGTGTCTGCCTATTAGCCAGCTGAATACTTAGGAAAACTGCAACACCAATAGCCACGCCTAAAATTGTAATAATCATTCGGAAGGGATCACGCAAAACAGGGCGTACAATAAGTGCCAAAAAAAGATCTTTAAAGTAAAAAAGAAAGCCCATTACTAAACCCTACAATTTGTTTTCAATAGAAACATAGAAAAATTTACACGCATGGTTCTAAAAAGTTAAAACTATATCCGTTGCATGCTAATTTGCTCTGGGCGTAGCTTTCCCGTCACGAATTTCAAAGTGACGGTTTCCATTATCAGCAATTTGTGAATTATGTGTTGCCATAACCACGGTGGTATTGAAATCGGTAGAGGCTTTATTCATAAGCTCGAGAATCCTAATTCCATTTTCAGAATCTAGGTTTCCTGTTGGTTCATCGGCCAAAATAATCGATGGCCGATGAACCAATGCGCGGGCAATTGCAACTCTCTGCATCTCACCGCCAGATAATTCCGCGGGAAACGATTTAGCTCTATGAGAAAGGCCAACATAATCCAAAAGAATTTGTACCTGCTTGCTTTCAGTTTTAGCTGAATGGCTAAGCAAAAGTGGCAGCTCTACATTTTCTTGAACTGTTAGAGTAGGCATGAGATTAAAAAACTGAAAAATAAACCCAATTTCCTTTCGCCTTAACTCAGTAAGTTCTTTGTCATTCAATCTATTTAGCAAACGATTATTAAGATATATTTCCCCCCGGTCTGGAAAGTCCAGTCCACCCAGGCAATTTAAAAAAGTTGTTTTTCCCCCACCGCTAGGACCCATTATTGAAACAAAATCTCCCTGTTGAAACTCCAGACTTACCCCCGATAAAGCTGTAACCTTCTCATCACCCGCGTAATAATACTTGTAAACATCTTTAAAACGTATGACAGGAGAATTCGATGACATGGTTAAGTCCTTTTAGGCAACACAATTAAACATAAAGATGTAAG
>MPLX02183067.1_pt1 | contig 11530 bp, 9 predicted proteins | sample 1617341 | NCBI WGS metagenome assembly MPLX02 (sample SAMN05944804, study PRJNA350692) | marine metagenome | biome: marine; feature: ODZ; material: water; isolation source: 120 m water sample filtered on 0.2 um supor filter | place: Pacific Ocean | collected 2012-04-08 | depth 120m m | reverse complement strand
CTGCAAAACCACGAGCACTCTGCACCATTGTGATTGCAGCTGTGAGGGTGGTCTTACCATGATCTACGTGACCAATCGTACCGATGTTTACGTGAGGTTTTGTTCTTTCAAATTTTTGTTTAGCCATGACTTAAAAACTCCTTATTTCATATTCTTACTTCATTTACTATTCGGCGAGCCTACGACCGGATTTGAACCGGTGACCTCTTCCTTACCAAGGAAACGCTCTACCGACTGAGCTACGTAGGCATCTCGAGCGAGTGATCGGGATCGAACCGACATCACCAGCTTGGAAGGCTGGGGTTCTACCATTGAACTACACTCGCAGAGTGGGGAGAGAAGGATTCGAACCTCCGAAGGCATACGCCGGCAGATTTACAGTCTGCTCCCTTTGGCCGCTCGGGCATCTCCCCGAAAACTTCATTTTAATCAACAGCTCAATAGAGCCACCGGCAGGAGTCGAACCCGCGACATCCTCATTACAAGTGAGGCGCTCTACCAACTGAGCTACGGTGGCATAATGCACCATTACGAAAAAAAATATGACTTTCGTATTAATGAATTAAACTAATCCCCACTTAACGAAGATGTTAAACTCTTATGTACAGCCTCGTAATTTAATACTTATCTTAAAAACGATTCAATATATATTTTATACAAAAATGAAAAAAACAATTCTTGGCACAAAATTTGCTATTTATGCTTTTTTGATATACTGGCCGACGGGAGTGTCTTCGACCATCCACCCTTTTTCTTTTAAATGTTCCCGAATTAAATCGGACTCAACCCAATTCTCTTCGTCCCTTGCTTTTTGTCGTTTATTTAACATTAGATTTATATTGTCTGGAATTTCAAAATCCTGATTTTGAATAAATCCAAATACTGAATCAAAAGCCACTAAAAATTCCCACGCTTCTCCTAATTCTGAATCTGTAATAACATTTTTATCAATTTTTCCATTAACGTTTTTCATCCAATCAAAGAAAATGGCTAGCGCTTGAGGTGAATCCAAATCATCATTCATCCGATCTCGGAATTTGGAATAAACTTCCGGCATTGACCCAGTCGAATTCTCTTTAGCATTCATTTTTTGTAAGCGGTTATAAAAGTCGGATAAACGCTGAACAACTTTATCTCCTTCATGTTTTTTATTAATCGAAAATGTAATTTTTGATCGATAATGACCTGCCAATAATTGATATCGGATGCTTTCAGCAGTAAAACCTAATTCTTTCAAGGCTGAAATTTGATAAAAATTACCAAGTGATTTACTCATTTTACCACCATCCACCATAAGGAATTCAGAATGTAGCCAATAATTCACGAAAGGCTGATCTGTAGCACATTGGCTTTGTGCAATTTCATTTTCATGATGAGGAAACATATTATCAACGCCACCACAATGAATATCAAAATGATCTCCTAGAGACTCACTACTCATTGCTGAACATTCAATATGCCACCCTGGTCTTCCTCTTCCCCAAGGAGCATCCCAAACAACTTCACCATCTTCTTCTTTCCAACCTTTCCATAAAGCAAAATCCTGCGGTGCGTCCTTGTCATACTCATCTTCCATTACACGATCACCCGTTTGCTGCGCTGAAATATTTATTTGAGTGAGTTTCCCATAATTCGAAAAAGAGCTAATGTTGAAATACACGGAACCATCATCTTCCCTGTAAGCAAACCCTTTTTCCAAAAGGCGTTCTATCATGTTAATCATTTTTGGAATGGACTCAGTGGCGGTTGGATAAATATGCGCAGGTATCATTTTTAACCACGTCAGATCTTCCATGAAATACTGAGTATATTTATCTGTGATATGGGAAAGACTGACTTTCATTTGTTTTGCTTTTTTGATGGTTTTATCATCTACATCTGTAATATTCATAACATGTTTTACATCGTAGCGCAAATGAAGCAACCAACGTTTTAGTAAATCTTCAAACATGAAGGTCCTAAAATTCCCAATATGAGCATAATCGTAAACAGTTGGACCACATGTATATAATCCCACTTTCCCTTTTTCAATTGGTTGGAAAATTTCTTTTTCTCTTTTTAATGTATTATAAAATTGTAGAGGCATTTATAAACTTAACTCAATAATTATTTTTATTAATTCTTCAAATGACATTCCGGCAGCATCGACAGATTTTGGAACCAAACTTGTGGAAGTCATTCCAGGTAATGTATTCATTTCTAGAAAATAATACTTCCCGTTTTCAACCAATAAATAGTCAGCTCGTGCATATACATCACACCCTAATGCTTTAAAAATAATTTCCGTGGTATTTTGAATGGATTTTGTTAATTCTTTTGGGATATCTGCTGGACAAATATAATGACTCATCCCTGGTGTGTATTTACATTCATAATCATAAAATTCGTGAGATGGCTTAATCTCCACAATGGGATATGCTTTTTCACCCAAAACCGTTACTGTTAATTCCCTACCATGAATATATTCCTCAACCATTACAAGATCACTATGTTCAAAAGCTTCAGTAATTCCAGCATCTATTTCTGATTCATCATGGATAATCGTCAACCCAACCGTGCTCCCTTGATCATTTGGTTTTATTACAAATGGGAGAGGTAATGTTGGCCTATCATTAACGGAATTCAGCATTTCCCATACTGGTGTTCTAATATCATTGTTTTTTACAATATTTTTACTTTTTACCTTATCCATACAAAGAGCAGATGACTCTGGACCCGATCCTGTATTTTTAATATTGTTCTTATCCAACCAAGCCTGGATCTTTCCATTTTCCCCAATCCCGCCATGGAGAGCATTAAAAATAACGTCCTGTTTTTTAAGATTCGGGAGCAATTTCCTGTAATCGAAATGAAATGGGAATTCAGTCGTCACAAACCCGTTTTTCCTACAGACATCAGCCACTGCTTTCCCCGATGATAAAGAAACATCCTTTTCTTCACTGGGGCCACCCATTAAAACTCCAACCTTTAACGACATAATTTTTGGGCGCCTTCTTTCAGATCATTTACGATAAAGGTTGGCATTTCATATTCCGGTAAAAAATCGATGGTTTCCTTTCCTCGGCCCGTAAGAACGAGCATAGTATCCAATCCAAGCATCTCTCCTGCTTCCATGTCTGCAGCAGAATCGCCAATCATGATACAATCCATTAAAGTAAGATCGTGGTCTAATTCCGCCTCAAGGAACATCCCCGGTCCAGGCTTTCTTCGTTCGGTTGCCTGTTCCGGGTGATCCGGACAAACATAAATTCCCAATAATGGAATATTATTCTTTTCAAATTCCATAGTGATAAAATCATGAATTTCTTGCAAATGGTCTTGTTGGATCAACCCACGAGAAATACCAGATTGATTTGTAATAATACAAAACCTGTTACCAGCTTTAGCCAATTGTTTCAATGCAGGTAGGGTGAAATCATAAAAAATGAAATCATTCAACGAACTGATATATCCTGGATCCGGATTTAATGTGCCGTCCCGATCTAGAAAAATGCAATCGTACTTTTTCATACAGTTATTGGTTCCTTCTTTACATCTTTAATACGAACACTTCCCTCCATAAAATAGATCATTCCAATGATAACCAATGGAAAATAGGACACTGCATGACTCACGATGGCGTAGGTTAGTGCTTTTTCGCTAGCGATTCCGAAAACAACCATCAGACTAAATTTTATTCCTGCATCATAAGTTCCGGCAGATCCCGGTAACGCTGGAATTCCAATAACTATACTACCTAATACCAGTATAATTCCTGTACCGATAATCCCGAGATTTAAATAACAAGCACCCAAAATAATAAATGTAACTGCATAATAAAAACCCCACAATAAGATACTTGAAAGAACAATTCCCACAGCGTGATCGGTGTTTTTGATGAGAACAATTCCATCGAATATTTTATTAAGAGTTTGAAATAGTTTTTGACCAATTCCTTTTTGTAAAATAGCAACCTCTCCTATTTTTCCCATAAAATTAAACTTCCATGATAAAAAAATACCAAAAATGATAGCAAAAGTGATTCCGGAAAAGATATAGACAGCCAACCGAATTCCCTCATGTTCAAATGGAAACCAAGGAATTAATAAAACAAAAACGAGTAATACCATAATCAGGTCAAGTATACGTTCCATGATCACCGTCCCAAAAGCTTGTGTTGCAGACATGTGTCGTCCTGAAGTCACGGAATAAGCACGCAACAATTCTCCTAATCTAAATGCAAGTATTCCATTTCCAAAATAGCCCACCATGGTGGCAGAAAATACATCATGAAGTGGAATCTTTTCTACAGGATCCATGATCAATTTCCATCTATATGCACGGACAATACAACTCGTCACTAGTAAAAAACAACCTAGGGTTATTTCAGATATATTCACCTGTTTTATCTGATGGATCAATCCATCAAAATCTTCTCCCATAAAAGCTAGATAAATCCCAATTATACTGATTCCGCCTACAATTAAAATTTTTAAATATTTATTCACGAAGGTCTATGGTCTCATATTCTGTTAGATCAATCGTTGCAACGGCCCACTCTTTTATAGAGTCTAAAGATATTATTTTTATCCAAATCTCTGAATCGTCACCGGTTTTCAAAATAATCTCTTTCGGTTTACCACTACCCGGAATAGTGCGAATTGTTCCATGCATTTCCCAATCTAATAAGGTAAAGGGAATTCGAAATCCATTTTTTTCTAAAAGAGGTTCACCTGTTTGAAGAGATTCATTCGTTCCTGTCAATATATCAAAGATGGTGATTTCCCCGGGAATGGTCTGGTCATAGATCACTTGTTTCTCCACCTTATTTATTGTCGTGATCTCACCATTATTAAAGGTGATTCGTTGGTCCAAAGCATCAAAAGTATAATGTTTTTTTCCTAAGTAAAAAAAAGTACCATTAGATTCAAATCGTTTACCAAATTGTTCCTGGTAAAATTCAATTTCAAAGATACGGCCACTCTTTGCATTCATGTAATCTAAGAACTGCTGATACGGTCCAGGTTGAGCTCCCATCTGTCCAACAAGAATTATAAATAAAAGGTTTTTTTTCAACTGATTATTCCCGAATCATTTCGAGATAGGTCTCATCCACTAATACTTCTCTTGCCTTGCTCCCCGTAAATGGGCCGACAACGCCCGTCTGTTCCATTTGATCAATTAACCGTGCAGCTCTTGAATATCCCACCTTGAGCCTTCGTTGGAGTAAAGATATGGATCCCTGCTGATGAGTGATTACCAATGCAACAGCATCGTTAAACAGTTCATCGGAACTACTATCACCATCTCCACCAAATTCTGTCGCCACTGCTTCTCTAACTGTAGGCAATATCATTTCATCGGGTTTTGGTTGATCTGATACATGATTCATGACAGCTTCAATTTCTTCTAGGGTCAGGAATGCGTTATGCATTCGAATTACATCAGAACTGCCTGTCCCTAGGTGAAGCATATCACCGCGCCCAATCAATTTATCTGCACCAATTTGGTCAATAATTGTTCTTGAATCAACTTTACTGGCAACTTGGAATGCGATTCTTGAAGGGAAATTAGCCTTAATAACACCTGTGATTACATCCACGGATGGTCGCTGTGTGGCAATAACCAAATGAATCCCAACTGCACGGGACAATTGTGCTAATCGCCCAATGGGTGCTTCCACATCTTTCGCTGACAACATCATGAGATCTGCTAATTCATCAATTACAAGAATAATGTATGGCATAATGGATTCGTCTGTATTTTGCATCTTTTCGTTGTACTCACCAATGTTTCGAACAACTGCATCCGCCAAAACATTGTAACGGCGGTCCATTTCTTTTTCCAATGCGCGTAGTGCTAAAATAGCGTTATCTACAGATGTGACGATTGGCTCCTGGATATCTTCCATTTTCAATAGATGATATCCTTCCAACTGACGATACAATGTCATTTCAACTTTTTTGGGATCTATCATGACAAATTTCACTTCATCTGGCGTTGCTCGATATATTATTGAACATATGATTGTGTTGATACAAACTGATTTGCCAGAGCCGGTTGTTCCCGCAATAAGAAGATGGGGCATTTTGGCCAAATCCAGTGTGGCAATCTCACCTGATGTTGTTTTTCCAACGGCAAGAGAAAGAATCGATTCTGCTTCAGCAAATTCAGGACTGTTCACCACAGACTTAAAAAAGACCGTTGCTGGGTTCTGGTTTGGAATCTCGATTCCGACAGATGATTTTCCGGGAATCGGTGCAATAACCCGAACACTGCTTGCTTCCATAACACGAGCCAGATCATCCGCTAAGGCTACAAATTTATTAACGCGAACACCTTCTGCCGGTTCAACTTCGAACAGGGTAATAATGGGGCCGGGATGAACATTCACCACTTTTCCTTCCACTCCAAATGTCGCCAAAGATTGTGTTAAATAATTAGCACGTTCAATTAATTCATCTCGTGTAAATGTATCAGAAACATTAACGGGATTCGCCAATAGTTCCGAAGATGGAAGTTGGTATTTTCGTCTAGGTTTTTGTCGTTCCACAACTTCATCAATATCCACTTCTTCTGTTTGAGCCATTTCTTCAATATTTAAATTCTCATCACTTTCATCGGTGGCTTCGGTCTCGTTTTCTACTAGCGTAGTTTCAGATTCAGGTACGCTTTCCAAGTCATTTTCAGATTCTGGTTGAATTTCGTCAATGGTCTGGGGAGATGTTAAATTCTCTTCTTCATCGGATTCTGGTTCTGATTCTTCTTCTTGGATCGGCTCAGCAACATTTTCTTCTACGGGGTCTGGAGTTTCTGGTGCAAATTCAGCTTCATCCCTCTCTTTTTTAGCATCGATCTTTGATTTTAGATCTTGGGTGTGAAGACGCTTTGCATCATCCTTATCCTGCTGTTCCTTTTGGTTTGCCTTTTCTGTCCTCCAAGTGTCCCATTTCTCCTTTGCATTTACAAATGGACCATAATAATCCAAGTTGAAATAGCCACGGAGTAGCATGAGAAATCCTGCAAGAAGAAAAAGTGATGTTCCCCAAATACTTAACCAATCAAGGGCTAACTTTGCCAAAACCCCGCCAATCAAACCGGCAAGATTATAGCTTATGGCCTCTTCCATTGGTAATTGAATACTGAACACACCTATCGTTACCGATAGCAAGGCCATAGTACCGAGTCCATAATATGTGCCCCGCATTACATCATCAAGTTCTTTTTTGGCAAACAGGAACCAGCCCCAAACAAGCCCGAGAAGTGGAATAATAATAGATGAAAATCCAAAGCCAAGTTTTATAAAAAAATGAGCTGTAAATATCCCGAGGATCCCCATGGGGTTTGTCACCTGGACATTAGGTGAAATGGATGGTTCCTCACTGGGATTATATCCGCCTATACTAACTAAGACGAATACAGATAAAGCTATAATGAGGATTCCGAGAATTTCTAAACGACGTTCTTCCTGCATTTATGGGTAGTAGTATGTGGAAAATTAACCGTGGATTTTACGGATTTTACAAGCTTAATTGAATAGGAAATATAATCGATAAATATTATCTGAAAATGTATTGGTACTATAATCATTCTCGTGCTCTTTTCAAGATCAAGGTTGATCGTATGAATTTAATCAATCAGAAAGGCAACTTTGTCAGATCAACATTTCCACCAGACAAGATAAGACCAATTTTCTTCCCTTTAAATAATTCTTTTCTTTTTAAGATTGCAGCTAATGTAATGGTACTGGATGGTTCAACTATAATTTTCATTCGTTCCCAAATCATGCGCATGGAATCAATAATCTCATTTTCATTTACAGTAATAATCCCATCCACTTTTTCTTTAATAATGGGAAAGGTAACCGATCCAATCTGAGCGCGAAGTCCATCACAAATTGTGTTTGTGGTTTCGTTGGCTTGTATTTCACCTTGAGCCAATGATCGATAGGCATCATCTGCTTCTGCTGGTTCCGCACCATAAACAAGAATTCCCTTTTTCATTTCCTTTGATGAACATAATGTACCGCTCAATAATCCACCACCACTCACAGGTGAAACGATTGTATCCAAATCCGGGTAATCTTCTAATAGTTCCAAAGCTGCTGTTCCCTGTCCTGCAATAATTCGATCATCGTTATAGGGGTGAACCAATACAGCACCCGTTTCAGCCAATAATTCTTTTAATACTAATTCGCGAGACTTTTGGGCTGGTTCGCACCAAATGATTTCCCCTCCATTCCGCTCTACATTATCCACTTTGATCTTGGGTGTATTATTTGGCATAACCACTTTGGTTTTACCACCACGATTCCTAACTGCCATAGATAAAGCAGCTCCGTGGTTCCCTGATGAAGCTGTAGCTATGCCACGATCTAGTTCTTTTTGAGTGAGTTGCAAAACAGTATTGGTGGCGCCACGAATCTTGAAAGAACCTGCTTTCTGAAAATTTTCACATTTAAAGAATAACTCGGCTCCGGAGGATTCATTCAAACTGGCATTAGTTAAGACAGGCGTACGATGAATAAAAGGACGAATCCGCTGGTATGCATTTTCAATATCTTGAATAGTTGGCATGTTATAATTTAAGAATGTCTTACCCACACTATTATTAATTTCAGGCCATGTTAAAAAAGATTATAACTCATTTATCCATACTTACAATTTGTCTCGGAAAAACAATCATGATTAACATGGAAACCAACCTTGGATTAATCCAAATCGAACTTTATCCAGACAAAGCGCCCATCACCGTTGCCAATTTTTTGAAATATGTAGATGATGCGCGATATGACGAACTTCATTTTTATCGTGTGGTCCACATGGGGAATCAACCGGATAATAAAATTAAGATTGAAGTGATCCAAGGCGGCCTTGAGATTGATAAACATCCCATGGAACTCCCTCCGATACATCACGAAACCACAAAAATAACCGGAATTAAGCACGAAGATGGCACTCTATCTATGGCCAGACTTGAACCGGGAACCGCCAGTTCAGAGATTTTTATTTGTATTAATGATCAACCAGAACTGAACTTTGGCGGAAAACGAAATCCCGATGGACAAGGATTTGCAGCATTCGGGAAAGTGGTTTCAGGAATGGATATCGTCCGGCAAATTCAATCAAAGCCAGAAAAAGAACAAATGTTGGTAAAACCTATTAAAGTAAATTCAATTAAGAGAGTGAAGTAAACATTGAATTTTAGTGCCGTTCAAAACGACCATCTAATTCATCTAAAGACATTTGAACAATGATGGGTCGCCCATGAGGACAATAATAAGGATGTTTGGTGGCAAAAAGGCGATTCACCAACTCCTGCATTTCTTCTCGAGTGAGCGTATCCCCAGCTTTGATTGCTGCCTTACATGCAAACATGGCTGCTAATCCTTCCTGAAACGAACTGTATTGTTTCCGCTCTTTTAAAAAATTATCTAGAATTTCCCGAATGACTACTCGTTCATTCCCTAGGGACATTTCTGATGGGATAGCATCAATCCGGACCGATCTCTCATCCTGTTTCTTAATTCTAAATCCAATTTTTTCTAAGTAGGGTAGCACGTCTAAAAGCCCGTCAAAATCATCTGGAGAGAATTCTAAGACTTCCGGAAAAAGCATGGTTTGGGATGCCATGGAAGTGGACTCAAATGCTTTGATTGCTTCTTCATACAATACGCGTTCATGGGCCACATGTTGATCAATAATAACCAATCCACTATTGATTTCTGAAATGATATACTTTTTATGGATCTGCCAAATATGTTCGGTTGAAATTGTATCCACTGCATCTGTAGGTGATTCTGCTAATCGAGATGCATAATCTTTAGCTCGTTCAAGGTTCTGATGAGCCTGTGGTCTCGACTCTGAAAAATCCATATTCCCCTGATTCGGATTGGTTGGGATAGTTTCTGATGGTGATCGAGATGTTTGTCCAAAAAACGGAGCATCCTCGTAATTGGGTCGTGATATTTGTTCATAAGAATGATTAAATCCTGGAACAGTATCCAACACAGATCGCAGTGAATCATTCACTCCCGCTTTTAAAACATGAAAAACACGCCATTCATCTTTAAACCTGACTTCTGTTTTCATGGGATGCACATTCACATCCACTTGATCCGTTGGTAAAATAAGATTAATAACAAAAAATGGATACTCACCCCGTTTCACCAAAGATTCATAAGCTCCATAAACTGCAGTATTCATCAATCGATCCTTAATAAATCTGCGATTTAAAAAAAGATATTGTTCTCCCGGTCTTGATCGGACCAAATTCAAATTGCCTACAAATCCGGAAAAGGCATAATCACCTTTTACTAAATTGATTGGAAGCAAATTTCGAGAATAAGTGGGATCTAATAAATTATCAATTCGGTCTTCCAAATTTTCAGTTTTTACATGAAAAATATCCCTGTTATCTGAAACCAGTTTGAATGAAACTTCCGGAAAGGCAAGTCCAAAACGACGAACCACATCCACTATTTTTCTTAGTTCTGTCCGGGGAGTTTTAAGGAATTTTTTACGAGCCGGTGTATTATAAAAAAGATTACGGATCGTTATTTCTGTCCCACCAATTTCCGCAGCAGGTTGAATTTCTCCAGCATGCCCATCAATAATAGGTAATTCCGCCCCTTCACCTTTTCCATTACTGGATAATATCGACATTTCTGAGACAGATGCAATACTTGCCAGTGCTTCACCACGAAACCCCAGCGTATTGATCGAAAATAGATCATCCAATGTTGCAATTTTACTGGTATGATATCGAAGAACTGAAGATGGCAATTGTTCAGGAGACATACCACTTCCATTATCTCGAACTTGGATAGTTTGATGTCCACCCTTTTCAACCACGATTGAAATTTGGGTAGCATTGGCATCCAGACTGTTTTCAATTAATTCTTTAACGACCGATGCTGGCCGCTCCACTACTTCACCAGCAGAAATTTTATTCCGAAGATCTTCTGATAATGCTTTAATCATTAATAATGTTCATTGTTTTTTCAAATACAACCTTTTCTAGGGATTCCGCCTTTTCCATGATTTCTTCTACTTTATTCCTCATATCATCACAATAGGAATCATCTTCAACACTGGTAAGATTTATCAACACATTCATACATGCACCACTTACACCAGCCAAAGCAACTTCCGCTGCAACACCCGCATCAGAAACTGAATTAGGGTTGCCTTTTTCCACCAGAGTATCGGCTAACTCAATCACACGAAAACATTTTTTTGCCGTCTCCAATGGAATTTCAATGGCATATTTGTTTGCAATCTCAATTGCTTGATTTTTGGCTGATTGTTCTTCATCATTTGTTGCAGACAACCGGTTGGCATCCATAACCTTATTGAAGGCATCTGTATCTTCATCCACCAAAAAAGATAGACGATCTTTTATATTTTGTGCTTCTATTCCGATCTCATCCATTTCCGGTTTTAGATCTAATAGTTCCTTTTTTTCATGGGATAGTGCAGCCACCATAGATGATAATGCAGCGCCTAAGGCTCCAGCCAATGCTGAAACACTTCCCCCGCCTGGTGCAGGG
>MPLX02304564.1_pt1 | contig 11533 bp, 10 predicted proteins | sample 1617341 | NCBI WGS metagenome assembly MPLX02 (sample SAMN05944804, study PRJNA350692) | marine metagenome | biome: marine; feature: ODZ; material: water; isolation source: 120 m water sample filtered on 0.2 um supor filter | place: Pacific Ocean | collected 2012-04-08 | depth 120m m | reverse complement strand
ATGAGACTTTCAAATAAAGTATTATCAGGTACTGCCGTAACCGTCGGTTTGGTAGTTGCTCTTACTGGAACATCACAGCCAGCGCGCTGACGTTAAAAGCTTCTCACCAATGGCCAGGCGGCAAAGGTGATGTACGCGATGAAATGGTGCAAATCATCGCCAAGGAAATGAAAAAAGCGAATGTGGGCGTTGATGTTAAAGTCTATCCCGGCAAATCGCTCTTCAAGCCAAAAGCTCAATGGAATGCGATGGTCAAAGGCCAATTAGATATTTCTGCCTTTCACCCGTTGGGTGACACGGAGCACGTCCGTTCTGATGTGTATATTACATTGATTCTTATAGCAGAATCAGCCGAAAAAATCAGCAATATGACGACCTATCTCACTGCGTTATAAAGATGCTGTGGCGAAACTTTCGTGGTTTCGCACCGTTGATTTCTTAAGACAAATCTTGCTTAGAAGAATTTTTACGAAAGCCAGAGATGGCTCGCACCATTATTTAATGCCCGCTTGGCGCTGCTGAAGCGTGCATTAACTTTGTCAATTTGGTATTGAAACTTTGTCAATTTGGTATTGACCTGATAGGGGTATCTGCTTGAAACTCAATAAATCTACTAGAAAAATAATTAGTCTACTTACAAAATAATTAGTCTACTTACAGAAGGTTAGTTTACTTACAGAAGGCATGGAGGAAAAAATGACTTCTTTTTTATTTCGAGGGTTATGTATTGCGGTACTGATGGGCATGGCTGGTGTTAGCTGGCCAAAGACCAGTTCAGCTGCCGAGACTAAATTAACATTGGTATATCCATTCCCGGATTTTTTGGTTTATACAAAAAACTGCAAAAATTTGGCGAAAAAAATTAATGCAACCGGCAAAGGCGTGGTGCAAATCGAAGTTTTGCCGTTCAACTCGATCAAAATGTTCCAGCAGCCACCGGCTGTCAGCAAAGGCCGGGTTGATCTGGTGTGTACACCGGCGGCGTTTTACGCCCGGGCAATTCCGGAGAATGAAGCCATCTCGACAGCTAGCTCATCGCCAATGCAGGCGCGGGCAGCGGGTGGTGTGGCCATTATCGATGGTCTCCATCAAAAGCATTTCAATATGAAATATCTTGGCTGGACGACAGGCGGCGGTAAGTTTCGCATCTATATGAAAAATGCACCTAAATTTAGCGCAGCGGGTCTGCCTGATTTTTCCGGCGTGAAAATGCGCGACAATCCGATTTATGGCGCTTTCTTAAGAGCTCTCAAAGCATCAACGCACAACCTTCCATCGTCCGCTGTCTATGGCGCCCTTGAAAAAGGCGTGGTTGACGCGAGCCCATGGGCAACCATCGGCATCAAAGGTTTGAAATGGGATAAGTTTTTACGTCATGCAATTGAGCCGGATTTCTATCAGACCGATATCGGCTGGGCGATGAATTTAGCAAAATGGAACGGTTTAAGCGCCAAGGCAAAGGGTATTCTGCAATCGGCTTTGATTAATCAAGAAAAAATAAATAATGTTCAGGGACTTGATTTGAGCGCAAAAGAAAGGGTTACTTTGATAAAAGAAGGTATGAAATTTCATAGCGTACCTAACTCAAAAGCCTACCTGAAAATGGCGGTCGATTCGGCCTACAATCGAGTTGCCGGTCGGCTCAAGAAATCCGGTCGTGATTCGTCACATTTATCAAAACTGCGCGCGGCTTATCAGCAATAGGGCGGTTAAGAGAGTAAATAATCGGCGGCGGCCCGGAGTAAATTTCTGGGCCGCCGTTCTTGGTTATTTTAATGACGCAATTATTTAAAATAGTGAGCCGGTATTGGGAACGTTTGCTGTGGCTGATGATGGCAACGGCGTCCGTTTATGTCGGCCTCATTATGATCGCCATCATCTATATCACCACTTTCCGTTTTTTTGGCGCCACTTATAATCTCTATACGACGACTTTTATCGAATACGGCTTCGTTTATGTCATGTTCTTGGGCTCACCCTGGATGGTGAGAAATCGCGGACATGTTTTTATTGAAATGCTCACCGCTGCGGTATCGCCAAGAATTCGTGACTATCTATCCCGTTTCATATGTCTAGTGGTGGCCATCGTTTGCCTGATCTGGGCTTGGTATACGTGGCAGCTATTTGCCGAACGCTGGGATGACAGCATGGCATTTGATGAACTGCGCGCTCAACTTGATATTCGCCTGTGGGTCACCACCATCGCCTTTCCCTTTGGTTTTTTAATGATGGGGGTAGAATTCCTGCGTTTTGTGTTTGTCCGTGAGACCATGCATATGGGACTTGCCGGTGTCGCCAGTGACCGGGTCGAATTGGAAGAGACTCAGCGTTCGCTTAAAGGCGAGATTTAATGGAGTGGTATTGGATACTAATCGCGCTTTTGGGTTCTACGTTAGCGTTGATGTTCATTGGCTTTCCCGTCGGTGTTGCGTTTATCCTGGTAAACACGGTAGCAGCCTTCATTATATACGGCCGCTTTGGCAGCCTCGACGCAAATATGGAAGCAGGTATTTATCAGCTCACCGATAATGCCTTTGCCAACATGTCAATTTTCGCCATCGTGCCTATTCCGATGTTTTTGTTGATGGGAGAGCTGTTTTTCCACACTGGGCTTGCCAATCGCATGTTTAATGCGGTGGAAAATTTAATGGGTAGCACCCCGGCGCGGCTGTCCTATGTTACGGTTGCCGGCGGAACAGCTTTTGCCACCCTCTCCGGCTCCTCAATGGGCTCGACCGCCTTGCTGGGCACACTGATGGTGCCTGAAATGACCAAGCGCGGTTACAAAAAAAGCATGTCGATCGGTCCGATCTTAGGGACCGGAGGATTGGCGATGCTGATACCACCGTCGGCCTTAGCCGTCTTACTGGGCACGCTCGCCGAAATCGACATCGGCAGATTGCTGATCGGCGGCATTGTGCCAGGCTTAATTTTAGCAACCATGTATGCGGTCTATATCTTTCTCAGGGCGACTTACGATCCTTCGGTAGCACCCATTTATGAGGTTGAATATATTCCATGGTCGGCCCGTTTGTGTCTATTTTTAACGGATGTTGTGCCGATGATTTCAATCATCGTGATGGTTATTTTGTTAATTATGTTCGGTGTCGCGACGCCTTCTGAATCTGCCGCCTATGGTTCGCTGGGCGTGATTATCCTATCAATTTTATACTTGTGGCTGATGCCGCTGTTGAGGGGGGAGCGTGATCAAGCTCACAAATTCTGGCTGAAATTTTCCGATTCATTGTGGAAATCAATGTGGGGAGCCGCCCGGGTGACCATCATCGCTCTAATGATCCTTTTTGGTTCCAGCCTGTTTTCGAATGTGCTCGCTGCATCCGGCGCCAGCGTCGCCCTTATTGAATGGGTCACAAGTTTTGACGTTTCCGGTTTCGTCATGCTACTGATTATGTTTGGTATTCTTTTATTGCTCGGCATGTTTATGGATCAACTGGCGATGATGCTGCTGACTGTGCCGATATTTTTCCCCATAATTGTTGGCTTCGATTTTGGCTTGTCAGCTGAACAACAGGTTATTTGGTTTGCAGTAATCATGCTCCTGGCGATGGAGATCAGTTTCACGACGCCGCCGTTTGGCTTGTTGCTATTCGTCATGCAAGGTGTCGCGCCACCGGGAACTAAGTTCAGTGAGATTTGTCTGGCCGCCATTCCGTTTATGGCCTGCGCCATGTTCCTGGTCGCCTTGATCATCTTTTTTCCACCTATCGTGACGTGGTTACCGTTCCTCGGTCCATAGACGATGACGGTTAAATCATCTCAAAATATGATTTTTGATATCTCTGTTCCGGTGGTGATTGTCGGCGGCGGTGCCGCTGGCATGGTTGCAGCCCTGAGTCTCGCCGATGCTGGAATTAGCCCCTTGATCCTGGAACGTGACCCGGTGCCGAGCGGCAGTACAGGCTTGTCTTCGGGAATGGTTCCAGCTTGCGGCACAAAAATTCAAGCGGCTGAGGGCGTTGACGACAGCGTCGATATTTTATCGCAGGATATTATCGAAAAAGCTCATGGTGAAGTTAATAGGGCAATCGTCGAAGTGGTGTGTGCCGCCTCCGGTCCGGCAATTGACTGGCTGGTCGAAGCTCATGCTATAGAGCTCACATTGGTGGGCGGCTTTTTATATCCTGGCCACAGCCGATTGCGCATGCATGCACCGCCATCCCGTCAAGGGGTTGATCTCATCGGCGGGCTTACCGTTGCTGCTGAACGCGCCGGTATTGATGTTATGACCGAGGCCAGGGTTGTTGATCTGTTTGTCAAAGAGCGAGGAGATATTGAGGGCGTCGGAATTGAACGTCCCGATGGTTCCAGTGAGACAATCGGTTGTCAGGCGCTGATCTTGGCCTGCAATGGCTATGGCGGCAATCCAGAATTGGTTAAGCGCTATATCCCAGATATGGCGACGGCGAACTATTTTGGTCATGCCGGCAACCAAGGAGAGGCTATTTTATGGGGTGAAGATCTCGGCGCGGCGACAAGCTATCTCGGATCGTATCAAGGTCATGGCTCTGTCGCTCATCCCCACGGTATTCTGATCACCTGGGCACTAATGACTGAAGGCGGCATTTTGGTCAACGCGTCGGGCCAGCGCTTTACCAATGAACATGAAGGCTATTCCGAGCAGGCGCACCGCGTGATGATGCAACCGGATGGCTTGGCCTGGGATATCTATGATCAGCGCTTGCATGAACTCGGTAAGGAGTTTGAAGATTATGTTCGGGCCGAAAAAATGGGGGCCGTGAAAATGGCGGCTAGTATTGAAGAGCTGTCTAGCATGCTTGGCCTCCCGCAAGACATGTTGGCGCAAACTTTGGCCGAATGCCGGCAGTTAAGAAAAGAGCCCTCAGCGGATCCCTTGGGCCGGGACTTTTCCACCAAACCATCACTTGAACCCCCGTTTTACGGCATTAAAGTCACTGGTTCGTTGTTCCACACCCAGGGCGGCTTGACGGTCAACACCGAGGCACGGGTTCTACGCCAAGATGGTTCAGCTTTCGTGAATTTGTTCGCCGCCGGGGGCGCGGCTGCGGGTCTATCGGGGTCGGCGGATTGGGGGTATTTGTCCGGTAACGGTCTGTTGACGGCAGTGGCACTTGGCCGGATCGCTGGCTTGACGGCAGCCAAATTACCTGAGGTTTGAAGCAATCTCCTCGCCAGCGGTGATTTCCGTGACGGCAACTATTCGTGCAAGGGTTAGTTGGCGAGCCGATAACTTTTCTGGTGTTAGTAATTTAAATAGATTTATACTGCCCGAAAAATCGGAGGGAATATAATGGCAAAAAAGCCACCGTTATCGATCAGTCATGCTGGTTTTCATGTTTTTGATATGGCGCACATGGTGGATTTCTTTACCACTGTCTATGGTTTTCACATTATCGACCATGGTCCCTACGAGGAAACCGAGGAGATTACTTTTCTTTCGACTGACCCCTCGGATCACCATCAGCTTGTGCTCTATTCAGGCAGGACCAAAACTGGCGATGAGGTGCATTACAATCATATTTCCTTTCGCGCCGATTCGCTCGCTCGGCTCCGCACCATTCACAGCTCCTTAAAAGATTATCCTGGTGTTACGCGCATCAGTACCATCGTGCATGGTAATGCCTGGTCAGTTTATTGTTTCGATCCAGAGGGTAACCGTACTGAAGCCTTTATTGATACGCCGTGGCATGTCGCTCAACCTTTTGGCATTCCGTTCGAATTGTCATTAAGTGACGAGGAAATATACGCCTGGACCGAAGAGCTGCTTAAGGATAACCAGACAGTCCTACCATTTGACGAATGGCGCCAAAGCCGGGCCAAAGAGTGGGGGCTGCTGTCAAACTAACCAATCCGCCAATTTTTATATTACCTTTTTAAGATTTAATTACAGAGGAATTTCATGACGCGTTTTTTTTAACCCAGAGTTAATCTGCCAGCCCTTTAATCCGTATACTCATGGTGCCGAGATTAAACCCAGCTCGCGCCTGGTATATTTGCCGGTCAGGTTGGAGTTGATATCAACGGTGACGTGCCAGCAGGATTTGAAGATCAAATTAGCGGCACCTATCAGAATATTGAAGCTATTTTAAAAGATACCAATATGAATTTAAACAATCTTGTCAAGTTGACCACTTTTCTGACCAACCGCGAAATATGTACCGACCGGCAATCACCACAAGCGGGCAGAAGAAGTGTTATCGGCAAGCTTAAAAAATGCCACCAGAAGTGATTGAATTCCTCAAAGCCCATGTCGCAAAACATTCCAAAAAGAAGAAAAAGAAATAGCTTAACCGGAAAATAGATTGAAGAGGGGAGTTCTAGTTTTGGAGCTCCTTTTTTCATTTTATCTGAGCTCCCAAATTGGCTAAGATCGTTGCGAAATTTAATAGCTAATTATTTCTAGAAGGATTGATGAGCAAACTGCCTCTGACCTTGGCGATTGAAGATTACGATCATGTGCGTGATCTGGTGAATGGTAATATCCAACCGGAAGGCATTGATCTCAATTGCTTGATCTTCGACGTTGAGGAAACCTTTTTTCGCTTCGCTCAATCCTATGAATGGGAGGTTTCAGAACTTTCATTTGCCAAGTTCTGCTCGCTGAGATCGCAGGATGATCCGCCGGTTGTCGGTATTCCGGTGTTTATCTCCCGCATGTTCCGTCATTCGGCGTTTTATATTAGGAGCGACGGTAAGATTAAAACTTCGGCGGATCTAAAGAGTGGTCGCATTGGCGTGCCGGAATGGACCCAGACCGCGACGGTTTATGCCCGCGGCTGGCTGCATCATGAAGGCGGCGCAAAATTGGACGAAGTCGACTGGGTGCAGGGCGGCGTCAATGAACCAGGACGACTTGAAATGGGTAAGACCAATGTTCCGGAAGGCGTGCGGATTACCCGCGAAAGTGATCGCTCACTGACGGACATGCTCATCGAGGGTGAGCTGGATGCCCTGATCTCGGCGCGGGCACCCAACGCTTTCCTGTCGGCTGACGGTAAGATTGTCCGGCTAATACCGAATTACCCGGAGGTTGAGCTCGACTATTTCAAGCGCACAGGCATTTATCCGATCATGCATATAATCGCGATCAGACGCGACGTCTATGAGCGGGATCGCTGGATTGCGATGAATTTAATGACAGCATTTGAACAGGCGAAAGCCAAAATGGTTGAGCGATTGTCAGATATCACCGCGTCCCGTATTCCATTTCCCTGGATGCCGGATCAATTCCAGCAGATGAAGCAGGAATTTTTTCCGGATCACGATTACTGGCCCTATGGCATCGAAGGTAGCCGCGTAACACTGGAAACCTTTTTGGCCTATTGTGATGAGCAGGGCGTTACCAAAAGAAAAATGACACCGGAAGAATTGTTTGTGCTGGAGACGCAGAAGGTGTTCAAGGTTTAGCGTCGGAATTTTATTGGAGATTGGCATGAGCAACATAGCCTTTATCGGGGTCGGTAATATGGGCGGCCCGATGGCTCTAAATTTAGTCAAAGCCGGGCATAATGTGCTTGCCTTTGATATCGTCCCATCCAGTCTGGATGCGGTAGTTAAAGGTGGTTGTGAAAAAGCGACCTCGGCTGTGGCAGCGATTGACGGCGCCGAAGTAATCATCTCTATGCTGCCGGCCGGAGAACATGTCGATGCGGTTTATAATACTGATGTGTTACCGAATATCTCGGCCCATACAGTGCTGATCGATTGTTCAACTATCGATATGGCAATGTCACAAGCGGTTCACGAAAAGGCTGCCACCAAAGACTGTCTCATGGTCGATGCGCCGGTGTCTGGCGGGGTTAAGAAAGCAGTGGATGGGTCTTTGACGATTATGGTTGGTGGCACTGCTGACGCCTTCGCGGCGGCGGAGCCTTATCTTCAAGTGATGGGCGCAAACATATTCAATTGCGGCGATGCCGGCGCCGGGCAGGCGGTCAAGATGTGCAATAACATGATGCTTGGCATCCAAATGACCTCAACCGCCGAAGCTTTTGTGCTGGCAGAGAAGCTGGGTATTGATGCTGAAAAAATGTTCAACGTCATAAATGTATCTTCCGGGCAATGCTGGTCATTGAGCAGTTATTGCCCGGTGCCCGGTTTGGTGCCGAGTGCGCCGGTCAACAATGATTTTGATGGTGGCTTTGGCACAGCTTTGATGATCAAGGATATGAATTTAGCCTTGGCAGCAGCCAAAGCAGCTGGCAGTTCCGTTGATGTCGCTGAAAAAGCCGCGGCGATCTATCAAGACTATTGCGATGAAGGGTCGGGGGCTAAGGATTTCTCCGGCATCATCGAGCTTATTCGCGGGCGTTGAGTGGTCTCATCCTTCATCCAAATAACTCGGCCGGTAGGTCGCCGGCATTTCGCCACCGGCGGCCCGCCGCGCTAAAGCCTGTTCGACCGTTTCGGCTTCGGTGGCCAATTTAAGTCCGAGCTTGCGGTCGGTTGAGCCGGGGCCGACCAAATCCGGCGGCGGCAGGGTCGAGGCTGGGAAGAGGGCAATGTTATCGGCACTCTTGGGTTTTTTTGCGGGATCAATCATCGGTCGGTTCACGCCTTCGGCGGCGATGGTGTAATTGTTAGGATCATAGCGGAAAGACTTGTCGCCCATCACCTCGAGATCGAGCCACCATTTCTTCTCATCAACCGGATTGCCCTGGCCGAGCTTATCGTCCATCCAGATCGCCAGCGGGGCGAGGACGGGTTTTAGCCACATCGCGTTGACACCGAGCCAGCTGCCCACTTGATGAAGTAGCGGGCCATCCCAGGTGGTATCCTTGCTGAGCGGGCAGACTTTGACGCAACGCCCGCAGGCCGAGCCTTTCATATTGGTCGAGCGGTACATGGTACAGCGCTCGCTATCGGGCTTCCAGGTCTCATAGCCGTTAAAGATCACTTTGTCGCCATAGGGAATCGCGCCGCACGGGCATTCGCGGGCGCATTTAACACATTTTGAGCAGAACCTCTGGACGCCGAAATCGATCGGTTTATCGGCTGTCAGCGGCATATCTGTGGTCAGCACGGCGGTTTTAAAGCGCATGCCCAAAAACGGATTAATCGCGCTTTCGCCGACCCGGCTTTGTTCACCGAGGCCGGCTGCCAAAACCATCGGCACATGCAGGACATGACTGTCGAGATTGCTGTGCGCCCTGGCTCCATATCCCATCCGCCGAATCATTTCCGCCATCACACCGACAATTTCTCCGCCCCGTAAATAAGCCCGCATCGATTGGGAACCGGAAATCCAATCATTACCGCTGGCGCCTAAAAAGGTCTCATAACCCTGATCAATCAGCACCACCAGGCCGTATTTGTGATAGGGTTCAATCGGCTGGCCGCGCTTGTCGTGGGAATACCAGCAATAGTCGGGAATTTCACAAATACCGGTGATCACCGAGCCCATATAATGGCTAAGCGCTTTGAGGGCTTTGCTGTTGTCGCCGGCGTTCACACTATCCGGCGCCGTACCAGGTGCGGTCTGACCTTCTTGTAGGGGTTTGATAGCCCAGCTTGGGCGCATGATGCCTTGCGACACAGGATGTTTTTGCGACCAGCGGTTCGCTTGGCGCTTGCTCTTATCGCTGAGATCACCCATGGCGCTGCGCATATACATATTGGCGCGGCTCGGTACCCGGGGTACTTCATCATCGAAAACTTCGGTGGTCAGCCGGTCAATGCGCTTTAGCGTTTCGACCGGGTAGGGGCCGAGATGGGATGGCCGCTTGCGAACACGCCAGCGCTCGAGACCAGATACCGCGCCGGTAAGGCCGAGCTGATAGTTGAGGTCGCGGCCATTACGGGCCGATGCATGCAATGGCAAATCCGTAGCGAGAGCGTAATCGGTGGTGATCACGGCAACGGCAAAACGCTGATCAACATAAGGATTGATCAGTTGGTCGCCCTCCCTAATCGCAAGGCCGGCTAAAACGGTAACCTTATCCAGATCGATGTCGGTTGCCCCGGTCCAGTGAACCCGGCTTTCAAATCCCATTGAGGAAATCTGACCACTATTGTCGAGAGCGATTTCGGCGGCGCGGAGCGTGGCCAAAAGATGTTCATTGCCGGCCACCCAATCAGCCGCCTTATTATCGGCATCAATAGGATTGCCGTATTCAACCAAAACAGCGACGGCGTGGGTATGGGTGGAGTTTGCGTTGTTGAGCCACGCATTTTGCGGCATCTCGCAGATGCCGATCATTGAGGCGTCAAGGAAATAGCCGGCTCCTTTGATATCCTTGCTGCGGCGGGTGAGATCATCCGGCACCGGCGCTCTTTTTAGGAAAGGTTCGGGCTCCCGCAGTTTTTCAAAGGCATCTAAATGAACATTTATACTTTGGATGAGATAGTGGTGTGAGCCGGTTGGCATGGGTGATGGCGACACAGATGAGCGCGTCGCCTCAGCCTTCAGGGCAGCGGGATCCCGGTGCAACCTTTCCAGTGGGTATGGACCCAACTCAACCGGCCGGGTGCGGCGTTTGTTATTCAACATTAGCTTTTCTCTCCTCTGGTCGATCACTCGTATTGCCCAAGCTTTCAGAAAATGATATCATATGATATTAATTTATGCCAGAGGAAAAATCTTGATGCCAATTGTAGTCACCTCAGCGGCTCAGCCTGGACCGGACGACCATGTCCTGACGCTCTGTCACATGCTGGCCAACCGGATTGGCAAGGCCTTTGCGACCGAGTTAGAAAGCCAAGATATGACAGTCGCTGAATGGCGGGTGTTGTTGACGTTGGCACAGCACCAAAATGCTTCAGGTCAGGAGATCACCGGCCGCTGGGCGATGGACAAAATGGCCGTCAACCGGGCGATTAAGAATCTCGAACGAGGCGGGCATATCAAGAAAAAACGCAGCAAGGCTGATCGCCGCACGATTAATTTGCAGCTCACGGCGCGAGGCCGGAAAATCTATGATGATCTGTTGCCAATGGCCAATGACCGCTACCATGCGCTTCTGTCGGGCCTCGATAAAAAGGAAGAGCAACAACTGCGTCAGGCCTTGCTCAAAATGATTGCTCATACAGATTCACTTATTGACTAATCGGCCTGAACGCCGAACGGCAATGATTTTGGCGTTGACCTTATTCGCCAGCACTATGAAAATGCTCCCCACCATAAGGAACACCCAAGAGGACACCACTTTCACGGTGAATAATAAAGTAAGGGAGTGAAACCATGCTTGGTAAAATGATGGATATGCCGTTAACGATCACCTCGCTGATCCAGCACGCGGCAAGATTTCACGGCGATACGGAAATAGTCTCACGCAGTATTGAGGGTCCCATTCACCGCTATACCTATAGTGATGCCTATCAGCGCATCCAAAAACTAGCGAAAGCCTTTATTGAATTGGGCGTTGAGCCGGGTGACCGGATAGCCACCCTGGCTTGGAATGGCTATCGGCATTTAGAACTTTATTTTGCTATCTCCGGGATTGGCGCGGTTTGTCACACAATTAATCCCCGTCTCTTTGGTGATCAGATTGCCTACATTATTAATCATGCGAAAGATAAAATTATTTTTATCGAT
>MPLX02028478.1_pt1 | contig 11537 bp, 17 predicted proteins | sample 1617341 | NCBI WGS metagenome assembly MPLX02 (sample SAMN05944804, study PRJNA350692) | marine metagenome | biome: marine; feature: ODZ; material: water; isolation source: 120 m water sample filtered on 0.2 um supor filter | place: Pacific Ocean | collected 2012-04-08 | depth 120m m | reverse complement strand
TATCACTGGTGAAAAGGATGCAATGAAAGATGAGGAGTATGTAGTTACTCCAGCAGTAGAAGCATCAGAAGGCGTGGATGCAGTACCCGCAGTTATGGGTACACGTTCTGTTCCTGATTATCAAGGTATCGATCAATCCAAACTTGTTCCATTACTAACAGCAGCACTACAAGAAGCAATCACAAAGATTGAAACCCTAGAAACAAAAGTAGCAGCTCTAGAAGCAGCTTAAATATAAAATAAATAGTTTATAATAAAAGATATAGTACCTTTTTAAAAAATGGCTGATACATATACATGGAAAATTTCTACACTGAATCGAGTTATTGCTGACGGTGGAATCTATACTGCGCATTGGACTTTAAATGCATCTCGTGATGTACCTGTCGTAGGTTCAGATCCTCCAGAAACTAAAACATATCAAGCAAGTTGTTATGGTAGTCAAGGGCTTACGCCTGATCCTACTGATCCTTCCTTTATACCTTATGCAGATGTTACAGAAGCTGATGCAATCGGTTGGGTAGAAGCATCTCTAGGTACTGATACTACAACTGCAATGAAAGAGGGTTTAACTAAACAAATTGATTTAGAAATTACTCCAGTAGATGCTACGGGTGTCCCCTGGTAGTAGAAATTTAAAATTAATGCTATAGTTTAAAAAACTATTTTTTTAGTATGTCTTGTCCTTTTAAAAAATCTGCTTTCGTTGAAGCTATCAATACTTATAGCTCTGCAAGACTTTCTAATGACAGAAAACTTCTAGAGCTTTCGGGTGATTACTTATTAGGTTTTCTAAATCAATTAGAATTTGAAGAAGAAGAAGAAGATCAAACAGAAGATAAAAAAGATGAAGAAAACGAATGACTATAAGTTTAATTGATGCAGCTAAATATTATGAAAGTTTAGAGCATCAAAACAAAGCTTGGGATTGGTTGCAAAAGGAATTAACTCCTGAACAACTTGATTTATTTGCTTATAAATATAGAAATTTAGAAGCACAAGATAAGATAAAAGAACAGCAAGAAAAAGATAATAAAATTCTTAGTTCACAAGACAAAGAATTCTTCTTACCCTCTTCTTCTTTTTCTTTTTATATTACTCCTCATATTCGATATGGGGAAATTACATTAGATCAAGAAACCCGTAGGTTTAACAATAAGGAACAATGTAAAACATGTAAAGAGTTGTGTGAATTTTTAGAAAAAGTTAGAACACACTTTGATAATAATCCCATACGTATCACAAGTGGTTATAGACCTCCGGCAATTAATAGTGCCATTGGCGGTTCCTCTTTTAGCGAACATTTATATAATGACATTGAAAAAGGTGCTATCGATTTTTATATCGATAATGAAAATACCTTAACAGTTCAAGAATGGTGTGATGAACAATGGCCCTACTCTCTAGGATACGGAGCAAGCAAAGGATTTATTCATATAGGAATGCGTAAAGGTAAGCCCAGAGTTCGTTGGGACTATTAAATAATCTAACGATCTTTTGCTCTACCAAAGTTAAGAGCCATAAATTCAATTATCTTATAAACCTTCCCTAAGATTTGATCATCTTTTTGGGTAGGAGTTAAGGCACAGATAGCAGAAGCAGCAGCATGTAAAGCTAAAGCTGTTTCGAAATACTCATGAATTTTTAACATAAAAGTTTTTTAACTAGCCTTATTATAAAACAAAAAATTATACCTGGTTAGTAAGAGATTCAAAGAATGCAGGGAAACGATCATCTTGCTGGTGATCTTTTTCCCAAGACTCTTTCCATTCAGAAAGTGAATGATCATGTATAACTCCTTCATCTACATCACATAAAATTTTATAAAAATCAGAAGGCTTTGTACCAATAATCCATATAGCATCTTCTTCTACTGTTACTGTTACTCCATTTTGAACAGTAGCTACAGGAACAGTAGTTAAAGCTGTATTGCCTGCAGAAATTGTTTCATTTACTGTAACAGGAGTAGGGATTATATAACTAGTACCTAAAGTATCTTCTTGTGAAATGTAAACTTTAGAATCATCTTCACAAATAAAATCTACTTCAGTAGATGGAAACTCAACAACAAGACCAACGCCATACTCAATAGGTTCATTAAGAGTTGTAGATATACATATTAAATAATCACCAGCCTGTAGAGGATAGTACGTTTCATTATCTGTGTCTAATCTATTTCCATGATGTGTATTATATAAATCAGTTTGATCACCTTTTACTTTTCCTAGATATGCAAAGTATTCAGAAGTACCAGAGCCTCCTGTAATACTATCTTCATCATGAATATCAAGTCCTTGAATTGGTACTTTATTTAAGTTATAAGCACTAACCATTAAGAAATTAATTCTTTCTTTTAAATGGTTTTGTTGAATATTGCGTTGTCCTTTTGATGCAATACCAACCTTAGTTGTAATGATCCAAGCGCTTGAAGCAAGTGTAACTTTAAACCAATTGTTATAAGTACCACCCCCATAACCATTAGTAATTACTTCGTTTACGGGACCTAAACTTCCACGTAAATAACGTAAAGAAGTTGTTTCAAAACGTCCTAAGCTTAAAGGATTATTTAAATTTCTTTGAGTTTGTGCAAGACTACTATTTGCCATTTAAATTTATAACCTGTTTTAACTATTGTAAGAGGGGTCAACATCCTTAGGATTAGCAATAGTGTTTTTATAACGTTGAGAAAAGAAATTATCTAAATCGAAACCTTCTTTTTCTAAACGACAAAACATAATTAATTTCTTTGGATCGTATTCAATATCAAAGAAATGCATTTTTTTAGGAGGACTTTTACGATTCCAAGTAGAGACTAAATGTAAAGGATTACCACAAGATTTATTTTTACAGAGGTGTGAAACAGTTAAATTACCTATGTCACCCCAGCTAGTGGTATAGATAGCTTTAGCAATCGTTACATTATTCGTCCTATTTTTATCCCAGAGACTTCGATAAGAAGGAAAGTTTACTCTACCAGTCTTAGAAACTGGCCAACATTCATTAGCTTCACCTGGCGTAACATATCTCCATACATCATATGCAGAACTGTTGTACTTACTATGTATATAGTTGATATCAAAACTACATACATTATTTAAGATACGTTCAACACATTTGTAGCACCAATGCTTTTCTACATCTCTTATATGGTGTCCTAAAGGACAAGTGTAACCAACATAATAATTATTCTTTTTTAATTCTTCTTCTGTAAATGTATCTAAACGCCGAAAGGAAAGAGCAGCCTTAGCTTTCTTAACACGATCAGCCCTGGCATGAGGAGATGTCATAAATACCTAGTGCAGAGTTTGCAGACTTTACCCTTATATTATTCTTTATTTGGGTGAAAATACATTTTTGACGAACAGTATCTGTATATATTAACACCCCGCACCCCTCTGTGGACGACAGTAGTGGTATTTATGTACTAAGTCAATACTGTAGTTTCAGCTAATAAAAGAATAAATATACCCCAAAGTCTGCAAAGTCTGCAGGGTACACTTGTATTAATAGCTTTTAAAAAATAAAAGATATAACAGAATGTAAAAGTTGAGACACTTTTGTCTTATGTTAGACTGATTATATGGAAACAATCAACAAAGATAAGAAGCTTGCAAAGCTAGCTTTTAAAGCTCAAAAATGTTCTACTCGCAAGAAAGCAAAAAAGATTCTTAAGAAAGCAAATAAACTTCATGTAGAATTGTTACAAATTACTAAGGTCTCAAATGACCCTTAAAACTTATTGCTTTTGATAAATAAAAAGAGCTAAAGTAAAACAATCTATTTCGCTCTTGTTATGGGTTCCGATCTTTCAGAATATATTAAAAAGGCAAATGCTTTTTTAGATAACATAAGTGTTGATCATTTAAAAAGAGGAGCACAAATAGCTGGAATTCTTTTTGCAGTAGTCTTCATTCAAATATTAATTAAAATAAGTTTAAACACAGTGAGTTTACTACCACTGGTGCCAGAACTATTAGAGCTACTTGGACTTATCATTTCACTTAATTGGGGATGGCAGAACCTGCCAACAAAAGAAAAGCGTTCTGCTCTTCCTGAAAAAATTAATAGTATAAAAGAAAAATTCTTTAGTTAATTAAATCTTTAAAGCTTCTCTTTCACTGCGTGGAATAAAAATTTCTTCCTTTTCAGTTTCTTTTTCTTGAGTAGAAGGTCTTGCAAGTACTTCTTTAAAGTCTTCTTCAAATTGTTTAGCAATTACAGGCCACTGATACTTCTCATCTATGGCACGTTTATAACAAGATTCAGCAATATTACTTAACATTCCCCTGTCATGATATAAAAGATTTAAGATTTCAGTTAAATGCTTGGCACTAGGACAAGGCATCTCTCTGTTGTAATTTAAATCCACATCAATAAAGCAAGATTTAATTAAAGGGCAAGCTCCATTAAATAATTCTTTCATTGACGTATGATCAGGAACGATTTGTGCAACACGACAAGCGGCATGCTCATGATTAACTAGACCATGACCTTCTCCTTTACAAGTATTAACACCAACATCAACAGCATTATAAATTTTATTTAACAATTCCACTGGAACATTAGGACCATTGTCTGTATCAGTTGTCATGATAATTCTTCCATTAGGATTAAGACCTTTCTTATACATCTCTTTTCCGAATAAAGACATGACATCCCAGCCCTGGTCCTTTTTACCCATATGTAAATAAAGTTTTGCTTCTGGTTTATCTATTGCAAAGGAAGAAAAAGCATCAATAGTAATGTCAATTCTTTTTCTTGCTTGATTTCTATTGCCATTAAAGACAACAAAATCTTCTTCTTTCATATTTAATTCCTTTCTACATTCTTGCTTGTCTAAAGGAAAGAATTGATTAGCAGTAATACCATGAGGGATAACACCTACTTCTTTTTTACATCCACCTTTATGAAATTCTTTAGCACCAAATTCGGTATAGACAATAATGCTATCCCATTCATTAGTATATTGAGTGATACAACCAGTCCATCCATATGAATCCATAGGCATGTATGCAATGAATTTAAATTTTTCAGCCTTATGATAATCTTTAATTTGTTCATATAATGTATTGACTATCCAGCAATCATTATTAACGAATACAAGATCTGGTTTTTCTCGTTCAACAATTTCTCTAATTCGATTTGCACCAAAAGGATCAGTTTGATAGCGGTTAGATGAAGGATATAATTTATAGCGTTGTTGATATTCAGTTGGATCTCCCCACCAGTTATTCGCAAGAATAATAATTTCAAAATCTTCGCTAAGAAGAGGCACTAAATTTTCAGTAACCCGAGCAAAGCCCGTCTTAGCTACCATATCTGAGCTCCACAAAATCTTAGGTTTTGCCATTACTTAGTTATATCTGTATTGAATATACCAAAGAAATAAATATTTTAATCATTTTCTTCTGGTTTAATTTTCCTAGAATCTAATTGAATCTCTCCATAGAAATCTCTATATAGATCTTTATTTTCCCCTAGATCAATGATGGAAGGGTAACTTTCAAAGCGTGGATCAGCAGTACGTATAGCAACATTTACGATACGGATACCTCTACTATTTTTGAAACTATAGATATTCAAATTCAATTGGTGTTGACAAATATCTATAAAGAGATCTTCGAATCGTTTCCTACCTACAATATTATTGTTTGAATTTCTACAGAACTCTGCATAATTTGCATAGAGCCAGCGATCAGTATTGGCATAACGATGAGAAGAACCTTGTGGTGCATCCTTCATAAAGCCAATAGCACTGGACTGATTCAATTCAAAGATAAGAGAATGATCCATCCAATCTTTAATTGGATTGGACTTTAATTGTTGTTGTGTAGTGAATTTTTTAAAGAAGGGAACTCTTTTATTAGTCTCTAATAAATACTCTCTCATGTCATCTTCTGACATGTCTAATAACCAATTAACAAGACCTGGTAAAAGACTGGAGAATAAGCCATAAGCTCTATTCTTGCTATCGACACCAATCAATACCTTTTGTTCTTTAGCTGAACCTTTAAAAGGATTATTGAAGGGAATGGTTAAACGTCTACGAGCTAAGCCACTAGTGTGATCAGTAGTTTGTAATGGTTCATTAGCAGTCATTACGACTTGACCATTAAACCTAAAGGGTCTTAACTTATCAGCCTGGAATTTATGCTCATTTCTAATAAGATCGCCTCCGGTAATGGCTTTGAGGGTTGCCACAGATCCACCATACCTCTCAACGTCATTAAATAAAAGAAGTTTTTTTCCATAGAGATTAGCGGACTCAAAGCGATTTTTTTCAAGATACTCAAGGCTAGATACTGTGACATTTTCGTTACCTACTAATGCGTGAGCTAGGGTCGCAAAAGAACTTTTACCTGACTTCCCTGGTCCTATTAATTCAAGAAACTTTTGTAAATCAGAACGCCCAAGTAATACAGCACGTAACCAAGCTCTTAACACTTGTACACGACCCCAATCATTATCTTGTGTTTCTTTCAGCCAATGAACAATTGCTTGACAAGTAGCTTGAGAATCATAGTGATAGGGCTGCTGTTGTGTTAAGTGATGATCCCGACTGTGGGGCATTAGCTTTAATGTAGTGACATCCAGTACACCATTCTCAAAAAGCAATAAATCTTCACAATCATTCCATTCATCAAACTCATTTTTTGTTTTTAATAAGTGATAGATATCATTGATTAGATTTATTCCATAACCCCGTGGTAATTTTTTATCTTTAATTAAATCTAGCTGCGTACATATTTCTCCTTTCATTTTATTTTCAGTGACGCTAGACCAAAGCCCAGGACTATTTATTTCATACATAAAGAATTGGTTATGAGCACTGGAAAATAATAAATTTCCCTTATAGATAGCTAATAAAATATCTACTAACTGATTTGGGGGTGAATTCTTGGCGGTTCTATCTTCTTTAGGAAGTACTTTCTGTCCTAAAGCAACAGCTAAAGCAGGTATCTTTTTAAGTTGAACAGATGGAATTTCATCTTCTTTTTCTAAATTAACAGTATTTAGTTCTAGGTCCATGTCGTTTAGAAGTTGTTCAGCGAAATCAAGAGATTCATTAGAAGGAGCTAAAATTTTATGCTCTTGTGATGGTTGCCAGCCATTTTCTTGTGCTGCATGTATCAAGGATCCTAAACCACGACCACCTTCTTTACTAAAGGTATGCCATCTTTTTTGACATTCTCCTTTAATATATTTCTCAGATTGTTTACTCCATTCATCCCAAGTTGAAAGTAAAGAATCATCTAAAGAATGTAAGGATTGTCCTACAGTAAGCCAGAGATCAAAGTCATCTGCTGCATATGGAGGCAATGCCCAAGTAGCTTCTTGAGCTAATTGTATATCACGTTCTAGTGAAATTTTAGCGTTAATAGCAAAACCAGGACCAACAATTCTTGTACTTTGTTCTGCAGGTTTTCCTAACTTAACATTTTTATTTAAGACACCAGATAAGATCCAGTCAGGTAGTTGAGGTAACTCTTCAACGCATTCATAACCTTCCTTATCCTTAGTAAAATAACCTTCTGTGTTAGGGTGCAGGCCCATCAAAACTCCCTGGTGCCTTTTCCATAAGAGTTCTAATTTTTCATTCTCTCCTTTTGCATGCCAAGCATATTTATTACGTAATAGATGTTTCCATGAATCTTTAGGTAATGAATAAAGCTTACGTTCTCTACCTTCTTTTCCACTACAGATAGTTAAGGTAGAAGGCAAAGCTTCTTCTATACTTTTTTGCGAGAGCTCCTTAATGAGGTCATAAACTGTAGGACCATCAATATCTAACCAAATAAGACCAAGTGGTTTATTGAATACCGGACCACTTAACAAACCAATAGCCTTACACTGCCCAGTTAATATTTCATTTTCAATTTCTTTTATTGAATACGGTTTGTTTTGCCAACCCGTTATATAAGGTGCTTTATGTCCATTTAAAGGAGTAAGAGGCCAATCATTAGGTATGAGGTCAAGATTTATTTCCCCTGGCCTAAGAGAGCTGTGCATCACTCTTGACATAGTATTACCTCTACTGTAACTGATTTGGGTACTGTCATTGATTGTCTTGCTATTTCAAAAGCATGTAAATGAATATGACTAGGCAATAAAAAACAGTCACCATCAGAAGCAGCTTCTAATTGAGCGCTCATGGCTGAGATCCATTGCCCTGGAGAGACTTTGACTTCCATGGGCTTCCTTATTCGTTTTATTATCCTAGCTCATCTGCATTCCAAAAATGAAAAATTTAATAAAGAAATGTGTTTATTTCTTATTAGAATCCTGATTCCATTTTGCAGATAAGCGCATAGCTCCTCCTAGCTTAGAAGCTTCTCCTTTTTGAGTAGATTTTTCTTCTGTATATATTGGTTTAAAGTTTTCTTCTATTTCTTTTACTGCTTTTTTTTGATTTTCCCATGTCATCATTTGCATAGAAGCCGTAAGCTTAGATTCAAACCATGTTTTTTTCCACCATTTAACAATAGCTTTCCAACATTCAGACCAAAAATTTTCCATTAGATTAAGTCCGGATCATAAACCGAACAGTTGTTTAAATTATCATAATATTCCGCAACAATTTTCAACCATTTTTCTTGACAAATATCTAAATGATTCCTGGAAATTTTAAAGAGTTGAGTTTTGTCAGGAGTTGAAACTAAGATTGCAGCTTGTTGTACTTTCATATTTAAAGTCTGTTCAATTGCTAAGGCATAAGCACCAAGTTGTAAGCAAGTCTTTTGAAATTTCATATAGCCACCTAATAAATTACGCCACTCAACAGTTCCTTTCTCTAAATTTTTTGGCCACCAACGACTATAAGGTTTAACTGAAGTTTTTAAATCAGCAAGTGTTAATTTATTTTTAACTACTCCAATAATATCTGGACTACCTACCCAAGGACGTTCTTCTTCATCCTGCCCCCAAACTCTACCGATACCATCAGAAGATAATGTGTATTTATGCTTATCATATAAAGGAGTTTCAGCCCAGATTACTTCATCAAATTGATTAAGTAAGGATTCCATACCTCCCCAAAATTCTTGATACTCTTTTGGGACGTCAAACTTCTCTTTTTTTAAATACTGTTCCATACAAGAATGTATAGCAGTACCTCGTTCAGCAGCAGCTTCTTTCATCCCAGGATTATTTTTAGCCCACATCTCTAGTTTTCTTTTACTTTGTTGAGATGCAGTTTCAGAAATAATGGCAGTTACACTAGCAGCTGGACCTGTAAAGAAAGGAGTTTCATAATGACGCTTACCATTTATAGTTATTCTTGCTGGCTTATTATTTAATTTTTTTAATATTTCAGGATTATTCTGAGCTACTTTAAAAATAGTTTGATCGTTTTTGTCTACAACCATTATTAGTTGTGTATATTAGTAAAAGTATAACTTATAACGATGACTTGGTTAGCTTATTTTGATGAGATAAAGAACCGTTTAGGAAAAAGGAAAGGAGGCTTCAGTAAAATTTTCTCATATTTAGATGAGATCAAATATCCTGTGATCCTCGAAACAGGAACCTATAGAGAGGAGAACAACTATGAAGGAGATGGTTGTTCAACACTTCTATATGATAATTATATTAAATATAACGGAGGTAAATTAATTTCAGTTGATATTGATCCTAAAGCATGCGAGCTAGCAAAAGAAAACACTGTATTTGCTAAGGTATATTGCGAAGATAGCGTTGAATTCTTAGGACAAGTAGAGGGTGAAATCGATTTCCTTTACTTAGATTCTTTTAATATTCAAAACTGGAACAATGATTGGGAAGCCAGTAGCCATCATCTAAAAGAATTATTTGCTGCTAAAAATTGCATCAAAGAAGGCACCTTAATCGTGGTAGACGACAATTTAAATCAAGCTGGAAGAAAATTAAAGATCGGAAAAGGACGTTTAATCTCTGAATTAATGGCTTCATTAGGAATTAAACCTTATATTGATGACTATCAAATGGGTTGGATTTGGGAAGAGTTAGAATAATAATGACATGATTTTTTAAAATGGGAATGTCTCCTCAATCTTTAATGGGAATTAAAGATGCAATCAATACATTAAGAGATACTCTTTCTTTTGCTGCAAGAGTAGAACATCCCATGATTATTTCTACGTTATCTAAAACAATAAATGACTTGAATAATTTACAATATTTAGCAGAAATTTATGAGCCTCTTACTACTGATATAGAAGGTGCTTTTAAAAATAAACATAGTTCTTCTTTTAAAAAAGAAAAATAAATGTTATCCTTTTAAATAATCTTTTGCTTTCTTGTGAAACAAAGTAAGAAATTAGTGAGAAGTAAATTAGCCTCAAGAAAAAATAGAGCTAAAAACTTATGGACTAAATACAAGATAAGTATAGAAGACTATGAAACAATTCTTAAGAAACAAGACAGCAAATGTGCTATCTGTGGTGCAACTAAAAAAAGAAAGAACTTAAAAAGTTTCTTTTTATGTGTAGACCACGACCATAGATCAGGAAAAGTACGAGGAATACTATGTAATAAATGCAATACAGCCTTAGCTTTTTTTAATGATTCTGTAGATAATCTTCAAACAGCAGCTAGCTATCTAATGTTTTCAGAACTAAAAATCAAACATCTCTTAGAGTCGCATTTAACATCCATACAGACTTAAAGCAATTATCTACAATTTCTGCCAGATAGTTTTCAATATCTGGTGAATTATTTTTCATAGCTGCTTTACGAATTTCTTTTGAGTATTCACCAAGATATTCTAAATTTTTACGATAGACCACAAGCATGTGGAAACCCTCGTATTTTGTAACATGTGTGATATTTTTTTTATGTGCACCGGTTAAACCTTTCTCACACATAGGCATTAAATAGTTTAAAGATCTTACGTATTCACCAACGCGATCAAATTGTTCTTGATGCAATTCATATTCTTTCTTAAGAAATTTATGTACTGCCAGGAAATCTTCTCCTTCATAATTGAAATGAATAAGATGAGATTGAGTTTGTAAACTATGGATACAAGAGGATAAGCTAATTAATTTTTGAGCGAAAGCTGCGATTGTATCTTCTTTCTTTGACTTAGGTGTAGGCTTTGTATCTTCTTTTATATCATCTGTAGGTTCAAACTCTTGTTTAGTCGTAGATGATTCCCAAGGGGAAGGTTCCATTTCATTAATAGGAGTAGTTATTACCCCTGGTGTTTCTAAATATGTAATGGTTTCCATGATTAATAGTCTTTAACTATATTTTACTACTGATAGAATTAAACTAAATATTCAATTTGGTAATTATAAAATGTCTTTTGATCCTATTTTCTTTGGCTCAGGGAATGAAAATATTCTTAACAATTATTTAGGCGATCTTCCCTTCTCTATTAATGCACCAATAAATAAAAGCTTCTACGATTTTGACATAACAGATGAAGATAAAGCAGAAGATATTGTTTTACAAGGCGGAGAAGGTTCAGCAAATTTTACTGCCGAGGAATCTGCGGCTATAAGAGCTATTGGATCTGAAATTAATGAAGCTTATGCGCAAGGATTCTTAAGGGATGT
>MPLX02098035.1_pt1 | contig 11565 bp, 18 predicted proteins | sample 1617341 | NCBI WGS metagenome assembly MPLX02 (sample SAMN05944804, study PRJNA350692) | marine metagenome | biome: marine; feature: ODZ; material: water; isolation source: 120 m water sample filtered on 0.2 um supor filter | place: Pacific Ocean | collected 2012-04-08 | depth 120m m | reverse complement strand
CAATAAATTACCATCAATCTTTAATCAATTAAGACCTATCTCGGTGGGATTCGACAACGTCTTTGATCATTTTGAAAAAATGTTCGACGACAGCGATGAATTCTTTCGTACGCCTACGTCTACTTTTCCTTTTTACAATATTGTAAAAACTGGAGACACAAGTTACGACATTGAAGTCGCGCTTGCAGGCTACAATAAGAAGGATATCAAAGTCGACTACGCAGATAACTTATTGACTATTAAATCCGCTACGGAAGGTAAGTCTGATAAAGAATACGTAGATAAATATAAAAATGGATTGATTCATCAAGGAATCGCCAAAAGATATTTTTCTAAAGTATTCACCATCGCTGATGATGTAGAAATCAAAGGTGCGGAATTAAAAGACGGATTACTGAAAGTATCTCTAAATAAGATTCTTCCAGAAGGCAAAAAACCAAAATCAATAGAAGTTAAATAATTAAGAAAGCCATTTCTTAGCTTCTTCGCCAAGAGTGGCAGCACTTAATTTTATCTTACGTTTCAAAGCGGAGATAATCATCATTTCAATAGAGTCGGGCACAATTAAGTCAATGTAATTGACTTTATCTTTTTGGCCAATTCGATGAGCACGATCTTCGCTTTGCTTCCGGACTTCAAGATTGTAACTATTACTAAAATATATAACATTCCTAGCAGCAGTAAGGGTAAGACCATAACCACCAGTAGAAGGATTACCAACGAGGAACTGACATCCATCATTGTGTTGAAAATTTTCAACAGCATTTTTACGTACTTCGACAGAATCTTTTCCGTATATTGAAACCACTGAATCTTTTCCATAGAGATCCCCCAAGGTTTGTTTTATGCTTTCTATATTATGCACGTATGTTGCCCATATAATACACTTCCCAGGAGCTTCCTCCAATATCCTTAGGAGTTCTTTTAATTTGGGATTATTTTTAAAAACATATATCTCTCCTTTATCCATCTTTAAAAAACCATTACAGATTTGATGAAGCCTTAAAATTTCTACTAATTTATTGGCAAAACTAACGGTATCGTCTTGAATAATGGCTCTAGCTTTTTTCTTTAAGGTTTCATAAATAGTTTTTTGTTCTAGAGTTAAATGAATATCGCGTTGCATATAGACTTTTGGAGGAAGGTCTAGGCATTCCTCTTTAGTCACTCTAAATGAGAACTCTTTCAGCTTACCCTCGAGTTCATCAAGATTTGTGTAGTATTTAGGTATTAGAATTTGTCGCCCTCCCAATTCAATTTGTTGCATAACTGCATACCGAGCTCTAAAAGTATAATAAGAGTCAAACCCAAGAAGCGCTTTACTTAAAAAAGCACATTGGGTATAAAGGTCTAATGGAGACTTTGTTACTGGTGAGCCTGTTAGGATTCTTCGGTATTTTACCGTTGTACTTAATTTACAAATCGCTTTTGTTCTTAGTGCTGCTGGTGATTTTATTGTTGTGCTTTCGTCAATGACCATCATAGAAACCTTTCCGTTAAGATTTAGCCTTTGCTGTAACCACCGCTGTCCTGATTTATGGGAAAGCGCTTCCACATTCATTAATATGTATATAAGATTCCGTTTTGCATCCCATTCACATTCTGCCTCATTCGCTTTAGTAGCTTTTATTAACTCTTTTTCTTTATCGACTTTCCAACACCATATATAGGGGGTAATCGGAGAATGGACACTAATTTCCTGTACCCAATTTCGATAAACTGAATTAGGCGCAATAACAATTACTTCCTTGATATCACCTAATTGGTATAAATAGGTTGCATTATCAATAATGACTTTGGTTTTGCCTGTCCCCATTTCCATGAAGTAGGCATAATTTTTTAAGAGGGCTCCCTTATTAAGTGCATCTCTTTGATGCTGGTAGGGTTTTGTTTTATATTGATACATGATTCGTCTAGCAATACTTCTAAAGTATTTTTCATCTTTTTAAACTTTTTTCTTTACTTCGTCAAACACTTAATTTATACCAGCTTCAGGAGGTTCTTATGGACTTAGAAGCAGAATCAACCATACAGGTTGATGCTACAGTGTCTTTGGACATTGCACAATCTTGCAATAAGTTATTGGAAACTCAGAAAAAAATGGCAGCGATTGACGAACAATTAAAAACGTTAAAAGCAACTGAAGCTACTCTTTCTGGGCAAACAATTCCAAACTTAATGCATAAAGCAGGACTATCTTTAATTAAACTTAAAGACGGCTCAGCCGTAGAAGTTAAACCCTTTTACGCAGCAAGTATTCCATTGTCTAAAGCAGACGAAGCCTTTACATGGCTTCGTGATAATGGACATGGGGATCTAATAAAAAATAATGTTTTGATTACTTTTCGATGCCAACAGGATAACGAAGCAAAATCCTTGGTGGCAGAATTAAGAGAAAAGGGTCATAATGTTAAACAAGCCGAAAAGGTGGAATCCATGACTTTGAAGGCGTTCGTTAGAGAACAAATTCAAGATGGTAAAAATGTTCCAGCTGATTTATTCGGTGTTTATGTTGCAAGTAAAACTAAAATAACCACGAAGGAGTAAACAATGCAGACGACGCAACAACCAAAATCTCAGGCTAAAGAGATTCAAAAAAAAGCAGCTAATCTACCAGCAGCCATTAACTTGGAAGAATCTGCTGGAGAAGGTCAGGAGTTCATTGGCGCTCGTGACGTTAAACTACCCATCCTTAAAATCTTATACGCAAGTTCAGCTGTATTAGATAAAAGTGATGGAAAATATATCGCTAATGCGGAACGAGGTGATATCTACAACGAAGTAACTGGAAGCCTGTGGAAGGGCAAAGGAGGTATCGTTGTGGTTCCTTGTTTATACATCAACACTTTTAATGAGTGGAAAGACAAGGGGGATAGCCCTGGAAGACCGATTAAGATTCATACGGATCCTTCCATTATGTCTCAAACTACAAGAGGTGAGGATAATAAGGATAGACTTCCTAATGGAAATTATGTGGAAGATACAGGTAATCATTTTGTTTTTATCTTAGATAAAGACTACTTACCTCAAGAACAAGCATTAATTGCTATGAAGTCTACTCAAAAAAAGAAATCTAAGACTTGGAATTCGATGACGCAAACTCGTCGAATGAAAGGTTCTAAAGGTTTCTTTAGACCACCAACTTGGGCAACGACTTATCGCTTAACAACAACCAAGGAATCTAATTCTAAGAATAATTGGTTCGGTTGGGTTGTGGAATTTGATACATTCCTAGACGTTGCTAAGTATCCAAAAACTCTTGAGATTACTAGAGCCTTCTATCAAAGCTCTATGAAGAGTGATATTTTTGGTAAGGTGGACTTTGGGACAACTCCAGATTTAAAACAGGATACAAAAAAACAAGCAGTACCGTTTTAAATGTTAAAACGATTAGTAGATCTTTTTGAAGGGGATCCTGATCAGTTCATTACGACCTCCCTTACGGGGGAGGTCGATGAACGGGGTAAGCATCAAGCCAAGTACCTCACGATTCACGAACCTCTCACTTCAGCTAAATGGCAGGAGCATCTAGATGGCAAGGTCAGAATCGGTGTGCGTCCCGAAAACAATGATAAATGTAAATGGGGGTGCATTGATGTTGATCCCGCTACCTATAAAAATTATTCACAAAAAAAATACGTTTCCATTATCCAAGAATATAAACTTCCTTTAGTTCCCGTTAAATCCAAATCAGGAGGTCTTCATTTATTTTTATTTTTAAAAGATTGGGCGTCTGTTGAGAATGTAAGAAAAAAACTCGATGAATGGAATGATACTTTCTTTATGGCTAATGAAGTCTTCCCAATGAGTAAAGCAGTAACAATGCCATACTACAACTGTAATGCAACAGTAGAATTTGCTTTTGATGATAACTCAAACCCATTGATGATAGGAGCCTTTCTAGACTTAGCTGAATCAAAACGATTATTAGTAAAAGAATTATATAACTTAAAAACAAATGCCTACGAGCCTGAGACAGAATGGCAAAACTATCCTCCATGTGTACAAAAACTTATAACAGAGCCGTGGCCTGGAAACAATCGTAATAACTTTCTATTCAATACCCTGGTTCTAGAGAATAAAAAAACAGACGGTAATCTAGATATCAAAGCTCTTCAAGAAGTTGCTCTTGAACGAAATAAACAATGCTTTACCAAACCCATGAAGGTTAGTGAAGCTAAAGCGGTAGCGAAGTCTGTTAAGACTCATGGCTATCATTTCAAATGTCCTCCTAAGCATGCCGAAATTCAGCCGATTTGTAACAAAGAACTTTGTAAGACACGAAAGCTGGGGATTGGTCCTCAAATTCCAGAAATGATTGATGAGTTTAAAGAAATTTCCTATACCCGAGATACTAAAACTATTTATTTTAGCTTCAGCTTTAAAGGCCAACGCATCACGGTTCAACCTGAAGACATGAAAGATGAAAAGTCATGGAGAATTAAATTTTTAAAATATGGAATTTTTTGGATGTCCCTCCCCAAAACTAGAGCGGGTCCTTCTCCTTTTGAATTGTTGCTCAAAGAAATTACTGCACGAGCGATTGAAAATGAAAAAATGAAATTTGAAGATACCGTCGATGAAGAAAAATATAATACTCTTAAATCTTTTTTTGAAAAAACAATTGAAGAAGACGACTTTACTAAACTTAAAGATGGGTATGTTGTTTTAGATTCCAAAACACGAATGTGTTATTTTAAACGCTCTACTCTTGAGCATTATATTAAAAGTCATGCCACTAAAATTTTTAACAGCACCATGGATGCTCTCCATTATCTAGGATGCGAACGCCATGCGTACTGGGAAGGCGAAAAAAATATTTGGTATGTTCAAATGCCAGAATTTGTAAGCCATGTGGGTGTCACCCCTACCAAAAAGACTAAAAAAGAAACGTCGGAATTAGATGATGAATACCACACAGAAAAATTTAGAACGCCAAGCGCTAAAAACCCTCCACCAGAAAACAGTTAAAATTTTTGGACCGCCTGGAACAGGCAAGACCGAAACTTTAATTGCACGGGTTTTAACGAGAGCTTTAAAAAATAATATTTCTCCACAGAGTATTGCTTTTATTTCTTTTACTAATAAAGCAATCAACACTGCAACAGAAAGAGCTCTTCAAGCTTTTCCTCAATATACTACTGATGATTTTGAAAGATTTAAAACTCTGCATAAATACTGCCGAAGATATTTTGAAGAAGATATTTTTGATCCTAAAGATTGTATGGTGGACTTTGCTCTTGAAGGTAAAATTATTAAATATAGCGATAAGCGATTAGCCGATGATAATTTTACTTATATAGATTGGTCGTTAGGGATTTATAGTAAATCTCGAAATATGTTAAAGAGTCCTGAAGAAATTTATAAGAAAGAATCTTATCAAAAAGATTCGCTGGATGTTCTTTTAAAAAAAATACAAATATATAAGGACTATAAAAAAAGTGGCAAAGAAAAAGCTTTAATCGATTTCGATGACATGATTGAAAAAGCTATCGAAGAAGTTAATTTTCCTCCTCTTAAAATTTTAATTATTGATGAAGCCCAAGATTGCACACCCCTTCAATGGTCAGTCATTTTTAAAATTGCCAAGAATGCTGAAAGAATTTATTTAGCAGGTGACGACGACCAAGCCATTTATGAATGGAACGGCGCAGACCCTCGATATTTTACTCATTACTTTCCGGGGCGTAAGGTAAGACTTAGAAAAACAAGACGGTTCGGAAAAGCGATTCATCATTTTTCTCAGATCATTAGAAGAGAGATTTTTAATAGCGAAGAAAAAGAATATACCCATTCAAAACAAGAAGGCTACATCAAGCACTATTTAAATTTTAGAGAAATCCCTTTCAATACCTTAGAAGGAAGTTGGTATATTTTAGGACGTATTAATACTGCAGTAAATGAATTACGTATGTTGGCTAAACATGCAGGGTTGTATTTTTCCGATAATGAAGATATAAAATGCTTTGATCAACATCAATGGGAGGCTATCAAAGCTTGGACGCATCTTTCAAATAAGAAAACAATCAACAAGAAGCAGGTTGAAAAAATGTATAGATATATTCGAGAGCTAAAGGATCCTAAATTTAGAACAACTAAATTTTGGAATACAGAATCTGATCTTGAGGAATATAATTTTAAAAATTTAACTAAACGATGTGGCCTTGATCTTCCCCTGAGTTCCCAAAAGAAACAGTGGTGGGATATATTAAAAAGAAACTTTACTTCCCAACAAGTTTTTTATTTCATAAGATTGCTAAAGCGCTATGGCCAAAAAGAATTAGATAATCTTCCTAAAATCATTATTGATACTATTCATTCTGTTAAAGGAGGGGAGGCAGATCATGTTGTTTTATATGCTAAAGCGAATTATCCTTCCAATTTTAAATCTAAATCACGTGACGAAAAAACTAATGAGAAAAAAGTCTGGTATACCGCTGCAACTCGTGCTAGAAAAACTATTCATCTGCTAAATACAGATTATAAATATAATTATCCAATTGGAGGAGACTATTTAACTTATGTCCAAGAACGATAAGCCTAGTTACTACAAACAGTTGCAGGAAATGATTAAGAAAGTTAAAGCAGAAACGAAATGGCAAAACATTTTTAAAATTGTAGAAGAAGCACAGAAGCGTTTGAAAAGAAAAGGATCCAGTGCAAAGCCTGATTGAAAGCATCATTGATGTAGGTTCCGGATTCGTCCTGGCTATCCTCATCCAGTTATACATTTTTCCGCTCTTTGGGCTCCATCCTACGATTATGGACAGTTTGGGAATCGCTTTAATTTTTACGGTTGTTTCCATGACACGCTCTTGGATTTGGAGAATAGTTTTTAAAAAATATGACGGAAGACGAAAAGCTTAAAAGAATTTATCAGAAAATTTTTACCGATGCGATGGTCTATGGAGAAAATTATCCAATGCAAATGGTAGCCGCTACTTATATGGCAATTGCTATGAGAATTTATAAAACTCTTCTAACGAAGGAAGAATACAAAGAAATGGTGAAAGTTGTTGAAGGCAGCAATATTAAAGACCCTAAAAAAACCGTACATTAATGAACGTTTATAAAAAACAAATCGGTGGATCCCACTACAAGAATATGAAAATTCAACCGAGTGAATTTATTAATGAAAATAAACTCTTGTTCGCGGAGGGAAATGCTATTAAATATATTTGTAGACATGCATCAAAGGGAGAAGTTAAAGACTTGGAAAAAGCAAAACATTACATTGATATGATTATTGATAGGGATTATAAATGAGTCTACAACTCTCGATGAATTTCAAAAAACATATATGGTCTTGCCCTGCTGAATATAAAGATCTCTCAGGCGCAAAAGAAATTGCCATTGATTTAGAAACACGCGACGAAGGAATTAGTTCCGGACAAGGAGCAGGCTGGGCTACAGGAAATGGAAACATCATTGGTTTTGCTGTAGCTGTGGAAGGATGGCAAGGTTATTATCCTTTTGCTCATTACGGGGGAGGAAACATGATTCCCCAACAAGTTAAAAAATACATGAGGACGGTGTGCGCGTTGCCTTGCACTAAAATATTCCATAATGCTCAGTACGATGTGGGTTGGTTAGAACAAGAAGATATTAAAGTCAAAGGCCCGATTGTTGATACCATGGTTGCCGCCGCCATCGTCAATGAGAACCGCTGGTCCTATTCCCTGAATGCTTTATCTAAAGATTATCTGGGTGAGATTAAAGCTGAAACCGATCTGATTATTGCAGCCAAAGAACACGGCGTTGATCCCAAAGGGGAAATGTGGAAGCTCCCGGCAGAGTTTGTCGGATTTTATGCGGAACAAGATGCACGACTCACGTACCTTCTATGGCAACAACTTAAAAAAGAAATTATGCAACAAAGCCTGGAAACAATATGGGACTTAGAATCTAGCCTACTCCCAGTATTGATCGCAATGCGTCAGCGAGGGGTAAGAGTACAAGTGGAGTTAGCTGAAAAATTAAGAACAAAGATGCAGCTCCAAGAAAAAGAAATACTATTGGCCATAAAAAAAGAATCAGGGCTAGACACAGATATCTGGGCAGCACGCCAAATCGCAAAAGCTTTTGATAAGCTGAAGATAGACTACCCACGGACTGCCAAAACAGATGAGCCATCATTCACTCAAAACTGGTTGATTAATTGTAAACATAAAATTGCTAAATTGGTCGTTAAGGCTAGAGAAATAAATAAATTTCACAATACCTTCTTATCTTCTATCATGAAATACCAGGTGAAGGGAAGAATACATGCAGAAATAAATCAATTAAGATCTGACAACGGAGGAACAGTCTCAGGAAGATTGAGTATGTCCAATCCTAACTTACAACAAGTGCCGGCTCGAAACAAAGAGTTCGGCCCTATGATTCGGTCTCTCTTTGTGCCTGAAGAAGGACACAAGTGGGGATCCTTTGACTACTCGCAACAAGAACCACGAATGACGGTCCACTATGCAGCTTCTATTGGCAATGGCTACGAAGGAAGTAGTGAATTAGTAGAGGCCTATCATAAAGCTAGCACTGACTTTCACCAAACAGTAGCTGATTTAGTAGGTATAGAGAGAGTTCAGGCTAAAACTATAGGTCTGGGTCTCATGTATGGAATGGGGAAAAACAAACTAGCTACTTCACTAGGGGTATCTAAAGAGGAAGCTACCGTATTAATTTCTAAATATAACCGTAAAGTTCCTTTCGTTAAGATGTTGTCGGATAGATGTATGCAAACTGCAAATGATAAAGGGGTCATTAGAACCAAGAAAGGTAGAAAATGTAGATTCGATATGTGGGAGCCCAAAGATTTTGGACTTTACACCGCAGAAACTTTCGATAATGCCGTAGCTAAGTATGGAAGAGAAAATATTAAAAGAGCTTATACCTATAAAGCCCTTAATCGATTAATCCAGGGATCTTCAGCTGATCAAACTAAGCAAGCAATGCTCTCTTGTTACGAAGCAGGCCATCTACCTATCTTACAAATTCATGATGAATTATGTTTTAATATTAGTAAAACCAACACGAAAGATACTCAAAGTATTAAAAAAATAATGGAAAGTTGTATAGAGTTTAAACTTCCCTTTGTAGTGGATGTTAAAACAGGAGGATCTTGGGGCACGGCCCATGACTGAAAATGATGCTCGCTATTTTGCTGGTATTGTAGACGGAGAGGGTTGGATTGATTGTAGAAGAAGAATAAAGAAGTGCTCAAATAATAAATTTTATAAATGTTCTAGCATTCATGTCGAAATTCAAATGAATCATAAAGGTGTGATGGAATGGCTTAAAGAAAAAGCTGGTTTCGGAACTTTAAATATACGAAAAGCTACACATAAACAAAATTATGATAACTGGAGATGGAGATGCTCTTACAGAGACGCCTATAAACTGGCCAAAGATCTCCTGCCTTTTAGTATTGTTAAAAGGGAAACCTTACAACGAATCGTAGATCACTACGATAACTAATAACTATTCCTTGTTCTCTTCTTCGAATTCTAATTCGTCGATAGCTATATCGATATCATTTAAAAGATCAGCTTTTTTGTCTTCGAGTTTATCTAACTGCTCTTTAAGCTTTCTTAATTTTTTAACTGCTTTACTCATGTTGCGATCGAAGGTTTTTCGTCTTGTTCAACTGCATTATTGACCAATTTTTTGACGTCCTTAATCTTAATGTCAATCCATTTCATTTCTTCACGTTGTGACGTCATAGCTTTCTTGGCCCATTGGTGTTCCAGGTTTAACTTCTCCTGCACTAATTTTTGAAGTGCCATCCGTTACCTCCTCGTAAGTGATCTGGACTTTCTCGTTTTGATAAAAGCCCACACCCTCTAGCTTTGTTAAAAGACCCTTAGTTGCCTTTTCAACCAAAAGTTTAAAGGCGCTGTCAAGATCTTTAGCCTCTATCATATCCATGTATAAGCATCCAAACGCTATCACTCTGATACGATAGTGCTTCATAAGTGATAATAAGGCATGTTGGGATAGGCTGTCAAGTCTATTTCCATACTATACCGTGAGTCATAGAATTATCCGAAGGAATGCAATATATGGTCATTTCTGTGGCGTAGGTGCCCTTTTTTTTAAGATTTAGCTGTATTTGGGTACCAAGATACCCAGCTCTGTCAAGGCAGCTCTGAAGGCTAATATGCTTGGATTTGTCGAATTCGTAGATATTATTGCACTTATCTAAATCTTCCGGAACTTTAATACACATATGGCCAAATAGGATAAATGCGAAAAAAGTCATTTCAGGAACCTACTTTAAATTTTAAATAGTTTCAACTGGTTTACAATAATATTTAATCCCAATCTTATTGTCATTCACGTATTTGTACCCCATTTTGCTCATAAGGGTGAGACTTTCTTTTTGTGCCAAACGCTGGCATTCATACCATGAATTCTGATATTTTGGGTACTCTACAGGAGGCAAACAAGCCTTCCCATCTAAAAACGAACACACCCATATCATTAAAATAAACTTCATATTTTAGTTGACTTTGCATTATATCCCATTTATATAAGAGTATATGAAGATTAAATGTAAGAGTCCTTTGTTTCATAGTATCATAGAGAAAGTAGATGAACAATTAGACAAGGTTCCTGTGAATGATGCGCAAGGAAGTCCCTTGGAAGATTCAACGGATTTTGATATGTACGTAGATGCTATTAAAGGTCTAAAATTAATGAATGCAAAAGGAACTGTGGTTCATCCTTTTAGCACATCAATAGCTACTCAGTTGATCTACGATGAACTAGAGGAAAAACGAGTACAAAGTAATGGAGATAAGTGGCGTGAGTAAATACAAACAAAGAAAGGAAAACATGCAAAAAACAATAAATAAAGAAAGCATAATTAAAATTGATAGAAGATCTAAGAATTCAGCATATATTACTATCGGTAACTGGGTAATATATATTGACAACTCAACAGGCGAACAGATTATAGATAGTTGGAATGAGTAATTGGACTGTATTAATTTTAATACTATGCCTCATGGCGATGTTCCCTAAAATTACTTTAGTTTTATTAGGGTATGCAGCTTATGCCTTCATTTATTAAAGAAACCGCTATCATGAAAAAAGCAAAAGATGGCTAAACCTTTTGGAAAAGCAGGATTTGGAGAAGGACAGCAAGGATCTTATTATTTTAAAGAGTTGCAGATGGGTCGAATTTTAAAAAAACTGGAGCTCATTAAAAGTAAGCTGGGGGACATTAAAAAAATCGTTACCCTCTTAGAAAATAAAATTAACGATATAAACAAAAAGGAGAAACATGGACATAACTAAATGGAAAAGCGTAGCAGTAAAGATCGAAGACTACAAACTTTTAAGAGGCATGTGCAAAGAAAAATTTAGAGCGCCCGCAGGGATGATTTCTAAACTTGTAGATGACTACATTAAATTTCGTGCCAAGAAAGACGGCCTATCCGTTGAAGCTTACAAGAAAAAATTAAATGGCCGATAAACGGATCATAAAGACGAGTTAATATGACTAAAATTAAAACCTTAGCTGAAGAAGAAATGGATTCCCATAAGCACTGGACTAAAAATCTT
>MPLX02068365.1_pt1 | contig 11575 bp, 10 predicted proteins | sample 1617341 | NCBI WGS metagenome assembly MPLX02 (sample SAMN05944804, study PRJNA350692) | marine metagenome | biome: marine; feature: ODZ; material: water; isolation source: 120 m water sample filtered on 0.2 um supor filter | place: Pacific Ocean | collected 2012-04-08 | depth 120m m | reverse complement strand
GATCTTCCACTGCTTCGCGTTGGCGCGGACGGTTCGCAGCGCGCGGGCTGCATCACCGAGCATGATCGGGTGCCGATAGCCGGCCGAGCCAAGCCGATACTTGAGAACGAATCCATTAATGCCGTGCTGTTGCAGGAACTGTGCGTAGGTCGCCCCTTCGTGTGAAGCCAGTCCGCCGTAGCCTCCGCCGGGGCAGATGACAATGGCTGAACCGGAGTTGTTACCGGCCGGGGCGAGGAACGGCGTCAGTGTTGGGATGTCCCGTGGTGAGTCGTCCTTGGCTCCCGGGGTGCCATTTGGCCAAAGCGGCTGTTCCTTGTCTTGAGCGGACGCACCGGCAAACAAAGCCAGCGCCACTATCGAAGTCGTAAAAGCTTTCATGTGAAACGAACGAGCCGGAGACTACGTCCACAGACCCAGTGTGAAAAGCCCCCGCTTGGCCAAGCGGCAGGGTATGTAAATCTTGACCAGTCAGGTGTAATTACGAATCCTTTTCGGGGATCATCGAACTAGCAGAAACGGACATAAATCCTGCCACAGCAGCTTAGTCAAGCGCTCGGTAGAATGGTCACCCACATGTTTCAATGAAACGATTAAGGCGATTGTTTGTCCCGGCATCGAGGGAGAGTAGCCAGCTTGGCTACGACTTCGGCCGGAGTGCTATTTTGGTCCTGCTTGGCCTGATCGTTGCGGCCATCGTGGTCAAGGGTGCCGAGAGGGAGCAGCCGCTTGAGTTCACGACTATGATTGCCCATTGGGCAAACTATGCCCATGAGGATTACCTACCGTTTGTGGAGGAGGCCCGGCCGGAGTTGGTTCAGGTCGGCTTTTACGGTGCGCACTACTGGAGCTTGGCGCACACGAAACACGGTGCCGGTTATCCGGCGCATTTTCCGAGGATTGGTCTTGGGCAAAACCGAGACTGGTTGAGGCAACTGAACCAAAAGTTGCATTTGTTCGACTCGCTGGTAGTCGGTCATTTCAACATCGAGTTTCTGGTGGGCGACCCCGAGAGCGATGAGGGACCACGGGGCTTCTTCAAGTTTTACCGCGAACTTTGGGACGAGCAACCGCTTGGCCTTAGGCCAGTCGATGATCCACTGGATCTACTTGAAAGAAATGCCGATGGCTCGCCGATCCAGAATAACAGCTACTCCATCGGTGGCATGAAGGAATACTGGGCCTGCCTGAACAATCCCCATTGGCGTACAGTGCTTAAGGCCTGGGTCCGGCACGGCATCGGCCAAGGGTTGGATGGGTTCGTGATCAATTACTTTTATCGTCACAACTGCCTTTGTGATCATTGTCAGTCCGCGTTTCATGATTATCTGGATGATCGTTTTGATGCGGCACAGTTAAAGAACCAGTTCGGGATCACTGACCTGGCCACGCACAAGTTCACCGAGATTGGATCGTGGCATGACCCGGCAAACAGCACCCCCTTCAAGCGCGAACAATTGCGATTCTCACAGATGGCCACCAAGGATTGTTTTGACGAGGTGTTCGTCAGATACGGCCGTTCGCTGAAGCCAGGGCTGATCGTCGGACAGTGGAATCACCTTGGCAATTTCGGCCAGATCAACGGGGACGAACGCTGCCTGTTGCCGGCCGGACTCTGGGCAAAGAATGAGGATTATCTCTGGTACAGCACCGGTGGCTCGGCAAATTATACCGACCTGAAAAACAATGACCTTGGTGAAGGGACACTGCAGGCGCGCTACATCAGGGGTGCATCCGGTGACAAACCCTACACGCTGGGGAAATATGAGAGCACCCGCACACGGGCAGCCATCGCCGAGTTGGCTGCCAACGGAGGCGCGCCGATGGGTTTTTACACCCGCTTTACCGATCCCGCGGCACGAAAAGTCATCACTCAGTATTACCGATTTATTCAACGTCATGATGCCATTTATAGCCGAAACAGATCACATGCGGAGGCCGTCCTGCTTTTCCCCCGCAAGTCGGTTCATGCCGGTGATGTTGCGCCGGTTGAGGCTTTTCGCCAAACCGGTCGGGCACTGCTCGATCGCCATGTTTTGTTTGATATCCTGCCGGATGATCTGGCCATGGCCGACCGGCTTTCGGGTTACTCAAAGGTCTATCAAGCGGGCGATGACGTGCAGGAAGGGCAGACGAAATTCTCCGCACCGCCCACCGTCCGAGTCTCTGCCAGCCGCCCCGCCACCGGGGATGCGTTGCATTTGCATTTTGTCAACTACAACCGGACGGAACCTTCCCAACCCAAAAGCCCGGGTGGCGGAATTCAGGACGAAAAACCGATCAACGTGGGCGGGTTCCGATGCACTGTGCCCATCCCCGCTGGCAATAAGCTAAAGGGCATCCGCTTTTTCACTCCGGAAAAAAAGAATCCTATTGAGGTGGTTGGTGATGTTCGAGAAACAGGTGAGGTGCACTTCACCATGCCGGAGTTTCTTGTGTACGCCGTCGTTGAATTGTCGCTCCAGCCGGGTTCACCAGATGCACCTTGAGCGATTGCTGAAAAGCAACGCTTGGCCAAGCGCATTCGTAACCGGCCCCTGAATGGAAATTATTGATCGGACCACCCTTTTTGGGCCAGTTTGTATGTTAGGTTTCAGTGACTGATTTGGTTCTCACATTATGACCTGTGGTAGGTGGTTTAGTTGTCTTCATTGTCAGTGCGAGTATGTGGCACTGAATAAGACCGCCAGCAGCAACGGTAGTTTTCGACTTCAATATCTTCAGCCTCGGTCAGTTTCCCCGTTTTCCGATTCTTCCTGAAGGTAATCTTTGGGCTGATACCACTTAGCGACCGGCACATAGATCGCTGCGACAACAAAGATCAATCCCGCCCAAAACCACAGTTCCTGTGTCATGCTTAGCTTGGAGAGACCCGTTTCGTTGGTTAGGGCCCATGTTACGCCTGAGGTGAGGAAGTTGCCCAACGATACCGTGAGCAGGAACAGTGACAAAATGAATGACTTCATCTGGCGTGGTGCCTGAGTGTAGGCGAATTCAAGGCCCGTGATCGACACCATCACCTCTGCAGAGGTGAGAAGTGCGCAGGCAAGGATTTGCCAACCCATGTGGGGAGTGTTGCCGGCGTCCACAGACATCTGTACCACGGCCACCATGCTGAAGGCCGCGCTCATGGTGAAGAGGCCGATACCAATTTTACGCAGTGAGGATAATGGGAATACCCGATCAATCAGCGGATAAATACCGTAGTTGAAAACCGGAATCAGTAGCAGGATAAACAGCGGGTTGAACACCGCAGAGATTTGCGCGGGCAGTAATTCCTGTCCGCCGATCAAAGGCAGGCCTTCGGGTATCATGCGATCCAGACTTTTGGCCTGAATTAGCCATGTGGTTCCAATCTGATCGAACAGCGACCAGAACACGATTATGAATGCAAACACCACACAGATTCGTCCGATCGCTTTTTTGCCTTCGACAGAAAAAGTCTCGGCAAAATATTCTTTCACTCCGCATGCTTGGATATGCACAAACTTGTTGCGACCCATCCAAAACACCCACGTTGCAAGTGCCATTAATATACCGGGCAATCCGAATGCGTAATGGGGTCCAAAGAGTACTTCGTTTGGCCCTTTTTCACCCACCAGCCATTGAACACCTGGATAAAGCTTTGCGCCCATCCCTTCGCCAGCTGTGGCTTCCAGCAGGAATGGGGTCAGCATTCCGCTGAGAAATGCACCCAGATTAATCGAAAAGTAAAACCAGCCGAACACCTTGCTCAACAGATGCCCGTTCGATTTTCCGAATTGATCGCCCACGTGTGCCGATACGCAGGGCTTAATGCCTCCTGATCCCATGGCAATGAGGATTAATCCACCAAATAACCACCCCTTGGTGTTTCCCATTACCCCCATGAAGGCTAAGCAAGCGTGACCTGCACAATACACCATGGAGAGCGTGATAATGGTGCGGTATTTGCCCCAGATGGAATCTGAAATCAGGGCGCCAATCACCGGAAAAAAATAGGCCGAAGCCAAGAATAAATGCACCCAGCTCTTGGCTTGCTGATCGGTGAAAGTATCAAGACGGCCACCGGGTTGCATGAGGTAGGTGGTCAAGAAGACGAACAACACCGCGCGCATGCCATAGAAGGAAAATCGCTCCGCCGCTTCGTTACCGATGATGTAAGGGATGCCCTTGGGCATTCCCGTACTCTTCACCGGTGAGGACAAATAGGGCGTTTGGGCCATGGCCGAAAATCTTGACAAAACAACTGTATACTGGCGAGGCAAAAGCGCCAAATGGACTTGGGCCACGAAGTGTTGATACTATTAGTGCATTATTAATGCACTTGGCGTGACCTTCGAAAACTACGCCGTTGTGAATGTTAGTTATCTAGGTTAAAGTCCATAGTCGGACTTGAAGAAATATAGTGACCCTCGATATTTCGAGTAGTTGAAGTATTCCTGAATTTCGAAAAAAAAAGGGTATAAAAATCCCTTAAGCTGACGACTCCTGCGACTTCCCACGCCCAATCAACAGCACGACTGTGACTGTTGTGAGCAGGAGGTATTTCATTTCCCTTCAACTTTCAATTATTGCCCCGTTTTGCCTCGTGCTCATTGAAGAGGGCGATGATTTCCTTGTGGCGCATTGAAGTTGCCATGTTCAGCGGGGTCAATTCCCTGTGGTCCGCCACGTTTATTTCAGCATCGTTGGCAATCAAAAACTCGACTATTTCCTTCTGTCCTCTCAAAGCTGCCTCATGCAGAGGGGTCCATCCTCCTGAATCTTTCGCATTTACATCCGCACCCTCGGCAACGAGCAGTTTGACAATTTCCTGCAGTCCAAGTCCTGTCACTTCATGCAGGGAAGTCCAACCGTTTACATCCTCCGCATTGACGTCTGCTCCCTTTTCGATGAGCAGTGCGGTGACTTTCGCATGACTTTTACGCGATGCAAGGTGCAGGGGAGTCCAGCCTTCGGTATCACCCGCGGCCAAGTCGGCACCCTTGGTGATGAGTAGATCGGCAATCTGCCCGTGCCCGTTTTTGGCTGCCAGATGAAGGGAGGTCAACCCGTCGCCATTCTTCACATGGACATCGGTGCCAATTGCCAGTTGCTGTTTGACGACTTCGATGTCACCGGTATCGGACGCAAACAAAAGCGCCTTTTCATCGGCGGTGTTTTCCGGCTCGGGAGGTTGCGCCGTTTGTGCGGACTCGTTGACGGTTGCATTCGGTTCCGTATCCGGCGCCTGCCCAAACTTCCCGCACCCCGCCAACAACACAGCTGAGATAGTTGCAACGACTGTTCGTTTCATGTTGCGGCGATAGTCATCGTGTTGAGAGCGGTTTCCAAGCCTGTTTACTCATCGTTTACCAATTCCTCGATCGGGATTCGCTCAAACACCAAATGTGCCCCGCTGCCCTCATAGACTATGCCGACGTGCCTGTCATCGACTCGGCTCAGGCTCGGATAGCCCTTGCCTCGACCCTCATCGAGCAGCAGACGGTGCTTGGCCGGCCATGTCTTTCCCTCGTCGAAACTCACCTGGATGCTGTGATTGGTCCGGCTCTTCTGTGAATGCGGGTTGGCAAACAGCAGTACCGACTTCGTCTTATCTCCATTCTGGTAATCAAATCTATAAAGGCTTCCATTGCAGTTGGGCTCGATGATGCCCATGCGATTGGTTTCATGCGGTGTCCACGTGCGGCCAAGGTCGCGAGTCACGGCGACGGTGCGAAACTTTGTGAGATCCTCTGTGCGGCAGTTTAGCATCAGGGAGTCGTCGGCCAATTGCACTGCCTGGCACTCGGTGTTGTCATACGATGCCACCTGGCTGACAGCCCACGACTTGCCATGGTCGCGGCTGATGAGCAGGTTGGAGAAACGACGGTCGGCTGCGTCACGTCCTGCTGTGGGCATCACGAGCGTGCCATCTCTTAACACGATGCCCTGCTGTGGCGATGGCGCGTAAAGAATCCACCGTGAATCCTTCCACTTACGCGTCATGTTCTCCGGCTTCGACCACGTTCGTCCGTCGTCAAGTGATCGAATCATCATGAACTGCGCGCTCCTGCCAATTTCGTGCCCCGGCTCCGACCCGCCAGAATTCCACTGGTGCGTGCCGGCCCGCCCGTTCATCCAGACCGCGAAGACAAAAATCTCGCCCGTTGCCGGGTCCACGATGATGCCCGGGTCGCTGCAACCGTTCACCTCCTGTGGCATCCCGCGGAACGTGTCCATGTCCATGATGACCTTCTGCGCGCCCCAGGTTTGTCCCCCGTCGGTGCTGCGCAGGAGCCCGATATCAATGTCCTCCTGCAAGTCCTTGGCTTGCCGCCGCCGCATGTCGTAAACCGCCAGCAACGTACCCCTGGCCGATGTCGCCAATGCCGGGATACGATAGGTGTGCACCCCGTCATCCCAGTGTCGCCGCAGCGCAATCCCGATACGCTTACGCACATTGGGTGTTTCGTCACGTGGCACCAATCGCCCTGCCGAAGTCTTGATGGATAGAACCCTTGCATCCGTCTTACCTGATAAATTGGCTGCCGCCTTCGCCCGGCACGACAGCCAGAAACGGTTCGGCCCGGCCGTCAGTCGAGCGTGCCCCTTGAATACAACCGACTTGTGCGACCGCAGCCGGTCGCCAAAAAGTTTTCATCGTGGAGAAGCCGCCATCAACGCCCGTGAAATAAAACTGTAGTGACTCCAGCTCCGTCGCTCCTTCCAACTCAACTGTGATGGCTTGCACCTGCACGAATGGTTTCTTCGCATTGATTGTGAGTTGCAGCAGCGAGTTGTGTTCATTGCGAATCAGCACCGGCCGCACCATTTGCCGTGTGACTGCCCCGAGTTCCGCGCAGCGCGCCAGGGAGGGGAGTAGCGCCAAGGCAAGAATCAGTAGCGGTTTCATTGTTGTGGAGTTGAATTTTCGTGAAGATGGCATTTGCGGAAATCTGTGCAATCTGCGGATAGTAAACTCACTCGCGGTTTTTGGTGTCGATGGTGAGGGTGACGGGGCCGTCATTGATGAGGGCGACTTTCATGTCCGCACCGAACTCTCCGGCCTGCACCGCTTGGCCAAGCTCGCTCTCCAGCGTGTCGATGAATTGCCCGTACAACGGGATGGCGACCTCCGGCCGGGCGGCGCGGGTGAAGGAGGGGCGGTTTCCCTTTTTGGTGCTCGCGTGCAGGGTGAACTGGCTAATGACCAGCACGCCGCCGCCGACCTCGGCGAGGGAGCGGTTCATCAGGCCGTTGTCATCGTTGAAGATGCGCAGTCGGGCGATCTTGCCGCAGAGCCACTCGATGTCTCCGGCGGTGTCGGCGTCCTCGATGCCAAGCAGCACGACGAGGCCAAGGCCGATGCGGCTGCGGACCTGGTCACTGATGGTGACGGAGGCTTCGCTCGCCCGCTGGATGACGGCCCGCATGACGGGCGGAATATTATCCAAATAACGGTGACGGTGCGAGGGGGTTCCGCTTGGCCAGGCGAACTGTTGCGCGGAAGGCAAGCGCAAAGTGTCCGGTGGCCAAAACTTTTTCTCTCGCGGCGCCGGAACGGTTCGTCGTAGCGTGGCCCCATTGATGCGCGACACGCCATCCAGCGACAACACAGGCTCGCAGCCCTTCGACATCGAGGCGGTAAGCGACCTGCGCGGGCTTCGCCTGTTCCTCGACCGGTACGAGCGGGAGATCCTGCGGCCGATCGAGCTGCCGGCGGTGCTGGCGGCGTATTGGTTTGCCAACCGCGGACAGTTCCGGGAATTACTGGAACTGGACGCCGAGTTGTCGGCCAATGTTTCGTTGATGCCGTTTGCCCAGGCGAGCCTGTCGGTCGGGCGCGAGCATCTGCGGCTGCTCAAGCCAATGTACGACCAGCGGATGGTGCAGCGTTTCCGCAAGTGTGTCGTGGCCGGCGAGGCGAGGGGATGGAACCCAATCGTATTTGGCATGTTTCTGTCAATCCACTCAGTGCCGGTGCGGGAGGGGCTGGTGCAGTTCGGCACGAAGCTCTGGAGCGGGCTGGTCAACGGCGCGAGGGAGAACTGTCATCTGCGGGAAGGGGAATGCACGGAACTGCTCGGGGAATACCTCGACCGGTTGCCCGGCTGGATCGAGGAGGTCGTCACCCGATCGACGGGCGAGGCGGGGGCGCGTTTGGTGGCTGTCAGTTAATAATCCGGCGATCAAACATTGACCTTTGCAGAAAAACCATCCGGCGCTTCACCTTCATCCGGCCTTCGGCCACTTTCTCCCTGAGGGAGGAGGAATCAGGGAACTGGAGCTTGGCCAAGCTCCCTCTCCCTGCGGGAGAGGGTCGGGGAGAGGGAGAACGCAAGACAGCCAAGAGGCCATGAAGCGCAATTTAAATTACCGGTTTAATAACGTCCCCGAAAGCAAATCACCACCAGCGAGGGCGGCCGGGGCGTCACCGTGCTGTATCTGCAACGAAGAGACATGAAGTGGACAGATGGAAAACTCTGGCGCCGCTCGGCGGTCAACACGCTTTGGTGCCTGATCGGCTGCAGCATCGGCGACATGGGGGTGATCGCCGGCTTTCAGTTTGGTGCGCCGGCGGTGGCCGAGAGCCGGCCGATGCTGGTGATGGCGCTGGCCATGGCGGCGGGGATCGGGACGAGTGTTTTGCTGGAGACGATTTTGCTGTTCAAGCAGTTGGGCCTGGCCAAGGCACTCCGCACCGCGCTGGGCATGAGCATGATCAGCATGCTGGGCATGGAGGCGGCGATGAATGTAGTGGATTACTTTTTGGCCGGGGGCGCGCGCCTGACGCTGTGGGTGTTGCCGGTCATGTGGCTGGCCGGTTTTCTCGCACCTTGGCCGTATAATTACTGGCGCTTAGCCAAGCACGGCAGGTCGTGTTGCCACGCCGAATGAACGCCGCCAAGCGCTTGGCCAAGCGGCCCATAACGACTCATGAAATCAATTCTGCCTGTGCTGCTCGCCGCCGCTTGGCTCGCAGGTTGCGCCACCGCTCCCACGCCGCCCGCGCTTACGATATGGGATGCTGCTGAGCGGGACCGGATTGAGGTCGTTCGACAGCACCTGGCCATCGGGGCGGACGTGAACGCCCGGGGTGGCATCACCGGGTTGACCGCTCTGCACCAGGCGGCGTTTCATGGCCACAGGGCGATTGCGGCGTTGCTCATCGAGGCCGGTGCCGACGTGGACGCAGCCAGCCGCCGCGGAGAGACGCCGCTGCATTTGACCGTCTATTGGGAGCACAGGGAGATTGCCGCATTGCTGCTTGCCAACGGCGCGGCGGTGAACGCGAGGCTTGAGAACGGCCTGACCCCGCTGGACTGGGCCGTGCAGCTCGGCGCGTCGGACATGGCCGGGTTCTTCCGCAGCCAAGGGGGCAAAAGCGGGAATTGAATTAACATCATGCCGATTGAGTCAAGTACTGCATGGCTCCGTCGTCGGAGCTTGACAGGGAAGTGATCGCTGAACGAAAATGCCCCCGAGCCGTGCATTTGTTTACGGGATTAAGTTCACAAACAAAATGGTAAAAACTGATTTGAAGTTGAAGGCGCAGGATTGCTGCGTGTTGGTGTTGTTTTTCATGCTGGGATTGGCTTCGGCTGCAACTGCGGCGGAGGAATCCGGAATCAAGGCCCCGTCGGGCATGGCGGCGCTGCCTCTCAAGCTGCCCAAGCCGATGTTTGTCGGCACGCCGCAGAACATTAAAGGTGTGAAACAGCTTGAAAAGCCGCTTGGCAAACCGCGTCCGCCGTTTTTTGCGCCAAAGGGCGTAAAGAACCTCGCGTTGGGTAAAAAGATCAGCGGCAGTGACGAGGAACCGATCATGGGCGAGCTGAAAATGATCACTGACGGCGATAAGGAGGCGGCGGACGGCAGCTATGTGGAGCTAGGTCCCTTCACGCAGCAGATCACAATCGACCTCGAGAAGGAGCATGATATTTACGCGCTGTTGTTCTGGCATTACCACAAGCAGGCCCGGGTTTATTTCGACGTCGTCGTGCAGGTCTCCAACGATCCCGAGTTCAAGAAGTTTGCCACGGTTTACAACAACGACCACGACAACTCCGCCGAGCAGGGTGTCGGCAAGGACAACCACTATGTCGAGACTTCCGAGGGCCGATTGATCGATACCAAGGGGGTTCGTGGCCGTTATGTTCGCCTCTACAGCGGCGGTAACAACGCCAGCGACCTGAACCACTACATCGAGGTGGAAGTGTACGGCAAGTAGGCCGGTTGCGTTCCCACAGTTTTCCAATCGGCCGCCGTGCGATGCCCACGGTGGTGTACGGTTGATGGGGCGCAGGAACCCGGGATTGCCGTGAGTTCAATCGATCCAATGAGTCGCCCCATATTCATTGCCCTCATCCTGCTCATCGCGGTGGCGGCGACAGCGTTTCGTCTGTCTGAGTTGTCGATGCGTCCCATGCACGGCGACGAGGCTGTGAACGCATTCAAACTCGGTGAGACGATTGAGGGCAGGGGGTACGAATACGATCCGCACGAATACCACGGCCCGACGCTCAACTATCTGGCGCTCATCCCGGCCCGGCTAGGCGGCGACGGGAGCTATGTCGGGTTGAGCGAATTCATCCTTCGGATCGTGCCGGTTTTTTTTGGGACTTTGCTTGTGTTGCTGTTGCTGCCGATCGGGGATGGCTTGGGACGGATGACGGCGGTTTTCGCCGCGCTGTTTGTGGGCGTTTCACCGGCGATGAGCTTTTACAGTCGCTACTTTATTCACGAGATGCTGCTGGTCGGTTTTACCGCCGGCCTGATTGTCTGTGGCTATCGTTACTCAAAAAAGCCATGTGTGTTGTGGGCCTTGCTGGCGGGTGTGTGTGTCGGGTTGATGCACGCCACCAAGGAGACCTTTGTCATTGCCCTGGGCGCGATGGGTGGCGCGTTGTTGGTGATGCTGTACGTTCGTCGGAAGGGAGGACAGTGGCTCGGTGATCTCAAGCGGATCAGGCCGGCGCACGGCGCGGTGATGATGCTGGCGGCGGCGGCGGTGTCGGTGACGTTTTTTTCCTCGTTCTTCAGCAATGCAAAAGGCGTGGGGGATTCAATCCTCACCTACGCGACGTATCTCGATCGGGCCGGTCAGACAAGCCTGCACGAGCATCCGTGGCATTACTATCTCGGGCTGCTGGGCTACTACCAGTTTGACGACGGGCCGGTGTTCAGTGAGTTGATGATCCTTCTTTTGGCGCTGGTCGGCCTGGGGTTTGTGGCTAAGGGGGCAGTTTCGGGAGCCAACGCCGCGCTGCTTCGTTTCATCGCGCTATACACGGTGTTGATGACCATCGTTTACTCACTGATCCCGTACAAGACGCCGTGGTGCCTGTTGGGTTTTTATCACGGGATCATCCTTCTGGCCGGGGTGGGGGCCTCGTATCTCATTCGGCTGAAACCGGTGTGTTTGGGGGGAGCCATGGGTGGACTGCTGGCGATTGGAGTAGGGCACCTTGGTTGGCAGGCGTACAGCAGCAGTTTCAAGTATTTTGCCGACAGTCGAAATCCCCACGTGTATGCCCACACCGGGCCGGACATCTTCCGGATCGCCGATCGGGTGAAAGAGGTGGCAAACGCCCTTGATGTAGACATGACT
>MPLX02137609.1_pt1 | contig 11588 bp, 9 predicted proteins | sample 1617341 | NCBI WGS metagenome assembly MPLX02 (sample SAMN05944804, study PRJNA350692) | marine metagenome | biome: marine; feature: ODZ; material: water; isolation source: 120 m water sample filtered on 0.2 um supor filter | place: Pacific Ocean | collected 2012-04-08 | depth 120m m | reverse complement strand
TACATAATTTAATTGACAGCTAGAATGAGGATCGATGGGGCTGGCATTCGGATCAGCGAAATACTTGTAGGCTAATTGTGAAAAAGCTCTGCCATCAGTTCCCCATTCAGTAATAATTCCATCAAGGTCTTCAGCTATTTTACTATAACCTTCTCTAGAAACTCCTGTCATTAAACAAGAGTCTTTTGTACAAAGTACAGATTGGCCATCCGGATGCTCTCCATCCCATCCTTGATAATACGTGCAAACAACCTTCCCATTTCTGTGACATTGTTCTTCCCATTCACCCTCCATTAGAGTTGTGTTATTAGCACCACCTGGTGGATCAGTTATGGCAGTTCCTGAATTCCAATGTCCGAATCCAAAATGAGCCCCTGATGTTAAAGTGCTATCACCTACAATAGATTTGATGGCTTTTATTGCACCATCAAGACGTGTAACTTTGGGTCCACCCAATTCTTTTTGCCAAGTCAAATTAGCTAAGGATCTGTCAAATACTTCAATAGTAGATATTTTATCACCTACATAAACTACGTTATTACCACCTGCAGATTTGTTTTTAACACCTGCATAAATTGAGATGGGATCTCTTAAGTATATTTTAGAATCAGAAGTTGTGTTTTCTTTGTCTGTCGAATCACCTTTTGCTTTTACTAATGTAAAATCATGGTCTCCTCCTACTACATCACTGCCGATTGTAAATTTTTTAACACCATCATCAGCAATATCAGCCACATAAATTTTTGTGTCATCATCTGGATCTAATGCAATAGACGAAGCCGACTCAAAACCTGATTTACCTAAACCTCTTTTATATACATTAGTATATACCTTATTATTGGTACCCTTTACCGCATCCGCGTCACCTGATCCGTCAGTTGTTGGGCAGTAAGTGTTTTCACTGGCACTTTTAGTCATTGCATATCTAAATATCCAACCCTTCCAAGCCATATAAAGGTAACTTCCATCACTGGTGACATCTATATCGGCAATCTTGCTTGCTATTGTAGAAAAATATTTTGATTCAAGCCCGGGACACATAGTGACATCTCCTGTAGTTATATTTTTTGAATACATTTTTCCTTGAGTGTAGTCTGCAGCTAGATTATCACGACCAAGAACGAACATGTGTTCTTCGCTATCAATTTGTCTTATTGCTATGACATAAGGGGTAAACGTTAAATCGTCCCATTCGATTACATCAACGCATACACCATCAGATGTTAAAGAAACAATTTTAGGTGCCTTCCCACCCTTGTCAACGGGATCAAAAGCTTCATAATCAGGATGGTTGGTAGCGTGTCCACCTCTAGTGATTACATAAACGATATCATTTGTTGAGTCATAAGCCATCCTGTCGGCCCCGTCAGCACGGGAATCTTTACCAACACAAGTTCCCAAATTGGCAGTACTTAAGTTCTGAGAATTAACTGGATCAGCTCCCATAAAAACACCTACGTCTGCAAACCCCATATCTCTTGTGGCATCAGAGTAGTTCAGTTTTATCAATCCTCTGTTCCATTGAGAAACGATAAGATTACCATCATTGTCTTCTATTATATCTTCAGGTATATTCATTGCAGCGCCGGTCAAAATATTAACACCCATACTATCAGAGCTATCCAAAAGAATTAGTATATTTGCAGGCACATCACCCTCACCTGATCCAGGCGGTATCGGTTTCGAAAAAACGTTTTGGCTGAAGATAATTGTTAATAATAAAATTTTTACGATGATTTTTTTAAAAAAATTAATATTTGTTATATCATTAAATTTCATAAGATTTGCTATTATTCGACGCGAAATTCAATTAATTTCTCTCGATATTCTTTGTTTGTTATAAATAATTTCTCTTCCATAAATGTATTTGAAGCGTCATACATTTTTTTATAGACTATCGTTTTCTCGCCGTCCTTCCAGACTTTAAAACCAGTCCAATTTGGATCGTTGTTTGGATCAACTTTTCCATATTCTTTTTCGACATAGTTATAGAGTAATTTTTTTTTAATTTCACCGTTGTTAATGTCTAACCTTGTGGAGATTCTAAAAGATGCAAGTTTATCTTCTATAAAAGTTATGTTAATTATAGAGTCACCTAAGTTTTCATCAGGACATGCGATTTCTGGTTCCACGAAGACCGAAACTACTGAAGTTTTCATTTCCACAATATTATCGCTTATTTCGTCAACCTTTGAAATATCATCGCCTAACTTAAGTCCTTTAAAATTGCATTTAGCATTTGCACTATTAGCTGTGTATAGAAAAATAATCGCCACTAGAATAAAAGTTAATTTAATAAATTTCATTTTATTGATTGATATATTTTTAAACATAATATTTAATTGCCCATAACCACGACCGTTTCAAGAGGAATTATCATATTTTCAGAAAATAGACCGCTATTGTATATGCCGCAGGAATAAATTTGATAGCCCCTTGCCATTGTAGCGATATCAGTTGCATCTTTTTTAACACTGGAACCAAGAATAGACGCTCCAGTAACGGGAGCACTTCCTACCATGTGAACAAAGTATTCAAAACTAAATTTTTTTAGATATTCTACTTCTTTATCAATATTTGTGTTTACATGTCCATCAGTTTCACCAGTTATAAATCGCTTAAAAATATTATCCGTTTTTAGTTCTGTGGATCTAACTACATTTTCGATTAAGTCTCCAAAATTTTGATCTTTTTTATGTACAGCAACTTTATACTTATATTCTGTGTCGTCTGTTGTTCTAATTATATCAGGAAAAGAGTTAAAACATGGAGATTGCTCAGGTGTTACAGTATTTTCTGGCGCTCCTCTTTCTTCTGTACTTCTGGTTGTTCCGGAATCATTCCAATCACCTAAATATTTATTAATTATAAATTTTTCGCCCTCCATTAATCCTGTTTCTGCTACATAAAATGTTTGTTGATATATATCACTCTTGTTGTTGCTACTATGATCTTGGGCACTAATAATAATTAGAGAACCTCCCATCAATGACATTACTAACAAGAGTACTAGAGCCAAAACTAGAGTAAATCCTTTTTCACTTTTCTTTTTTTTCATAAACTAGATGTTTCCTCCAATATTTCTTGTATGAACTGTGACTACAATTGAATCTCTAAAAAATTTGTCAAAAAATTCCATAGCTCTATTTGTAATTGCATTTCCAAGTCCCTGTACTAATCTTGGCTTAGAACCTTCTGGAATTTTGTTAAATAATTCATTTTTAGATTTAAATGTTAGTTTAATATCAACACTATTAATGAAATATAATTTACCGCTCGTTGAATTTATTGGCGTTGGTGGAGGATCGATTATTTTACCATCACGATCAGTTGCGACAAATTCCATATCCACAAGAAAGTCTCTTAGAAATTCATCTTCGTATTCAATCGTCCAACTCTGACTTTCTTGGTTCCATTTTTTTTTGGTTTTATAAAGAGCCATATGGGCACCTGGCTCTCTGCTAGGGCCTGCTTGATAAATAATTTTATATCGTAGAAATTTATCTCTGTCATTATCTTCTGTCGCAGTAATATCGTAGCCACCATAGACAATATCAATTCTATCACAACACATATTAGATGCTGATGACTTCAAAAATGTTAATTTACTTTCATTATTTGTTTTATCGGCTATCAACGCATCTCTTTCTGCTATCTCTTCATCACTTTCACCTCCTGTACTGAGCGCGCTAATATCGTCATCTAAGTCTGAAATTGTACTTTCCAAATCAGTAATAGTATCAAGAGCGATAATGCCCGAACCTCTTAGCTCTCGCATGGGTTCACTTTCGGTTATTATTAATGGAGCATGGCTGTCTTCTAGGGTAGCTTCAGTATCGCCAGCATAATGAGGAAGATCATCCCCAAAATATTTATATCCAGCTAGCCGAATTTCTCTCATCATCATCCCAACAACGTCTCGTCCTGATCTACTTATAGCTGCGCGATCGACTACTTTTGAATAAGAATTATTTACGATAGAATAGGTAGTATACATTGCAGCCATCATTAGAGTAGAAATAATCACTCCAATTAAAATTTCTATTAAAGTCAAACCAGAAATATTATTTATTTTATTTTTTTTCATATATTTTTTTTAACCTTAGCTGCCAGCTGCATCATCTTCTTCAGTTTCAGTCGTAGAATCTTCGTTTTTATTTATTTCGTAATTACTTTGAAAATAGAGATATTTTCTTTTTTTCCCATTGTTTATATTTATTTGTATTCGTCCTATATACATAACTTTGTCATCAATATTTTCATTATCAACTGTGCAACCACTTTTACACATATCAAAAATTCTAACTGTTTTAATACTATTAGTATCAGTTGAGGCAGCTCCACATTTTATAAGTTTTTGAGATTTAAAAACTTCAGCCCATTTTTTAATTTTGTTATCTGGAGCATTATCTGTCTGATCTTTATAAAATGTACTCAATTCTGATTTATTTTTTGGACGTTCAATGCATCCAGTATTCATTATTTTGTTTTCTGCTAGATGTTTGTTAAACTTAGAACCAGAGCTATGCAGCGTATTTTTATTTCCAATTATATCTTCAGCTATCATGCTCACAAGATAGTTTGCTTTAGTTCTTTCACTAGAAACATCGATGGATAGAACTGAATAATTTACCATTTGGAAAATTGCAACGAATCCAATACCTACGAGCGCTGTTGATACTAAAGCCTCTATAAGGGTTAGCCCTAATTCCTTTATGTTTTTCTTCTTATTATGAAAATTATTCATCTGACACACTATATTTTATTGTAAATTACTTTTACAATAGGTATGTTAGGCACCTTATTGGTCAATTTAATAGGCAATAACATATATAAATAAAGGGTTTTAGGGGGGTAAAAATATAATGCTTGAAAAGCTCGAAGAATTGGCAAAAAGTAATAAGAAAATTTCAGATTTTCACATAAGAGCTGGATCTCCTTTAGCTTACAGGCAAACTGGAGAAATTCACGCTATTAAAGAGGCTACAGTTAAGGAACAAGATCTAAAGGATTTGCTAACTACAAATTGCAATGAAAGAGAGATAAAAAAATTTCAACAAACTCATGAACTAGATTCAGCGGTAACGATAGGCGGGTTAAGATTTAGAGCAAATTTTTATAAAACTTTAAATGGATCTGCAGCAGTTCTTAGAAGAGTAGAAAGTAAAATTCCAGAAATGTCTCAATTCAGTTTACCACAAGTTCTTTATGATATTGTTAATATGCATAAAGGATTAGTATTGGTAACGGGTCCAACAGGTTCTGGAAAATCAACTACACTTGCTGCAATCATTAATGAAATTAATAAAACAAGAACGTCAAATATTATTACCGTTGAAGACCCGGTAGAATTTATTCATAAAGATGTTAAAAGCATTGTTTCACATCGCGAAGTAGGTAAACAAACAGAAACTTTTGCAAGCGCTTTAAAAGCTGCTCTTCGTGAAGATCCCGATGTTATTTTAGTTGGTGAGATGCGTGATCTTGAAACTGTTAGCTTAGCTTTAACAGCAGCTGAAACAGGGCATTTAGTTTTCGGCACACTGCATACTAGTGGTGCACCCAATACAATAAATAGAATTATTGATGTCTTTCCTGCTGAACAGCAAGATCAAATTCGTGCGCAAGTTTCAAGTTCATTAAAAATGGTTGTTACTCAAAGACTGTTAAAAACAAAAGATGGTTTAAGTCGTGTTGGGGCATTTGAAGTTATGAAATGTACTCCGCCAATTCAAAATTTAATACGAGAAGCAAAAATTCATCAGATTCCAAGTGTAATGCAAACTTCTGTGCGTGATGGCATGATCACAATGCAAAAATCTTTGGAAGCATTAGTTAAATCCGGAAAGATAGATGCTGGGGCCGGAAAAGAACATTAGAGGGTTTAATCTCCTTGAACTTTTAGTTGTTGTGGTACTAATTGGAATTTTATCTGCAGCAGCTTATCCCAACTTTCAATCTTGGCAAAAGGATCGCCAAGTAAGACAGGCAGTAATAAAAGTTACAAGCTTAATTTCTGATATAAATACTCAAGTTCAGAGAGGTGCATATACCTATGTTCAATTTGAAGTTGAACCAGAAGATGATTCTGTAACATTTAATACAAGGGGCTTAGGAGCTGCACAAGTTGGACGAAAGAAAATCGAAGATCCACTATGGGGAGTAGGTGCAAGCAATAGTGGAAAATGTGTGATCGATGAAAGTTATTGGATACCTACTGATGAACCCGCAGACATTCCTACTGATGAATCCGAAGACACTCCTACCGATGAAACTGTAGATGAGGAAACAGAAACAGAAACAGGAATAATTGCTTCTTATCAAAGCGATGATATCACAGTGGATATTACAACAATAGCAGCAGTCTGTTTTTCTAAAAATGATACTTATTACGGAGCTAACGGTTTAGAAAGTGGAAGATTTCATATTTGTCCTAGATCGGAATCAGGTAGCATATGCAATATATCAATTACAACTGGTCTCCCAGGCGATGATGATGTTGAAAAAAATTTATTTCGTATTAGTTGGTCCAGATTTGGTGCAGTGACAATCGAAAAATATAATACAAACGATGAGAGCTGGTATACACAATAGGATACTAAAGGTTCAAACCCTCAACAAAGGAGTAAAAATTAACTAATTTCAACGAATTAGCTATTTTACTACTATTTTTCATGAAAACTCTTAAAAAACTGTAACCTTCTGTTATTTAGCGTATTTTTGTTGTAAATTAGTTTAAAACTTAATGAAATTTCTGAAAATTCCCGTGTTTTGTGCTCTTTTAGCCATTTATTGTATTTTTCTAATGTTTTTAAGATTTTTTAGGAGAGTAGTGACAAAAGTCCAATAAAATAAGGAAATTTATAAAAAATACTTATTTATGTAGTTATAATTTAAATAATATTTTTTAAAATTAAATCTCTAACACAATTTTGGATAACTCTAACACAAAAATATTGAAAATATGACATGTAATTCAAAATTAGTCAAAAAACGTTGATTTATATAACTTTTTTTATATTTTTGATATGAAGCTTAGTATTTTTATGACTCTAACACAACTTTAGGTAGCTCTAACACAAAAATATTGAAAATATGGATATATAATTCAAAATTAGTTAAAAACATTGATTTATGTTGATTTTTTAGCATAAATAGAAAATATCACATATTTTTTACAGTCTAACACAAATAGAAATTTTATTAATATCAATTTTGTGTTAGAGATACACCTATGATTCGAATTTTGTGTTAGAGATATTATTAATATATAGAAATGAACGAAGAAGATAAAGATAAAAAAACTAAAGAGGAAGAAATCAAGATTGATGAAACACAATCTGAAGGTGAAAAACAACCTTTAGATGAATCTAAAGCAATTAATGAAACAAAACCAACAATTTCGGAGCAAGAAAATCTAGAAACCAAGAAAAGTGAAGAAGAGAAGGGAGAACGTCAAGTAATTCATAAAAAAGGTGGCAGACTACATATATACGTAAGGCTAGATAAGTACAAAGGTGAGTTAAAATCAAAAAATTGGGTTGGTAGACTTTATATCGATGGAAAACAAAAAATTTCTTCATCAGGAACACCAAACCTTGAAGAAGCAATACCAATATTAGAAAAATGGTTTGATGATATTCATGCACAAAAAGAAAAAGAAAAACAAAATTTAGAACAACCTGTTACACCAGAACAACCAACGCCATCACCAGAACAACCAACGCCATCACCAGAACAACCAACGCCATCACCAGAACAAACAAGCTCTGTAAAGGAAGAAACTACAAAATCTACTGTAGTAAACCAAAATGTTGATTCAAAGCCAGAAAAAACAAAAACAACTTCAAGCATTGTTGAAAAATTAAAAAATATTAAATTTTCAAAACCAAATTTTAGCAAAATGGGACAGCCATCCGGTGTTGTAAAAGATATAAGAAAAAATAAATTTTTACAAAATGCAAAAAGATTTTTAACGGCAAGAGTTAGTAAAGCAAGTGTTTCTGGAGAAGAAATTGTGGGTGTAGAAATAACTCCAAAAGAAATAAGAATAGCGCAAGTTTCATTTAATAAATCAAACCAGTGGATTCTTGAAAAATTTTATATTCATCCTGTCGAATTACCACAAGATGCGCAAATATTAGATCACGCAGATAAGTTGGGAGGAGAATTATCAATTGCCCTTCAAAAAACCAAGATTACAACCTTTAATGCCGCTATTGCTATACCGGTAACAAGCGCAATAGTTCGTGTAGTAACAGCTCCATTGATGTCTGATGAAGAATTAGGAAAAGCCATTGATACTAATTCACTTTGGGAAAATTTGATTCAATTAACTGATAATTTGGATGATTATTCAGTATTTCATCAAGTAATTAACAGGAATCAAAAAGAGAATACAATGGAAATTTTGTTTGTTGCATCAAAGTTATCAGAAATAAATAATTATACTTCTATCATAAAAAAAAGCGGACTTAATCCCGTGATCATTGATGTTAAATGTTTTGCAGTAAAGTCAGCGGTTGATCAAATTAATCAAATTTCAAGAAGTTTAGATGATGCAAATTTAACAGCGGTATTAGAATTCGGTTTAGATGAAAATTATTTAATGATTTTATATAAAAATAATCCAATTATCACAGATATTTTTTTAAGAAGTCAGGATAGAAAAATTTTATTAGAATCAAAAGTTATAGATGAGAGAAAAGATGTAATTAGAAGATATACAACCCAAGTAAAACAAGCCGTTGCAGATTTTGAGACAAAGTACGAAAAAAGAATTAGGAACATAAAGATAATTTCTAATTTACCTAATATAAATGAACATTTGATTAATTTTAGAAAACTTTTACTTAACATCGGGGTTAATTTATTTGACCCGGTAAATGGTTTAAAAATTCCTAAGCAAATAGAGCCATTGGTGAATTTACCAAACAGATCTTATCTTTCAACAACAATTGGACTTGCATTTAGAAAACTAGATGTTTTTGGTTATTATAAATTTGTAACGGCCGTAAAAAATATCAACCTATTACCTAACAGACAAAGCATGATTAAACAGAAAAAGTTTAAAGCTTTTTCAAATTTTGCATTCAAAGGTATGGTCACAGCAGTTGCTGTTATCTATGTATTACTTTTTGGTTTATCTTTTTGGAATATTCATTCTTATAATAATAAATTAGTTAACTACGATAAAATTGTTGCTAATCATGCACTCAAGTCAAAACAAAAAGTTGCGGTAGCGAAAGAATTGGGAGCAATGACAAAAGCTTTAAAATTAAGTAAAACGATTAAGTCTAACAAAGATTTTAGCTATAGGATTCTTGCACAAGTTGCTTCAAGCGTTCCTAAACGAGTAAGATTTACAAGAGTAGATTTTAATGGATCTAATCAGATACAACTTATGGGGTTTGCAGCAAGTGATCAAGATATATTAAAATTAATAGCCAACTTAAGCAAACAAAAATTGATTCGACAAGCTTCATTATCTTCAATGAAATTGCCAAAGGGAAAAGCCGGTCAACAATCACAAAAAGGTTTTAGAATTATTTGTAAACTAGGAAGTAAAGTTTAATGGATTTGGATTTAAAAAATTTAAAAATTGACGATATTAAAGCAAAGATTTTGTCAATGGCTGACAAAAAGACTCTTATAAAATTTGGAATTGGAATTGGATCAATTGTCTTTTTCTTAATCATTTACTACTCAATCTTAAATCCAATTGTTCAGACTAAAAAAGTTCAATTACAGGAAATGCTGAACAAAAAAGATGAAATTGTCAAGTTTGAAAAAGAAATAAAAACAAGGAAAGCTAAGATAAAAAAAATTAAACCTGATTATTTAAAGCATTCAACATTATTCCACTCCAAAGAGGAAGTAGAGGGGCTTTATCAGAGTCTTAGTCAACATGCTGGAATTAATGGGCTAGTTATTTCAAAAATAGAAAAAAAAGATCCGATAGCTGTAACGGGATCATCAGGCAAGAAAAAGAAGAAAAAGAAGAAAAGTAAAAAAAATATTGTTTATTACAAAATACCTGTGAATTTTGAAATCAAGGGTAGTTTTTTGGGTTATATTAAATTTAAAAGGGCTGTTTCTTTATCAAGAAAAATGCTGAACTTTGACAGAGAGACTGTTCAACTGGTAAAAGGAGATATAACCGGTGCGATAGTTGCGAAAGGAGTATTAACCATTGTGGGCTTAACCAATGAATTTCATTAGAATTATAATTTTAAGTCTAATATTAATTTTTGGCCATCTACAAATTGTCTTTGCGGATGATGATGACGCAAAAAATATAGTTGATAAGGCAAAGGAAATTAATCAAGAACTTGAAAATAAGCAAAGCGCAACTGAGGCAAATATTAGTTCTGAAATTGGTCAGGAAGAGGAATTACCATTAAACGATCCCTTTGCAGGAGGAGCTTCTACTTCATCTGATAGTGGTGGGCTTATTTTATCAAGCAGTGATGATGATGATGAAAAGTTGAGTTTACAACATTTTAAACTTGTTGGAATTATTTCTGGAAGCTATCAAAGTTATATTACTTTGGTTAATTCGTCAGGAGATTCTTTAACACTCGAATTAAATGAATCATTAAATGAAGATCTCCGATTAGTTGATATGAAGCTTAATGAGGCAATTTTTAGAAAAGCCGATGATACGTACGTGTCAATTAATTTTAAAAATCAAATAAAGGAGATAGATGAATATTAAATATATAAAAAACTTTATCTTGTTTTTAATTCTGATTTTTGTTTTGAGCGGATGTGCAGGTAATAAAAAAGATAAATCATTTAAACACGACACGCCTTTAATCAAAGAAGACATTCAAAAAATGGGAAGAGAAGAAGTTGAAAAAACAGTTGAAATGGGACCACAACCATCTCTTGGTGAAGCTGAAAAATTAACTAAAAGGAAAAAAATATCATCACAGAAAGTAAGAAACTATTTACTTATACCTGACGAATATGAAACTTTGAAACAACCGGTAACCTTTAAATTACAAAATTTAGATTATAAAGAAGCAATGCAACTAATGGGTAAAATCGGAGAAATTAATATTTTAGTTGGTGAAGAGGTTGCAGGTGCTATTTCAGCAGAATTAATAGACGTTCCTTGGGATAAAGCATTTCAAGCTCTGTTGGATATGAAGAATTATGCCGCAGATATAGATGTGGCTAGCAATCTTATCCGAATTCATGCACCAACAACTTTAACAGCTCAAGAAAATTACAAATCAACAAGAGCTGCCGCGGTTAGAAAGAAAGTAGAACTTGAAGATTCAGTGGAGCCAATATATTCAGAAATTTTTAGACTTTATTATATAAGCCCTACTCAGGCAAAAGCCACTATAACAGAATTATTTACTTCAACTGGACAGAATTCTTATTCCCCAATCCAAGTTACTGAAGAACATACAACAAGATCTATTATTGTTAGAGGAAAAGAAAAAGATTTAGATGTGGTTGATAAAGTAATCAAAGAGATTGACGTAAGAACTCAACAGGTTTTAATAGAAGCATTTATCGTTGAAGCAAATTCAGATTTTGAAAGGGCTTTAGGAACTAGATTGGGAGGATATTAT
>MPLX02332905.1_pt1 | contig 11603 bp, 2 predicted proteins | sample 1617341 | NCBI WGS metagenome assembly MPLX02 (sample SAMN05944804, study PRJNA350692) | marine metagenome | biome: marine; feature: ODZ; material: water; isolation source: 120 m water sample filtered on 0.2 um supor filter | place: Pacific Ocean | collected 2012-04-08 | depth 120m m | reverse complement strand
TAATGTTTATGAAATTATCTTTAATTTAAATTACGTGGATTATGATCGTGAGTGCATAGGAGTACAAAAAATCTATAGGCAGTTTACATTTCTATCGATTTTTCTCCTGAGAGGTAGCCTTGGGGATCTTCTTCAAACGCAACACGGCAACCGGGACCACAGAAGTAATAGGCGTTACCTTGAAAAGTAGCCGTACCCCCTGGTGGATTGTCTATGTTGACCTTCATGTCGCACACAGGGTCAATAGCGACTTCGGATTTTATTCTTAGAAATGGAATTTTCATCGTACTTCTAGAATTGTATGTTTGTTTATTGTCATTGGCGAAATTTAATTATTAGGCTTAAATCTTGATTGTCGCGGCAGTTGATGGTTATGTTCGTCGAGGCATGTCCAAGCCTAATCGTAATGAGTTGGCGACAACGGTTAATGAACTTAAAGCCATTATGCCGGCGGCAACGATCGGGTTTAGGAATCCAAAGTGCCCGATGATGGGATGCAAGAATACCGGTGCGGTTCCATCACTGAATACTGGATATAGAATTCCAGCAGCGATAGGAATAAGCAGGATATTGTAGAAGAAGGCCCAGAACAGGTTCTGCTTGATGTTTCTCATAGTGCTTCGGCTGAGATGGATTAACTCGTCGACGAATGTTAAATCTCCCGAAGTGATAGTCACATCAGCAGCTTCGATTGCAATATCTGTTCCCGTGCCGATTGCTACACCTACATTTGCGGTTGCTAGTGCCGCTGCATCATTAACCCCGTCACCAATCATTGCCACTGTCTTTCCACTTTGTTGCAATGTAGTTATGGCCGACGTTTTTCCTTCCGGGAGAACACCAGCGATTACCTGCTTGATACCGACTGATTTGGCGACCTTGTCGGCGGTTTGTTTATTATCACCGCTGAGCATTACTGTATTGATGCCGCGTGCGTGCAGTTTTTGTATGGCATCCGCTGCTTTTGATTTTATTGCATCGGACACGCTGAAGAATCCGATTATCTCTGCATCTTTTGAAACCCACAAAACGGTATTGCTTGATTCGGACATGGCAATATTTGCTTCGTGAAGCTTGTCATCTGCCATTATTTTTTCAAGTATGAATGCCGCGTTGCCAATGGTTACGATCGAACCTTCAACGATTGCTGATATGCCTGCCCCGGGAGTAACTTTCACGTTGGTGGCGTTTGGTATTTGAATGCTTTGTGCCTTGGCCTCAGCGAGTATGGCTGTTGCCATTGGGTGTTCGGAGTTTACTTCAACAGCAGCAGCAAAGCGGAGCAGGTCATTTTCTTCAACTTCGAATGTGGTGATGCTGGAAATTGATGGTTTGCCTTCCGTGATCGTGCCTGTTTTATCGAAGACAACGGTATCAATCTTGTGTGTCCTTTCTAATGCGTCAGCATTTCGAATCAGTACACCTTTCGATGCCCCGCGTCCCATACCAACTACTATGGCTGTTGGGGTAGCGAGTCCAAGCGCGCATGGGCATGCGATTATCAACACTGCAACTGCCATCAGCAGGGCATTGACCATAGCGGGTTCTGGAGCGAGGAATGACCAAATAGCAAAAACGAGTACAGCGATCACCATGACAGCTGGTACGAAGCGAGCTGTTATCTGATCAACAAGATGCTCAATAGGAGCTCTGGAAGATTGGGCCTCCTGAACCATTCTTACGATTCCTGCAAGTACGGTCTCGCTCCCGACTTGAGATGCTCTGAAACTAACTGATCCGATCCCGTTTATTGTTCCTGTATAGAGTTTGTCACCAACTTGTTTTTCGATCGGAAATGGTTCCCCTGTCAACATTGATTCGTCTGTTGTAGTTGTACCTTCAATAATAATGCCGTCCACTGGTACTCTTTCTCCCGGGCGGAGCGTAATGCAGTCTCCTGTAACTACATCAGAGATATCAATTTTGACATCAACTCCATTTTTTAATACCAATGCAGATGCCGGCTGTAATTTCATTAACTGTTTGATATTGTCAGAAGTTTTCGAACGAGCGCGTGACTCGAGCCATCGTCCCATAAGAACCAGGCCGATGATTGCAGCAGAAACATCGAAATATGTTCCACTTGAGTGGTTCCCACCTATGGCCGCGCTGGCGAACACTAATGATTCTTCGAACAGCGGTCGAAGGATCGTTACGGCGACACTGTAAAAATAGGCCGCAGACGTTCCAATTGCTATAAGCGTGTTCATGTTCGATGTGCCTAGCCGTGCTGCTGACCAGGCAGATCGGTAGAACTGCGAGCCAGCCCAGAATTGGATAGGAGATGCGAGAACCAGTGCGAATATATTGATGACGGTTGGTGGCAAGTCAGAAAATGAATTGTTCGATGAGTAATTCATAGCAATCATTAGGATTGCCGATATGCCGAGGCTAATCAGCATTTTGTTCCGGGTTTGCCTAATCTCCGATAAGCGGATTTCTTTATCCTCGTCGCTAAATATCGAAATATCCTCGTCGGCAAACTTTCGAACCGAATATCCTGCGCTAGACATCGCTTTTCGAAGATTAGACTTTGTCGGACTGCCTGTTGTGTATTCAACGGTTGCAGTTTCTGTTCCAAGGCTAACCTGAGAATCGATAATTTCTGGCAACTTGTTGAGTGCGTTTCTCACGTGATGGACACAGGCGGCACAGGTCATTCCACCAACACTGAATGTGATGGTTGAGATTTGGTTTTCGGCTTCTTCGTGCGAAGCCGCTTCGGTATTGGCGTGCAACAATTTCATATAGTTCCAGCAGTTAGATCAGGTTGTGTTTTCAATCGCTGTTATGAACCTTGTCGACCTAACAAGTTAGAAAATCTTACAACTAAACGTATTCCATACTTGAAAAAGATTTAAAGTTATTAGTTATTAAAGCTATTAACTTTTCTAAATAAGGGGGATCGAATATCTTATTCAAGATACTACCTGATTGGTTAGTGTGGTCTGAAAATGCCTCGATAAAGATGTTGACATCAACACAGGGGTACGCCTAAAATTCGAGGTCGTCCAAGAAATGTCCATCTTCTTCCGTTTCGATCTGGTTCATATTTTTTAATCCCTAAACTACCTAAAGCACACATGGATTTCGTTCCGTGGGTACTTTGGGTTTCACGCGTTGTGTTCACAGGCGCACGCGCGACTCAAAATCCTTATCACTTTATAGGAGAGTTTGCATGGTTATCGCTGATCGCAGATTAGCCCCAACTCAGCAGCCCGATTACAAAGCGTTCAACAGCATTTCAAATAATGTTGATGTTCCAAGTCTTGTGCAGGTACAAGTTAATTCATTTCAATGGCTCAAGACAGATGGATTGAAGGATCTTCTTCAGGAAATCTCTCCAATTGAGGATTTCTCCGGCGGTCGATTTGATCTTAAATTCTTAAGTCACGAAATTCGTAAGCCAAAAAATACTGAACGAGAATGTAGAACTCGTGAGATCACCTTTTCTGCTCCACTTTACGTGACGGTTCAGCTGGTAATCAAAGAAACCGGAGAAGTGAAAGAGCAGACTCTTTTCTTTGGTGATCTTCCAATGATGACTGAAAACGGGACATTTGTCATTAATGGTGCAGAGAGAGTTGTTGTTTCTCAGTTGGTTCGCTCGCCAGGGGCTTATTTCACTACAAAGACAGATCCTGCTACAGGTCGTGAACTCTGCAGTGCTAAGTTGATACCTTATCGCGGAGCTTGGGTTGAACTTGAAACGAGTAACAAGGATCTTCTTTCGGTAAAGGTTGACCGTAAGCGTAAGGCTCCTATTTCGACCTTACTACGCGCACTTGGTTGGGCAACTGATGATGAGATTCGTCAATTAGTATCCGATGTAGACGACGATCCGGTCCATAGTTATATGGAAGCCACCCTGGCGAAAGATACGGCGGCGTCTACGGTTGACGAGGCTCTTCTTGAGTTTTATCGCCGATTACGACCAGGCGAACCCCCTAGCGTTGAAAATGCAAGTGAGCTGATTAATAATTTATTTTTCAACGAGCGTAAATACGATCTAGGGCGAGTCGGTCGTTACAAACTGAATCGAAGATTGAGTATTGATGAAAAGACTCGCACTCTTACAAAAAATGACATAGTCGAATTGATTCGACGAATGATTACGATAAACAATGGGCGTGCATCGAATGATGATATTGACCATTTGGGTAATCGACGGGTAAGAGCTGTCGGAGAATTGATTCAGAATCAATTGCGTCTTGGACTCTTGAGAATGGAACGGGTTGTTAAAGAGCGCATGACTACACAGATGGATCCTACAACAACAACTCCTGCTGCCTTAATCAATATCAGGCCAGTAGTTGCTGCCGTTCGTGAATTTTTCGGAGGATCGCAGCTATCTCAGTTTATGGATCAAACTAATCCTTTGGCCGAACTAACCCATAAGCGCCGACTTTCTGCTCTTGGGCCTGGTGGACTTTCCCGAGAGCGTGCGGGCTTTGACGTGCGTGATGTTCACGCATCTCATTATGGTCGTATTTGTCCGATTGAAACTCCTGAAGGTCCTAATATCGGACTTCTTGGTTCACTTTCGACTTATGCGCGCTTAAACCCTTACGGCTTTATAGAGACTCCTTACAGAAAAATCCGTCGTGACATATCTACCGCTAATCCAGACATTCAAGGTCGTACACCTCTTGAAGACATAATGGACGAAGATGGGAAGATTATCGCCGAGAGTCAGAAGCCTATTACGATTCCAGTTGCAGCTCTGGTAAATGCACTTAGTCCTCGTGATGTGAATGTTATGCCGTATGTGACTGCCGATGAAGTCGATATTGATTATCTTTCGGCTGATGATGAGGAGGAAAACACTATTGGTCAGGCGACCACTCCAATGGACGCTAAGAGTCAGATCACGACACAACTCGTCGAGGTTCGGCAGGGTGGTAGTGAAGCTTATACGTATGTTCATCCGGATGATGTTCAGTATCTAGACATTTCTCCAATGCAGATCGTTAGTATTTCAACAGCATTGATTCCGTTTTTGGAACACGATGATGCTAACCGAGCTTTAATGGGTTCCAATATGCAGCGCCAAGCAGTTCCCTTGGTTCAACCCCAAGCCCCCCTAGTTGGGACGGGGATGGAATGGCGTGTAGCGAGTGATTCTGGTCAAGTTGTGATGTCCGAAATTGAAGGGATTGTCTCGGAATCGACGAGTGATTGTGTGAAAATTTTGGGTGTAGATGGGAAGGAAGTTGAATATCCCTTAACCAAATTCGTGCGTTCAAACCAGGGTACTTCGATTAATCAGCATCCAATTGTTCATAAGGGAGACAGGGTTGCTCCAGGCTCTCCATTGGCTGATAGTTCATCGACTGAAAATGGAGAACTCGCGCTTGGTCAGAACTTGTTGGTCGGATTTATGACTTACGAGGGGTTTAATTATGAAGATGCAATCATATTGAACGAAGACCTTGTTAAAGATGATCGATATACCTCTATTCACATTGATAAACACGAAGTAGAGGCTCGTGAAACTAAGTTGGGTCCAGAAGAGATTACTCGTGATATCCCAAACGTTGGTGAAGAGAGCCTGCGGGATTTGGATGAAGAAGGTATTGTACGGATAGGTGCGTGGGTGACTCCAGGGGATATTTTGGTCGGGAAGATCACACCCAAAGGAGAAACTGAACTGACCGCTGAAGAAAAGCTCCTTCGAGCTATTTTTGGCGAGAAAGCCCGCGATGTTAAGGATACTAGTCTACGAGTGCCGCATGGACAGCACGGCAAAGTTACTGATGTGCGAATCCTAACAAAGGAAAATGGGGATGATTTACAGCCTGGGGTGATGAAGACCGTGCGTGTATGGGTTGCACATACTAGGAAGATCAACCAAGGGGATAAGATGGCTGGTCGGCACGGAAATAAGGGCGTCGTTTCTAAAGTTTTGCCAAGAGAGGATATGCCGTTTCTACCAGATGGAACTCCCCTGGATATCATGCTGAATCCTATTGGTGTGCCTTCTAGGATGAATCTGGGACAATTATTAGAAACTCATCTAGGTTGGGCAGCGAACACCCTAGGGTTTTATGCTCGGACTCCGGTGTTTGATGGTGCGCAGGACAGTGTTATAGAAGATCAGCTTGCCAGGGCTTGGTTTGTAAGTGAGGCTAAATCAAAGAATCATCGTGATCTTGATTCGGATGATATAAATTGGGCTAAGGTTGATGACTATCTGGGTGAGCGTGGTTTTGATCGAGATCGGCTGTGGAGCGATGCCCCGTCGAATCGTGGAACTGCTCGAGAGGCTTGTTTGCGAATTTGGCTGGAAGAGGTCACAGGCGAGAACACTGAAAGCTTGAAGCCTTCGGAACTTATGCAAGAGTCATTAAAAATTGCTCGCGAAAGGAATCTATCTGCACCAATTTTTGGTAAGCAAACGATTCATGATGGCCGTACGGGTCTTAAATATGATTCGCCAGTTACGGTTGGCCATGTTTACATGTTGAAACTGATCCATCTCGTACAGGATAAGATTCATGCTCGTTCGACCGGTCCTTATTCGCTTATCACTCAACAGCCTCTTGGAGGAAAAGCTCAGTTCGGTGGTCAGCGATTTGGTGAAATGGAAGTTTGGGCGTTAGAAGCTTATTCGGCTGCTTATACGCTTCAAGAAATGCTTACGATCAAATCTGATGACGTAGTCGGGCGTGTTAAAACTTACGAAGCGATCGTTAAGGGTGAAGAGGTGATTCAGCCTGGGGTTCCAGAATCTTTCCATGTTCTATTGAAAGAATTGCAAGGGCTAGGGCTTTCAGTTGAACTTCTAAACGAGGATATTGAAAGATTTACTCAACCCGAGACCTCTACACAAGAGATGTCGGCGACACTTGGCGCTCCTCTTAATTGGAGTGATCTGAGCGATGAACCTCTTGATGCCTTGGATATTGAAGAACTGTCACTTGATGAATTGACCGTTGATTCAGTAGAGACTACCGATGAGGATGACGACTTAGAAGCAAGTGATTCTTCATCAGATGATAGCGAGGATGACACAAAGGATTCTTTGCAGGCTTTAGCTGCAGAGGAATCTGAAGAATCTGATGACGCAATCATTGGCGTTGACGATGAAGAAAACTAAACGAACTATAGTCCATGCGAAATATGTGTGAGCTAAAAACGAATGCTGGCAACTAGTCAGTTCAACTATAGGGTGCAATCCCTGGAAGGCGAAGGAAACGGCCAGATATGACACAATCAGGCGCCGATTTCAACGCGATTAGAATCTCACTGGCATCTCCAGAGCAGATTAGAGCTTGGTCATACGGGGAGGTAACTAAACCTGAGACCATTAATTACCGTACATTACGGCCTGAGAAAGACGGTTTGTTTTGTGAGCGGATATTTGGTCCTACAAAAGACTGGGAATGTTATTGCGGTAAGTACAAGAAGATTCGGTACAAAGGCGTAATCTGTGATCGATGCGGTGTCGAAATCGCGCGTTCCAAAGTTCGAAGAGAACGGATGGGTCACGTGAAGTTAGCGGCTCCCGTAGCGCATATTTGGTTTTCTAAAGGAACTCCTTCGCGCCTGGGGCTTATCCTTGATCTTTCACCTCGGAATCTGGAAAGGGTTCTATATTTTTCGCAGTATGTTGTGACATCTGTAGACGATGTGGCGCGCCAGAATGCTATTGAGCAACTGGAAGCATATAGTGACGCTGAAAGCACACGCTTTGACGAGGATTTGAAAGATGCTATATCAGAAAAGAACGTTGAACCGGTGCTGGCATCAACTATGCAAGCGATATTCGATGCAAAGCTGGAAGCTGATCGCATAGCCACTGAACTTGCAGAACTGGACAAGCCCAAGAAAAAACTTACAAAAGCTCAGGCTGCTAGGGCAGAAAAAGAAGCTCTCGAACTTGCAGAGTCTCAATCATTAGAAATCGAAAGCTTTAAAGGTGAGGATGCCGTTACAAAACTCACTGAGCTGACCGAAGAGCAAAAAGCAGCAGTTAAAGCAGATGTGCAAAATAAAATCGATGACCTCGAGGCGATTCGAGTTATGGATTTACTCACAGAAGCGCGATTCCGTGAATTACGCGATAAATTCGGTCATGTATTTAGGGCATCGATGGGTGCAGAATCGGTACTTGAAATCCTCGAGAATACCGATTTGGATTCGGTTCGAATTGAACTCTTAGATCAAGTTCGAAATACATCTGGGCAGCGTCGTAAGAAGGCAATAAAACGACTTCGCGTTGTCGAAGCGTTCAGAAAGAGCGGGAATAAATCTGAGTGGATGATTCTTACAGTTTTACCTGTACTACCACCGGAATTGCACCCTATGGTACAGCTTGATGGCGGACGGTTTGCTACTAGCGACCTGAATGATCTTTATAGAAGAGTGATCAACCGTAACAACCGATTGAAGCATTTGATTGACCTTCAAGCTCCGGACATCATCATTCGAAATGAAAAACGAATGCTTCAAGAGGCTGTTGATGCTCTTATTGATAATGGTCGTCGTGGTCGAGCTATTCAGGGCAGTCATAACCATAAACTCAAGTCTTTGACGGATCTTCTTCGTGGTAAGCAAGGTCGGTTCAGGCAAAATCTTCTGGGTAAACGTGTGGATTACAGTGGAAGGTCCGTAATAATCTCTGGGCCCCAACTCAATATGTATGAGTGTGGTTTGCCGAAAAAGATGGCTCTAGAATTGTTTAAGCCGTTTGTAATGAACGCACTAGTTGTGAAGGGATATGCTCACAACATCAAAAGCGCGAAAAGAATGACAGAGAGAGCTCGTCCAGAAATCTGGGATTTGCTTGAAGAGGTTATACAAGATCATCCTGTAATGCTTAATCGAGCTCCTACTCTTCATCGATTGGGAATTCAAGCCTTCCAACCAGTTTTAGTTGATGGTTCGGCCATTCAGATTCACCCATTAGTTTGTACAGCGTTTAACGCTGATTTTGATGGTGATCAGATGGCAGTACACGTTCCACTTTCAAGAGAAGCGGTGATTGAAGCACAGCGATTGATGCTTTCAACCAACAATATGCTTGCTCCCAGTTCAGGATTTCCGATTGTTTCCCCCACTCTGGACATGGTCCTTGGTGTTTATTACCTTACCGGGGTTGACGGTGATGAATTGACGCCTGTTGAAAGGGATGAGGAAGGTAATGCTGTATTTGATACGACGTATGCTGATTTTGATGATGTACGTTTGGCGTTTGACACTGAAAGAATCAAGCTGCGTCAACTAATCAAAGTACGTGATGACCATGGTGAGCTGATTGAAACCACTGTGGGTCGCGTTATATTCAACTGGGCTCTTCCAAAAACGATGGAGTTTCGAAACCAGTTGTTTGACCGTGGTGCCATTGAAGCTTTGGTTGGGGAGGTTGTAACTGGATATGGTAATCAAGCTACTTCTGAGATGTTAGACCAGGTGAAAAACCTCGGGTTTAAGTACGCTACCCAGTCAGGCACTACGATAGCAATGAAAGACATCGTTACGCCTCCACAGAAGCAATCCTTATTGTCTGCTGCTGATACTAAGATCTCCAAATTAGATGAGCAGTATCAAGAGGGTCTCATCACTGATCATGAACGTTATGAAGCATCGGTAGGAATTTGGACTGATGTCTCAAATAAAATGACAGATGCTGTCGAAGACACGTTAGATAAGTATGGTGGAATTTTTACGATGGCAGCATCTGGTGCGAAAGGTAATATCGCGCAGATTAAACAGATGGCTGGTATGCGGGGGTTGATGTCAGATCCTAAGGGCAGGATTATAGAGATGCCCATACGTTCGAGTTTTGCTGAGGGTTTATCAGTTCTTGAGTACTTTATCTCTACTCATGGGGCTCGAAAAGGTCTCGCTGATACAGCCTTACGGACAGCGGACTCTGGGTATTTGACTCGTCGTTTGGCTGATGTTGCGCAGGATGTGATAATCACCACAGAGAATGACCCGGGCGCACAGGGGATCCTGATTACTAACGATCAACAAGGTGGTCAGCAGGCACCACTTGCGGAGAGAATTGTAACTCGCTACCTTGCCGAACCTATTGTTCATCCTGAGACGGGTGAATTAATAGCGGAGCGTGATGAATTAGTCAGCAGAGAAGTGGCTGAACGTATCATGGCTGCAAATGTAAAAGAGGCGTGGGTATTTTCACCGCTTTCGAGTACGATTCAGCGTGGCATATCCCAAAAATGTTATGGCGGTTCACTTGCTACCGGAGATCCTGCTCTACTGGGTGAAGCTGTTGGGATTATTGCAGCTCAGTCGATTGGTGAACCTGGCACACAGTTGACCATGAGAACATTCCACACTGGAGGTGTTGCTGGTAAGGACATTACCTCAGGTTTACCTCGTGTTGTCGAATTATTTGAAGCCCGACAGCCAAAAGGTATGGCGGTTTTATCTGAAATAGGTGGTCAAATTGAGATTGGCCAACTGCCTGAGGGTCGTGTAGTTAGAGTTACTTCTACCGAAGTTTATTCAGAGGAAATGAACATTCCTCAAACTCATAGACAGACTGTCAAAACTGGTGATTGGGTTGACGCTGGTGAAGTTGTTCTTTCAGCAAAGAAAGTTGCTATGGCTGCAGCCGTTAAGGCGGGCACAGCAGACGAATTACAAGAAGAAATATTTGCGCCAGTTGCAGGTACTGTGCAGGTAACGAAGACAGCCGTTCGAATTGCATGGAATGAGACAGATGAGCGTGAGTATGTGATTCCGGCGGCGTCAGAAATTTTGGTTTCTGACGGCGATAAGATCGATCCGGGGACAGCGCTGACCGATGGTCCGAAGAATCCACAAGATATTCTTCGAATTGAAGGACAGGCATCAGTACAACGTTACTTAGTGGATGAGGTTCAGGCGGTATATCGATCACAAGGTGTGCAGTTGCATGATAAGCATATCGAGGTTATTGTTCGCCAGATGATGCGTAAAGTTCGCGTTGATAATCCGGGTGACAGTGACTTGTTGCCAGGAGAATTGGTGGATAGGCATGATTACGAACTGACAAACAACAATATGTTGGCTGAGGGTGGTGAACCTGCCACAGCTAGTCCGGTTCTTCTTGGTGTAACCAGGGCATCGCTTAACACTCAGAGTTTCTTGGCTGCAGCATCTTTCCAGGAAACTGCACGTGTGCTTACTGAAGCCGCTGTGAACGGTTCTGTAGATCGCTTAAACGGGTTGAAAGAGAATGTCATCATCGGTCGACTGATACCTGCTCGACTTGACCAGACATCTGAAGGTCGTGAGCGTCTTGGGGTGAAAGAAGGTGAGCGAGAAGATGGTCGTCTCACTGGTTTCACTAAGGCGCCTGCTACGTTCGAAGAAGCATTAGCAGCTATCGGTGGTGGAGATATGGTTGGTGTTGGAGCTGAATCAGAATCAACACCAAGTGAAGAGACTGGTGGATCGGCATCAGAGGACATTACTGACGCCGGCGGTCTTCTTGCTGCGGTATCAGCGCTTGCAGATGTAGCCACAGGAGGCGTCGAATCATCTGATAGTGGCGATGACGACGCAGCGCGTGCAGCAGAATCCTTACGCGCATCTACATCTACGGCAGAAGAGAGCACAGATTCTTCCCCACAGTTTGTAGATGAAGT
>MPLX02241502.1_pt1 | contig 11603 bp, 14 predicted proteins | sample 1617341 | NCBI WGS metagenome assembly MPLX02 (sample SAMN05944804, study PRJNA350692) | marine metagenome | biome: marine; feature: ODZ; material: water; isolation source: 120 m water sample filtered on 0.2 um supor filter | place: Pacific Ocean | collected 2012-04-08 | depth 120m m | reverse complement strand
TTGCTGTCTGGATATTTAGAGATTTTAAATTTTTTACTTTGTAATATTTTCAACACTTTTGAGCTCATTCCTAATGCCGATTCATTGGCTGACAGTTTTATTACATTTCTCTTTTTTTTTAATATAGATCTTCCGGGTTTGTAAGCTTCTATATTTATTTTCCTAAAATTAATCGAGGTCATAATTTTCAATATTTTGTATCTTTATAGATAAAAAATTACTTATTTACATAAAATATTTAATATTTTTATAAAATTGACATATATAAATGTATCCTGTAAATAATTTATGCGCTGATTTAACTGAATTGCGAGCGCTATAAAAAAACCGCTAAATAAGTTTTTTTTACCTCACAATTCAAAAGAGAGAGAAATGAACAAGATAGAAAAGGTAAAAAAATTAATTATTGATAAACCATTAAAACTTGACTGTGGACAAACTATATCTAATTTTCCATTGGCTTACGAAACATACGGTAAACTTAATGATAAAAAAGATAATGCAATTCTAACATTTCATGCTCTTTCTGGCGATCAATTTGTTTCAGGTATAAATCCTATAACTAACAAAGAAGGTTGGTGGAATTATGCAGTGGGACCTGGAAAAGCTATAGATACAAACAAATATTTTGTAATTTGTGCAAATGTAATTGGTGGATGCATAGGTTCTTATGGTCCAAGCAATATTAATCCAAAAACTAATAAAATTTTTGGAACCGAATTTCCAGTTATAACTATTAATGATATGGTTAACGCTCAATATCATCTGTTAGAATTTTTTAAAATTGAAAAATTATTTTCAATTACTGGCGGATCAATGGGCGGAATGCAAGTGCTACAATTTGTGTCTAATTTTCCAGATAAATCACATACTGCTATTCCTATAGCTTGTACTGCCAGTCATTCTGCACAAAACATTGCACTAAATGAACTTGGAAGACAATCAATTATGGCAGATCATAACTGGTCAAATGGATTTTATGAAGACAATAATAAATCACCTGATAAAGGGTTGGCAGTTGCTAGAATGGCAGCACATATTACATATTTATCAAAAAAAAGTCTGGAAGAAAAATTTGGAAGAAAACTTCAAGAAAGAGACAATTTAAAGTTTGGTTTTGATGCAGATTTTCAAATTGAAAGCTACCTTAGATATCAGGGTTCAGTTTTTGTAGATAGATTTGATGCAAATAGTTATCTTTATATAACAAGAGCAATGGATTATTTTGATCTTAGAAAACAATTTGATGGAAATCTATCAAAAGCATTTGAAAAATCTAATACAAAATTTTTCATTATATCTTTTACCTCTGATTGGTTGTACCCAACATCTGAAAATCGAGAAATAGTGATTGCGTTAAATTCTATTGGGAAAGATGTGGGATTTGTTGAAATAAAATCCGATAAAGGTCACGACTCATTTCTATTAGATGTTCCTGATTTTCTTAATACAATTAAAAATTTTTTAAATACATCATATAATAAGCTGAATGAAAAAAGAATTTAATATAATAGCAAACTTAGTAGAAAAAAATTCAAAAATTTTAGATGTTGGTTGTGGAGATGGTGAATTGATGAAATATATTAATGAAAATATTACAAATGATATAAGAGGTTTGGAAATATCAAAAAGTAATGTACAAAAATGTATAGCAAAAGGTTTAACGGTTATTGAAGGAGATGCTGAAAAAGATTTAAAACAATTTCCTAAATCATCTTTTGATTATGTTATTTTAAGTCAAACACTTCAAGCATTTCTAGACCCAGAAAATGTAATTAACGAATTATTAAGAATTGGCAAAAAGGCAATTGTTACAATACCAAATTTTGGATATTGGAAAGTTAGATTACATTTGCTTTTTAAAGGTACAATGCCAATAACAAAAAATTTACCTAATGAATGGTATAACACCCCAAATCTTCATATGTGTACTATTAAAGATTTTGTGAATTATTGTAATAAAAAAAATATAAAAATTAATAGTTCTAATTTAAGTTATAAAAATTTATTTTCTCAATTGGGAATTTTTGTAATAGAAAAATAGTATGAAAGTTGAAATAATTAAATGCCTGCAAGATAATTATTCATATTTGTTAATAAATGAAAAAAATCAAAATGCATGTGTAATTGATCAAAGTGAAGCTAAACCAATTATTGATTTTGTTGAAAAAAAAAATATCAATTTAAAATTTATTTTAAATACACATCATCATCATGATCATGTTGGTGGAAATAATGAGTTGAAAAAAAAATATGGAGCAAAAATTGTTGGATTTAAAAACGATAAAGATAGAATACCAGAAATAGATATATTCGTTGAAAACAATCAAACTTGGTCAAATGAAAGTTTTGAAGCAAAAGTTATTCATATTCCAGGACATACATCGGGTCATATTTGTTTTTATTTTTCAAAAGATAAACTAGCTTTTACTGGAGATACACTATTTTCACTTGGTTGTGGTAGAATATTTGAAGGTACGTATGAGCAAATGTTTGCTTCTTTAAATAAACTAAAAAAACTTCCAATCGATACCAAAGTTTATTGTGGACATGAATACACCCTTAAGAATTCAATGTTCTGCTCGCAACATGAAAAAAATAATAAAAATTTAGAAAAAAAAATTTTTGAAATCGAAGATAAATTAAAAAATAACTTACCTACAATTCCTTCAACAATTGGAGAGGAATTAGCATGTAATATTTTTTTAAGAGCAAAAAATCTAGAAGACTTTTCAAAACTAAGAGATTTAAAGGATAATTTCTAATTTATTCAACTTGACTAAAAGAAGCCTAGAACTATATTGCCATTTATAAAAATTAAGGATTTATAATGTCTTTTGCAGTAATACAAACAGGTGGAAAACAATACAAAGTTAAAGCTAGCGATATATTAAAAATCGAAAAGATTAAAAATAGTAAACCTGAAAGTAAAATAGAATTTAATGAAGTGCTTGCATATGGAGATGATAAAACATTGGAAGTTGGTTCTCCATTGGTTAAAGGTGCAAAAGTAGAAGCAGAATTAATGAAAAATAGTAAAAATAGAACTATTTTAATATTTAAAAAAAGAAGAAGACAAAATTCAAGAAGAAAAAATGGACATAGACAACAATATTCTTTAATAAAGATAAAAAAAATTTTTGCTAAAGACGGTGCTGTACTTTCTGAAGCAAAAAAAGTAGAAAAAAAAGAGACAAAAAAAATAAAAGAAGAAAAAAAGTAAGATTTAATTATGGCAACAAAAAAAGCAGGTGGATCATCTCGAAACGGACGTGATAGTGCTGGTCGTAGACTTGGTGTAAAAAAATACGGCGGTCAATATGTCATACCAGGTAATATAATCGTAAGACAAAGAGGAACAAAAATTTTTCCTGGAGAACACGTTGGTATGGGTAAAGATCATTCTATATTTGCAAAAGTTGAAGGCAAAGTAGAATTTAAAAAAACTAAGTCTGATAGAACATTTGTTTCTGTAAAACCCAATTAATCAATACAACTTAAAAAATCAAAAGGAGTTGTATTATGAAATTTTTAGATCAAGTTAAAATATTTATCAAAGCAGGCGATGGCGGATCTGGATCACCTAGTTTTAGAAGAGAAAAATTTATTGAATTTGGAGGACCGGATGGAGGAGATGGTGGTAAAGGAGGTTCTGTAATTTTAAAATCAGAAAGAAACTTAAATACACTAATTGATTTTAGGTACCAACAACATTTTAAAGCAAAAAGAGGCAGTGATGGAAAAGGGAAAAATCAAACTGGAAGAGGAGGAGAAAATTTATACCTCAAAGTTCCAGTTGGCACACAGGTATTTGAAGAAGATAACAAAACTTTAATTTTTGATTTTAAGGAAGAAGCTGAAGAGTTTGTAGTAGCAGTTGGAGGAAAAGGAGGATTTGGCAATACTAGATTTAAATCTTCAACAAATAGAGCTCCAAAAAAATTTACTAAAGGAACTAAAGGTGAGGATTTTTGGATATGGCTTCAATTAAAAACAATTGCAGATATAGGCATTATTGGTTTACCTAATGCAGGTAAATCTAGTTTGTTAGCTGCTATAACAAGTGCAACACCAAAAATTGCAAATTATAAATTTACAACTTTAAATCCTAACCTTGGTGTTACAGTTTATGATGATAAAGAAATAACTTTAGCAGACATTCCAGGTTTAATTGAGGGTGCTCACGAAGGGATAGGTTTAGGCATAAAATTCCTTAAACATATTGAAAGATGTAAATCTTTACTGCATATGATTGATATTACAGAAGAAGATTTAAAAAAATCATATAGCCAAGTTAGAAAAGAATTGAAAAACTATAGTAAGGATTTGTTAAAAAAAGATGAAATAGTCGTTTTAAATAAAACAGATCTTTTAAAAGATAAAGAAGTAAAAAAAATTAAAGATGATTTTTTAAAAAAATATAAAGTAAACTTAGTAACTCTTTCAACTTTAGATAAAAAATCAATATCAAAAATAAAATCAAAAATAATTAAATATGTATCTTAAAAAATCTAAAACAATTGTAATAAAAATAGGATCATCAATAATAATTGATAAAAAAAAGAAAATTAGAAAAAAGTGGCTAATGGAGTTTGCAAAAGATATTAAAGATTTATTAAAACAAAAAAAAAATGTAATTTTGGTCAGCTCAGGTGCAATAGCTCTAGGCTGCAAAAAATTAAATTTAAGTAAACAAAATATCAAACTTGATAAAAGTCAAGCTGTTGCTTCCATAGGACAAATTGAATTAATGAATCTTTTTAATAAAATTTTTAGTTCAAAAAAAATTAATCTTTCACAAATTTTGCTTACACTAGAAGATACTGAACAAAGAAGAAGAGCAATAAATGCAAAAAGAACTTTTGAAAATTTATTTGAATTAGGATTTGTTCCAGTTGTTAATGAAAATGACAGTATTGCTACAACTGAAATAAAATATGGAGATAATGATAGACTGGCTTCTCGAGTTGCTCAAATATCAAGTGCTGATTGTCTAGTTCTTCTTTCAGATGTTGATGGATTGTATACACAAAATCCAAAATTATTTAAAAATTCAAAACTAATTAAAGAAATTAAAAATATAGACTTAGATATTGAGAAAATAGCTACTAAAAGTATAAGTGAGCATGGAACTGGTGGAATGAAAACTAAAATTGAAGCGGCAAAAATTTGCCAACTATCTGGTTGTATGATGGTTATAGCAAATGGTCTTTTGGAAAGACCTATTAAAAAAATTATAGAAAAAAATAAATGTACATGGTTTTTACCAAGAGTTTCAAAATTAGATGCTAGAAAAAAATGGATTATTGGCTCAGTATCACCAAAAGGAGAGCTAGTAATAGACGATGGTGCCATCAATGCACTTAAAAAAGGTAAAAGTCTATTAGCAGCAGGTATTAAAAAAGTTAATGGAAAATTTAATAAAGGCGATCATATAAAAATATTAGATAAAAATTTAAAAGAATATGCACGAGGCTTAAGTTCTTTTTCATCGGAAGAAACTATTAAAATTCAAGGACAACATTCGAATAAAATTAATGAACTTTTAGGATATATTTCTAAATCGGAAGTAGTTCATAAAGATGATATGGTTGAGATATAAATGAAAGAAAATTTAATAAATATTGGAATAAAAGCAAAAAAAGCTTCTAAAATTAAAATTGATAGTAAAAGTAAAAATAAAGTTTTAGAAAAATTTTTACAATTAATTAATAAAAATAAAAAAATTATTCTTAAAGAAAATAATAAGGATATTAAATTTGCTATCAAAAATAATCTTCCAGAAAACTTAATTGATAGACTAACCTTAAATCCAAAAAAATTAGAAGGAATACGAACTTCTATAAATAAAATTATTAAATTAAGTGATCCAACAAACAAAGTACTTGATAGATGGAAAAGACCTAACGGATTAATAATAAAAAAAGTTTCAACTCCAATTGGTGTAATTGGTATAATTTATGAAAGTAGACCCAATGTTACATCGGATGTTTCAAGCTTATGTTTTAAATCAGGCAATGTAATAATTTTAAGGGGAGGATCAGAGGCTTACAATTCAAATAGAATTCTAGCTAATTTATTTAGAGATGCTCTAAAAATAAATAATATTGACCAAAACTATGTCCAAATAGTAAAAAATAAAAACAGAAAATCTGTAGATTATTTGCTATCTAAAATGGAAAAATTTATTGATGTTATTATTCCAAGAGGTGGCAAAAACTTAGTCAAAAAAGTACAAGATTTATCTTCTGTTCCAATAATTGGACATCTGGAAGGGATTTGTCATACTTATATTGATAAAGATGCAGATCTAAATATGGCAATAAAAGTTGTTCATAATGCAAAATTAAGAAATACCGGCATATGTGGAGCTACAGAAACAATTTTGATGCATAAAAAAATTATAAAAAAATTTTGCAACCCTGTGTTAGAAAAATTAGCAAAGAATAATTGTAAAATATGTGCTGACAGAATTATTAGAAAAAATTTTAATGGTAAATCTAAACCAGCAAAAGAAATAGATTGGTCAACCGAATATTTGTCTGCAAAAGTATCTGTTAAAGCAGTAAATAATATTTTAGAAGCAGTCAACCATATTAATAAATACGGTACGATGCATACAGATAGTATAATTACAAAAAATAAAAAAAATGCAAATTTTTTTTTAAAAAATATAAAAAGTTCGATAGCAATGCATAATACTTCAACACAATTTGCTGATGGTGGTGAGTTTGGATTTGGAGGAGAAGTAGGAATTTCAACTAATACGCTTCCACCTAGAGGACCTGTAGGTTTAAATCAATTAATTTCATATAAGTATGAAGTTCTGGGAAAAGGACAAATAAGAAATTAAATTGAAAAAAAACTATAAAAAAAAAATTGGAATTCTTGGAGGATCATTTGATCCTGCTCATAAAGGTCATATCAAAATTTCTATTGAAGCAAAAAAAAAATTTAAAATTAATAAAATAATTTGGGCAGTTACAAAAAAAAATCCTTTTAAACCAAAAAGTTACTTCACTCTTAAAAAGAGAATTGCTCTTTCAAAAAAAATTACAAAAAAACATAATTTTATTTCAGTTAAATTTTATGAAGATAAAATTAAATCAAATAAAACTATCGATCTAATAAATTATTTAAATAAAAAAAATAATAGAACAGAAATGTTTTTACTAATGGGGGCTGATAATTTAATTTCTTTTCATAAATGGCATAAATGGAAAATAATTTCATCAAATTGTAATATTTTAGTTTTTGATAGAACAAATTATAAATCAAAATCATTAAAATCTGTGGCTTTTAAGAAGCTTAATAACAAAAAGATAAAATTTATAAAATTTAAAAAAGTAAATATTTCATCTTCTAAATTGAGAAAAATTTGATAAAATTTATATAATTAATGGATAAAATATCGAATCTAAAAAACATAATTGTTAGTACACTGGATTCGAATAAAGCTTTAGATATAGTGTCAATAAACCTCAAAAATAAATCTTCAATAGCAGATCATATGATTATTGCTAGTGGCACTTCATCTAGACATATTCAAGCATTATCAGAGCAAGTTTTAGAAAAATTTAAAAATAATGGAATTGCCAACTGTAAAATTGAAGGCAAAGATAGCAATGATTGGAAGTTGATTGACGGCATAGATGTAATAGTTCACATATTTAATCCAGAAAAAAGAAAATTTTATGAAATTGAAAAAATATGGTCTGAATTAATTCCCAAAGAAAAGATTATTATATGAAAAAAAAATTTATATTTATTTTTTTAATTATACTTTCATTTTTTTTTTCAAAAATAAGTTTTGCAGCAAATAATGAAAATATTTACGATAAAATTGATTTATTTGGAGAAGTCTTAGATAAAATAAATAAAGAATATGTTGAAGAAATAGATCAGAGCGATGCAATGGATGCGGCTATTAATGGTGTTCTACGATCATTAGACCCTTATTCGGCTTATATGTCTCCAAAAACTTATAAAGAAATGGAAACTGAAACTAGCGGAAAGTTTGGTGGATTGGGAATAGAGGTTGGAATGGAATTTGGTGTTGTAAAAGTAATAACACCAATGGATAATTCTCCTGCTGAAAGAGTAGGAGTAAAAGCTGGTGATTATATTGTAAAAATAAATGGAATCCAGGTTCAAGGAAAAACTCTATTGGAAGCAGTAGATCTTATGAGAGGTCCGGTTGGATCAAAACTAGAAATAACAATTAGAAGAAAAGGAATAAAAAAAGCATTAGTTTTTGAAATCACAAGGGAAATTATTGAAGTAAAATCAGTAAAATCAAAAATAATTGATGATAATGTTGGTTATATAAGACTTACAGCATTTAACGAAAATAGTTCAAAACAAGTAAGAGATAAAATCAAAAAATTCAAAAAAAAGAATATTAACAAATATGTACTTGATTTAAGAAACAATCCTGGAGGATTACTATCTCAAGCTGTTAGAATATCAGATTTTTTTCTAGATAATGGTGAAATTGTATCCACTAAAAGTAGAAAATCTTCTGAGAATAGAAAATATTTTGCAAAAAAAGGAGACATAATTAATGGAGAAACTTTAGTAGTTTTAATTAATTATGGATCTGCATCTGCATCAGAAATTGTAGCTGGTGCTCTCAAGGATCATAAAAGAGCAATTCTAATTGGAAAAAATTCATATGGAAAAGGATCTGTTCAATCAATCATGCCTTTAAAAAATAAAGGCGCTATAAGATTGACAATTTCAAAATATTATTTGCCTTCAGGAAAATCAATTTCTGGGACTGGTATAACGCCAGATATAGAAATTGAGGAAAGTTCAGATGAATTTAGAATTGGCACAGAAACTGATAACCAGCTAAATTTTGCTATTACATTGCTTAACGGCTAGTAAATAAATGAAAAAAAATTTTTCCAAATTACCCTTAAGAAAAGGGGTAGGAATAGTTTTGCTCAACAATGAAAACAAAGTTTTTGTGGCAAAAAGAATTGATAATCCAAAGAATTTTTGGCAAATGCCTCAGGGAGGTGTTGATGAAGATGAAAATTATTATGAAGCTGCTTTAAGAGAATTAAAAGAAGAAACCAGTATAACAAGTGTAGAACTTATTCAAGAAATTAATAAAAAATTAACTTACATGTTGCCCAACCATTTAATAGGAATTATTTGGAAAGGTAGATTTAAAGGTCAAACACAAAAATGGTTTGTTATGAGATTTATTGGAAATGAATCGGAAATCAATATAAACACCAAAAACCCTGAATTCTTAGATTGGAAGTGGATTGACTTAGAAGATTTAACAAAAATAGCTGTAAATTTTAAGCTCGATGTCTACAAACACCTTAGGCAAGAAGTATCAAAAATATTAAACTAATTTAAACCCAGATTCTTTAAAACTTCAATCTTTTGATCAATTAAATATCTTTTTTGATCATCAATATTATCTCCACTTGATTCTTTTTCAGCTTCTTTAAGTATTTGATCTATTTTATTTCTATCCAAATCAGACATATTATAAATTGAGCTAGTTAGAATTGATAAACTATTATCTTTAAACTCCACTATTCCATCTTCAACAAAATATTTATTTTCCACTGATTTAGAATAAACTTTTATTATTCCTGGCTTTAAAAAAGAAATAATTGAAATATGATCTTTTAAAATTCCCATTTCGCCTTCAAAAGCAGGTACAACGACCTCTGTTACATTTTCTTTGGATAAAAAAGATTTTTCAGGATTTACTATTTCAATTTTAAATTCTTCGCTCATTAGGCAACATCTTTTGCCATTTTCTCGGCTTTTTCAATTACTTCTTCAATTGCACCAACCATGTAGAAAGCAGCTTCAGGTAAGTGATCATATTCACCCTTACAAATTGCATCAAATCCTTTAATTGTAGACTCTAAATCAACTAATTTTCCTGGAGAGCCTGTAAAAACTTCTGCCACAAAGAATGGCTGTGATAAGAATCTTTGAATTTTTCTTGCTCTTGCAACAGTTAATTTATCTTCTTCAGATAACTCATCCATGCCCAAAATTGCAATGATATCTTGTAAAGATTTGTATGTTTGAAGAATTTTTTGAACTTCTCTTGCAACTCTATAATGTTCATCGCCAACAACTCTAGGATCTAAAATTCTAGAAGTTGAATCTAAAGGATCAACTGCCGGGTAAATTCCAAGTTCAGCAATTTGTCTTGATAATACTGTTGTTGCATCTAGGTGAGCAAAAGATGTTGCTGGTGCCGGGTCAGTTAAGTCGTCAGCAGGAACATATATTGCTTGTACCGATGTAATAGATCCCTTGTTAGTTGTGGTAATTCTTTCTTGTAAATTTCCCATATCAGTTGCTAGCGTAGGTTGGTATCCTACAGCTGAAGGAATTCTTCCTAATAAGGCTGATACCTCGGAACCTGCTTGAGTAAACCTGAAAATATTATCCACAAAAAATAATACATCTTGACCTTCTTGATCTCTAAAATATTCTGCAACTGTTAATCCAGTTAATCCAACTCTTGATCTTGCTCCAGGAGGCTCATTCATTTGTCCATAAACTAATGCTGCTTTTGATCCAGGCCCTTCAGGTTTAATTACACCAGATTCTATCATTTCATGATAAAGATCATTTCCTTCTCTAGTTCTTTCTCCAACTCCTGCAAAAACAGAAAAGCCACCATGTGCTTTTGCAATATTGTTAATTAATTCCATGATAATTACTGTTTTTCCAACTCCTGCACCGCCAAATAAACCTATTTTACCACCCTTTGCATAAGGCGCTAACAAGTCTACAACTTTAATTCCTGTTACTAAAATTTCTGTTTCTGTTGATTGGTCAGTAAATTCAGGCGCCGGTCTATGTATAGGCCAACTTTCTTTAGTTTTAACTTCACCTTTTTCGTCAATAGGTTCACCTATAACATTAAGAATTCTTCCTAGTGTCTCGGGACCTACTGGAACTTTAATTGGTGAAGCAGTATTTGTAACTTCATCTCCCCTTTTTAATCCTTCAGTAGCATCCATAGCAATTGTTCGTACGCTTGACTCACCTAAATGCTGAGCAACTTCTAAGACGAGTCTGTTGCCTCCATTATTACATTCTAATGCAGTTAAAATTTCAGGTAACTCTCCATCAAATTTAACATCTACTACCGCTCCAATAATTTGTGTAATTTTTCCTTTTCTCATAATTATAAACTTTCTGCTCCTGATATTATTTCAATTAGTTCTTTAGTGATTGCAGCTTGACGGCTTCTGTTATACTGAATTGTAAGTTTGTCAACCATTTCACCTGCATTCCTTGTTGCATTGTCCATGGCACTCATCCTTGAACCTTGTTCGCTTGCTGAATTTTCTAACATTGCTTTAAAAACCTGTGTAGAAATATTTTTAGGTAATAAATTACTTAAAATTTCATCTTCTTCTGGTTCAAATTCATAATTATCTCCAGAAGTTGTTTCATTTTCTTTATTAGATTTTAAAGGTATAATTTGTTGTTGTTGTGGTATCTGAGTAATGACATTTTTAAATTGGTTATAAAAAATTGTGCATACATCAAATTCTGTTTTTTCAAATCTATCAATTATAATTTTTCCAACTTTATCCGCATCA
>MPLX02057737.1_pt1 | contig 11609 bp, 9 predicted proteins | sample 1617341 | NCBI WGS metagenome assembly MPLX02 (sample SAMN05944804, study PRJNA350692) | marine metagenome | biome: marine; feature: ODZ; material: water; isolation source: 120 m water sample filtered on 0.2 um supor filter | place: Pacific Ocean | collected 2012-04-08 | depth 120m m | reverse complement strand
CCCCAGCGCCAGCAAACCGTCCACCTCGCTTGAGACTCCACTTGTGAAAGGAGGCATTGGTATCGCGAATCATCCGCCAGCATTTCCAGAGCATCCACACCAGCACTGACGAGGCGCCAAGGGAGAGTAGCGCCGGCACCAGTCCATACGCACCCCGCCATGCCAAGAAGAAGAACAGCATCAACAGGGCCAACGTGATTTCGCCGACCCAAGATACATCCCACTTTGTTTGTGGCCGCGTGGCGTCATCACGAAGACGTGCGGTGATCGCCGGACGTGACCACTGCATCGACAGCGCACCCAACGGGCAGGCATCGATGCAATCGGTCGTCTTCATGCACCCCACATCGATCACCCGACCGTAGGCGGCGACCTGTTCGTGGACGCGAACATTGGAAGTGCAGACAGCAGTGCACCGCCCGCATCCCTCACACATGTCACTTACAACGACGCGGCGGACCGACAGGCGATCGAGCGGCGCGAAAAAGCCGCCATAGGGGCAGGCATAGGTGCAGAACCCCTTGGCTCCCAACACATAGACGGTCACGAACCCACAAATGAACAGAAATACCACCGACACCCAGAAGCCCGGCATTGTCGCCCAAAGATCACGGGTGAGCAGTTCCAAACGGAAGCCGGGCCAAGTCAAGTCGGGGCGCGTGTACGGCGCCACGACCAGTCTGTAGAAAACCGGCCAGAGGAACATATAGGCCGCCAGCAGCAGTGGTGCCCACCGCAGCAGCCGGCTGCGGAAGACTCGCGGGCGAATGCCAGCCTTGCTGAGCATCCTCAAGCACCAATCTTGTAGGAGAACGATGTGGCAGCCCCAACCACAGAACCACCGACCGAGCAGTACTGTGGACAACAGCGCCACCGCAAAGAAGATCGCACCCGCGTTGATGATGCCATCGGATACCGTCTCTATCGACTCCGACGGCTCCACCGGCGAGAGTGTTTCCCATCCCCACGGTACGCCGATCCACCAGATCAGAACGTGCACGATCATCGCAATCTGCACCGCCACAAGCACGGCGAGCCGAAGGCCCCACCGCCGCCCCCAGCCGATGAGCATCGGCTGCTGCTCAGGCATTACGCGGAGGGGAACGCTGGTTGGTGGTGCTGTGTGGCCGCTCACGGGAACAGCGTAACGGGAAGAGGTCAGATACAGCCCGGAAGGCCAATGACCTGCATCAATTCGTTGACATGTAGCCCCGGGTGATCTCCGGCTCCATGTCATGCCGAGGGAGCGAACGCTCCTCCACCGCAAACCGCAATTTGCGGAGGGCCTTGTTCTGGATCTGCCGCACCCGTTCCTTGGTCAGGCCGATCAGTTTGCCGACTTGGGCGAGAGTCCGAGGCCGCTCGTATCGCAGACCCGCCGCCTCACCGGGGCCGATGCGGAAGCGGTGGTGGATCACTTCGCGCTCGACCTCGGTGAGATCGGCATGGTTGCCGAGTACCAGATGTTTGACCTCATCGGCGCTGTCACGCAATTCCTCAGCGCGGCGATCCTCCGGATAATTCGATCGCTCGAACTCAGGGTCGTAGGTGATACCGAATCGCTGTTGATACCGCAGGTGCTTGCCACCGTGGCGGGAGAAGGCCTTGAGAATGGCGCGACAAGAATAGGTCGAGAACTTGAATCCACGACCTACATCGAACTTGTCAATACTACGCAGCAGGGCCATGTTGCCCTCGCTGATCAGATCGCCGAACTCCATATCGCCGAGACGAATCCGCTTGGACATCGCCAGCACCAGCGCCAGATTCGACTCGGCGATTTGATGCCGGAGCCGCTGGGCCTGGCCATACCAGCGGAGCAGTTCCTGCCGCTGCCGTACACCGGGGTGGGGCGATTTGATCTGCTCCTGCATGCGGCGCACGCGGAAGCGGGCGTAGTTGTACTGCAGGAAGATCGTCCGCTCTTCGGCGGCGGTCAGGACGACCGATTCCTTCACGCGAACCGGCTTGATCGTCGCGGTCCCGACAGGATCCATGAGGGGGCGATACCACGTGACATCGGGCGGGCGGACAGAAGGTGCCTCATCGAAAAGACGGCGTTCGGCACCAGGGCGGTGAAACTCCTCGGAATCGACGTACTCCACCTGTATGCTCAGAATCTCGCGAATCAGGGCATTTTCAGTTGCTGCAGCACGGCCCTTGACCGTTGGGCGGCGTCGGGCGGGCAGCGTGGATGGTGTCGATCGTGGCATACTCATTCCAATGGGACATGATGCTCTGTATCCGTCTGGTCCCAGCGCACGGATACCTCAGAAAGACCTTACGAACGGTTTGGCGTATGTGTTCGCCTTAAACAGACATGCGTCGATCGCCCCGTTTCAGCGCCGCATTTCCAACAATTTTTCTCGACCATCCGCATGCAAAGTCTCCAACGCCTTCCTTGGGCATTGCTTGCATGACATTTCAGATAGGGATCAACGAATGGGGGTGGCAATCACTCTGGATCACCGCCGGAAAGGTCATAGATCCACCCCTCGCCAGCCCGGCTCCAATCCAGGACCTCGCTCTCCCCAAAGAAGAGGGAAAGTTCACGTTCGGCAGCCTCGGGGCTGTCGCTGCCGTGAATGAGATTGAAACTGTTGGAGACACCGAAATCGCCGCGAATCGTGCCAGGCTCGGCGTTGCTGCCGAAGGTGGCCCCCATCATCTTTCGGCACATCGCGATGGCACCGACACCACGCAGGGCCAGCACCAATACTGGAGACGAGGTCATGAAAGCCACCAGCCCGTCATAGAAGGGCTTGCCTTGATGTGACTCATAATGCCTGGCGGCGAGATCGCCGGAAATCTGCATGAACTTCGCCCCCACCACCTGAATGCCCTTGTCCTCGAACCGGCTGAGGATGCGACCCATCAGGCCTCGCTGCACGGCGTCGGGTTTGAGAATGATGAGGGTGGTTTCCATTGGGTTCGGCTCCTGCTGGGAAGCGGCGGATTGTAGCGGGAGTCAGATGTCGAAGAGAACAGGAATCCGGTACCGTAGGGACCGAGGATGGATCCTCAAAGCCTCAGGATGGAGCCCCCGGTGCCAGCGGCGACCAAGAAGAAGACCAAAAAGCGAGCGGCGGCCACCGCGGAATCCATGGCAGCAAGCCAGCGGGAGATCTCGGTCAGCGAGTTCTTCGCCAAGAACAGGCATCTGCTCGGATTCGACAACCCCCGCAAGGCGATGCTCACGACGGTCAAGGAAGCCGTCGACAACGCCCTCGACGCCTGCGAGGAAGGGGGCATCCTGCCCTCGCTGAAGATTCAACTGCTGCAGATCGACGAGACCAGATTCAAGATCACCGTGCAGGACAACGGCCCCGGCATTCTCCGGCAGCAGATCGAGAACATCTTCGGAAAGCTCCTCTATGGATCCAAATTCCACCGCATGAAGATGAGCCGCGGCCAGCAGGGCATCGGCATCTCGGCAGCCGGTATGTACGGACTGATGACCACCGGCAAGCCGGTCAAGATCATCTCAAAAACGGGCCGCCGGAAGGCATCGCACGAAGTCGTCTTGAAGATCGACACGTCCAAGAACAAAGCCGAAGTCGTCAGCGATACCGAACACCCCGAGGACGACAAACTCTTCCCGGACGGTCGCGGCACCATCGTTTCCATCGAACTCGAAGGCAAGTACCAGAAGGGTCGCCAGAGTGTTGATGAGTACCTCGAACAAACGGCCATCGCCAACCCGCACGCCGAGATCACCTACATCACCCCCACCAATGAGACGATCGTCTTTCCGCGGGCTGTGAAGGAACTTCCCGAAGAAGCCAAGGAAATCAAGCCGCACCCCAAGGGCATTGAACTCGGAACACTCATTCAAATGCTTGAGCGGACCGAACCCAAGAGTGTCAGCGCCTTCCTGCAGGACGAATTTTCCCGTGTCGGCCAGCGGAAGGCGAGTGAACTGATCAAACTCGCCGCAAAGAAGACAAGCAACACGCTGACGCCTCGCACTAGGATCAGCACCATGGGGCATGCCGAGGCCGAAGCGCTGTACAAGGCGATTCAGGAAACCTCGGTCATGGCGCCGCCGACCGACTGCCTCGTGCCGATCGGATCCAAAGCCCTGCTCGCCGGGCTGCTCAAGGAAGTCGAAGCGGAGTTCTTTGCAGCCGCCACCCGCCCGCCCGCTGTCTACAGGGGCAATCCCTTCCAAATGGAAGTCGCGATCGCCTACGGAGGCGAACTCAAGAGCGAAGAGTCCGCCCGCATCCTTCGCTTCGCCAATCGCGTGCCGCTGCTCTATCAGCAGAGCGCTTGCAGTTCCTTCAAGGCAGTTGTTGAAACCGGCTGGAAAAACTACAGCCTCCAGCAGCCCCGCGGGGCGCTGCCCGTCGGCCCACTCGTCATCATGGTCCACATGGCGAGTGTCTGGGTGCCGTTTACGAGCGAATCCAAGGAAGCGATTGCCGATTACGACGAGATTCGCAAGGAGATGCGGTTGGCGCTGCAGGAGTGTGGTCGCAAACTCGGCATCTACCTGCGTCGCCGTCAGCGGATGAAAAAGGAGTCCGAGCGACGCAGCATATTCGAACGGTACATCGGCGAGATCTCCACGGCGTGCAACGCCATCACCGGTGTCGATGCCAAGAAACTCTACGCAGCACTGCTGAAACAGGCCGCCAAGAAGACAGCCGAAGCGGACCATATGCTCGACGATGAGGGCAAGGTCATTGATGAGGGAGGACGACTCGCCAAAGACGTCGATGTCGTCATCCTCGATGATCGACAATCCGCTTCCGGCATGGGCGATGACGACACGGATCTATTCGGCGAGCGAACCAAGAAGAAGACACGCCGGAAGAGTGCCGCCAAAAAGAAGTCCCGCAGCAAGAAGAAGGCGAGACGTTGATGGCCAAGAAGAAAACCGCCAAGAAGAAGACCACGACCAAGAAGAAGGCAACACGCAAGAAGTCGGCCGCCCCGGTCAGCAAGGAACGTGACAAGGTCACGACCCGCAGCATCGAACTGCTCGCTGACGGTATCGCGAGGACTGGATTGAAGGGCAAGGAGCCATGCGTCGACATCCCGCTGCGAACCGTCACTAACATGAGGTGGAACAAGAAAAAGCGCATCCTTGAGATGGGTGATTCCACGCAGACTCGCAACCTCTTCAATGTCGGGCAGGCGAAGAAGTTCATGCAGACGCTGCTGCTTGCCAAGGGCAGCCGCGAACTGATCAAGGCCGAAAAAACGCTCAGCCTTCGTGGCATGTACTACATGTCACTGCATACGATCGAGGGCACCAAAGAGAAAACCTTCAACGAACAGAGTGAATCCGACAATATTCTCGAAGATCTCGAAGTATCGCTCGGCGGTCTCCGCGAAGAACTCCATGTCTTCGCCAAGAAACGCGGCACGATGGTCGGCAATATCACCGTCATCGACAGCGGCGATGAGATCAACTGCCGCAAGATGGGAACAGGTGGCTATGCCATTCCAAGCATCTGCGAGCCGAGTGTGATGCAGTTCAAGGACTGTGGTGCCGACTTCGTGTTGCATGTCGAGAAAGACACCGTCTGGAGCCGCTTCAACGAAGATCGTTTCTGGGAAACCCACAACTGCATCCTGACCGAAGGCTCGGGGCAACCCCCCCGCGGCGTGCGGCGGCTGCTGCATCGCCTCAACAAGGAACTCGGCCTGCCCGTGTACTGCCTGCTCGACTGTGACCCATGGGGACACTACATCTACAGCGTCATCAAGCAGGGCTCCATCAATCTCGCGTTTGAGAGTCAACGCATGGCGATCCCGGATGCAAAGTTCATCGGCATTCGTTCCGAAGACTATGACCGGTGCGAACTCTCTCCCGATGTCCGTATCGCGCTGAACGAACGGGACATCACCCGCGCCAAGCAGATTGCCGACTACCCATGGTTCAAAGACAAACGCCCTTGGCAAAAGGAAATCAAGAAACTCCTCGCCAATGGCTTCAAGATGGAAGTCGAGTCCCTGATTACCAAGGACATCTCCTACGTCACCGAAGAGTACGTCCCTGCGAGGCTCAAGGCGAAGGACTTCCTGGACTGAGAATGATCTTCCCGCTCTCGACGTCGGGCAGGTATCATTCTCAGGTTCGGCAATGATTGCCGAGCAAGCAGAGGAACTCGTCCCCGATGACGAACGCGCCGACAAGCAATGGTCACGATGCCGATGAGCGACCGCTTCCGGAGTCGCCCTCGCGAGTGCTGGTGGCTGATGATGAGCATCTGGTGGCCGCCGGGATGGTCGCGGCACTGACGGACCTTGGGTACACAGTGATCGGACCAGCGAGCAACGGCGAGGAGGCCATCTCGCACGCCCGCAAGGAGCGGCCCGATCTCGCCGTCCTCGACATCCGCATGCCGGGTACCGATGGGCTCGCGGCCGCAGAGACGATCTACAACGAACTTCACATTCCGGTGGTGATGGTGTCAGCCTACTCAGACCCCGAGTATGTCAATGGCGGCAATCGCATCGGCGTGTTCGGGTATCTACTCAAGCCGGTGAACCGCGATCAACTGCGGGTTGGGCTGGAAGTTTCCTGGTCGCGATTCCTCCGCCATCTTGAACTTGCTGCCGAAGTCGACTCGCTCCAAGAGCGGCTCAAACAACGCAAGATCATCGAGCAAGCCAAGTGGATCATCGTCAAGCGCAAGAACGTCGAAGAGCCCGAGGCGATGCGGTTGCTGCAGAAGCAGGCACGCAATGGGCGACGACCACTTGTCGAGGTGGCGCAGGCGGTGATTGAGAGTGAGAATCTGTTGGGGGATTAGTGGCCGTCTGGAGAAGTGGCCGGATACCCCCTCCGAGGAATGTGCACACGAGAGTTGATGCTCCGTATCGCCTACCAGAGCGGTACCTGACCCACTTACCCTACTGTTCCGCCGTCGGAAGCAGAATTGTGAATTTGGTGCCGTGCCCGAGTTCGGAAGCAACGGTGAGTCTTCCGCCGTGTTCTTCGATGAGCCGCCGGGTGGTGGGCAGCCCGAGGCCGGTGCCGCCGGCGCGGTGGGAGACGTAGGGGTGAAAAATCTCTTCGAGCTGATCTTCCGGGATGCCCGGCCCGGTATCGGTGATATGAATGTGTATGTCGTCACCGACATGGTCTGCGGTGATGAGAAGTTCGGGCTCGGAAGCCGAGTTCTCTTCGCGGCCCATCGCCTGTACGGCGTTGATCATGAGGTTGAGCATGGCCTGTTTGAAGTGGCCCTCGTCCACCATCGCGTTGAGTGGTTCATCAGGCAACTGCACTCGCATCTGTACGGCCGATTGATCGCACTGCGGATGGTAGAAGTCCCCCACTTCTTCAATGATCGGACGCAAATCACGCCGCTCGGTCGAGAGTTGGATGCGGCCGGCAAATTGCAGGAAGTCACTCAGAATGCCTGCGAGCCGATCCACCTCACGGCGGAGTGTTTCGACTCGGCGAACGAGGCGGTCGCGTTCGTCCGGCTCAAGCGGGGCGTGCTGCAAGTCCTCAATGAGCAACTGCGCATTGAGGCCAACGGTCGAGAGCGGGTTCTTTATTTCGTGAGCCAGCCCGCCGGTCATCGAACCGAGTTCGGCGAGCCGCTGGCTTTGCCTCGCTTCACCCTCGGCCGCTCGGGCGCGGCGCTCAGCGGCGCGGAGCAAAACAAAAAAGATCGGTGCCAGTACGACGACTGTCGTACTGGCACCGATCAAAAACCAGAATGCTCCATGCATGGGCCAACCGCCCCCACAGTCAGGGCGTCACCTCGACGGTGTCTTCTGACTTCTTGCCGCGGCGGCGGCTCCCGCCATCACTGTCTGACTTCTCTCCATCGCCATCTTCCGGCTCAAGGAGGGCCTTGCGGGAGAGTTTGATGCGGCCGGTCGCATCGACGTTGATGACCTTCACCTTGATGGTGTCGCCCACACTCACGACATCCGACACGCTCTTGACAAAGCCGTTGTCGAGTTCGGAAATGTGGCACATGCCATCGGTGCCGGGCACCAGTTCGATGAAGGCACCGAAGTCCTTGGTCGAGACGACCTTGCCTTCGTAGACGGTGCCGACCTTGATCTCGGCGCCGAGCGCCTCGACCTCGGCCTTGGCAGCATCGCCCGCCTTGCCGTCGGTGGAGGCGATCGTGACGGTGCCGTCGTCCTCGACGTCGATCGTGGCCCCGGTCCGCTCCTGAATGGAACGAATCATCTTGCCACCAGGGCCGATGAGCTTGCCGATCTTCTCGGGGTCGATCATGACCTGAATAATGCGTGGGGCGTGCTCGCTGAGCTCAGTACGAGGCTCGGGCAGGCAGGCTTCCATCTTCTCGATGATCTCGATGCGGCCGACGCGAGCCTGCTCGAAGGACTCCTTGATCTCGTCGAACCAGAGACCACGGGCCTTGAGGTCGAGTTGAATGCCGGTGATGCCGTTGCGAGTACCGCAGACCTTGAAGTCCATGTCACCGAAGAAGTCCTCTTCGCCGAGGATGTCGGTGACGCGAACGATCTTGCCGTCGGCATTGCTGAAGCGGCCGACCGAGATGCCCGCGCATGTCGCCTTGATCGGCACACCTGCGTCCATCATCGCCATGCAACCGCCGCAGACCGAAGCCATCGACGAAGAGCCGTTGGACTCGGTGATGTCGCTGACGAGCCGCACGGTATACGGGAAGTCTTCGACGTCGGGCAGAATCGCGAGCAGTGAACGCTCAGCGAGGGCGCCGTGACCGATTTCGCGGCGTCCCGGTCCCATGATGCGACGGGCTTCGCCAACGCAGAACGGCGGGAAGTTGTAGTGCAGGTAGAACTTCTTGGCGTACTCGGGCATGAGGCCATCGACGATCTGCTCGTCGCGACCGGTGCCAAGTACACAGGTCAGAAGGCCCTGCGTCTCGCCACGCTGGAAGAGGGCGGAACCATGCGTACGTGGGAAGATGCCCGCCTCGATGTCGAGGTCGCGGATCTGGGCGAAGGACCGGCCATCGGCGCGGGTGCTTTCATCCACAATCAACTTTCGGGTCGTCTTCTTCTCGAGCGTGCGGAATGCTTCGCGTGCCTGACGGAAGCGATCCTCAGCGGCCTTGTACTCCTGATACGTACCACTCTCGGGAAGTTTGAAGTGCTCATCGAGCATCTTCTCCCGAAGCGCATCGACCGCAGCATGCCGCTCGGCCTTGCCACCGATACGGCGGCAGGTGAGCATCTCGTCTCCGGCGACGCGGTTCACCAGTTCGGTGACCTCATCGGTAGGCAGTGCGAGGTTGCCCATACGGACCTCGGGGCTGCCGGCCTTCTGGCGAAGCTCGTTCTGCATTTCGATGATCGGCTTGCAGCCGTGCTCGTAGCCATACTCGATGGCGGCGAGGACGGCCTCTTCAGACACCTCGGCGGCGCCGACTTCAATCATGTTGATGCCGTCGCTATGACCTGAGAGCACCATGTCCAGATCGGAGTACTCCATCTGGGCGTGAGTCGGATTGATGACGAACTGCTCGCCGTCATCGGTCAGAATGCGACCGACCCGGACGGTCGCGACGGGGCCCTCGAAGGGAGCGTCGGTCATCATCAGGGCGGCGGATCCACCGGTGCAGGCAAGAACATCGGTGTCGTTCTGGCCGTCGTGGCTCATCGTCCAGCACTGAATCTGAATCTCGTCGATGAAGCCATCGGGAAAGAGCGGACGGATCGGGCGATCGATCATCCGCATGGTGAGGATTTCCTTCTCGTTGGGAGCACCTTCCCGCTTGCGGAAGCCGCCGGGGAAACTGCCGCCAGCACTCAACCGCTCGCGGTAGTCGCACTGCATCGGGAAGAAATCGAGACCGGGGCGGGGGTTGGCCCGCACCGCGGTACACATGACGACTGAGTCGCCATGGCTGACCATGACGCATCCGTCGGCGAGTTTGGCAATCCGACCCGTTTCGATACGAAGGGTCCGACCGCCGATTTCGCGTTCTACGAAATGAACTGTGGCATCTGCCATTTTTGAATCTCCTGTGGCGACCGCGCATCATGCGCGACACATCACCACTGTTTGGGATCCGGTGAGCCTTGGACCCAGAGGGCAGAAGACGGGATGCAGTACTTCGACTGCCGCCTGTCCACTGCCACCTGCATGGGCGACATCGGATCCTTCCTGTGCGGGTCAGTCCCGCTACTTACGAAGGCCGAGACTCTTGATGAGGGCTCGGTAGTCGGCGGGTCTCGTTCGCGAGATGTACTGAAGCAACCGGTTTCGCTTGCCGACGAGTTTGACCAGACCAAGCCGGGCGGCGTGATCCTTCTTGTTCGTCTGCAGATGCTCGTTGATCTCCTGAATACGGGAGGTCAGCAGCGCGATCTGCACTTCAGGCGAGCCGGTATCGGCATCCTCGCGGCGATAATCGCCAATGATCTGTGTCTTTTGATTGACTGTGAGGGCCATGAACGGTCCTGTTCAAAGCACCGCAGGCACCACGCCTGCGGAGAATCGAGCAGTCTACAGTTACCCCGCCTCGGACGCCAGCCTCAAGGCGGCGAGAGGCCCGATAACCCACCTTGACGGCCCTGATAAGGCTGTTTGCCGCGTGATGTTCAAGACAGGCTGGCGATCCAATCTCCGATCCGGGCACAGCCATCCTCGATGGCCTGATCGCTCAGGGCAAACGAAAGCCTGATGTGATTGGGGCCGCAGCCGAGGAAGTCATCGCCGGGAACGACCGCAGCGCCGGTTTCTTCGAGAAGCGCTTCGGCGAACGTGCCGGCATTCTCGATCTCGCTGCCACCCGGGCTGGTGCGACCAAATGTGCAGGAGATGTCCGGGAACACGTAGAACGCTCCCATCGGCGGCGGGCAAGTGACACCGGGCCAGGTGGACAGCAGTTCGTACATGAGTGCCGAACGCCGTTCGAACGCCGCCCGCATGTCGGCGACTTCGGCTTGGCATGATTCGAGGGCCGTCACGAGGGCTGGCAGAGTGAAACTGGTCACCGATGAGGTCATCTGGCTCTGCAACTTGGCCATCGCCTTGACCACGGCGCCATCGTTGCCCGGCGAGGCGGCGTACCCGACTCGCCAGCCGGTTGCAGCGAATGTCTTGCTCATGCCATTGATGGTGATTGTGCGGTCCTTCATGGAGTCGAGCGATCCAGGTGAGAGGTGTGTTCGACCGCCGTAGACCAATCGGTCGTAGATCTCGTCGCTGATCAGCGTGACATGCTCATGTCGAGCGAGCACATCGCAGATGCCGCGGATCGTGTCCGGATCGTACATCGTGCCGCAGGGGTTACTCGGGCTGTTCAAAATGACGACCCGCGTTTGGGGTGTGATGGCCGCTTCGAACTGCTCGGGCGTGGCGAGAAACTGGGACTCGGCCGTGGTGGGAATCTCTACGAAGGTTCCACCGGCAAGTTCGGTCATCGGCTTGTAGGACACCCACGCCGGTGTGGGCATGAGGAGTTCGTCGCCTGGATTGATCATCGCCTGCAGCGCCAGGTACAGACTGAATTTGCCGCCATTTGAAATAATGACATGCTCAGGTTTGCAGTCGATGCCATTCTCACGTTGCAACTTCGCTGCGACGGCCGCCCTCGCCTCGGGCGTTCCTGGTACCGGCACGTACTTGGTCATGCCTGAACGAAGCGCCGCGATCGCCGCTTCGCTGATGG
>MPLX02281274.1_pt1 | contig 11636 bp, 9 predicted proteins | sample 1617341 | NCBI WGS metagenome assembly MPLX02 (sample SAMN05944804, study PRJNA350692) | marine metagenome | biome: marine; feature: ODZ; material: water; isolation source: 120 m water sample filtered on 0.2 um supor filter | place: Pacific Ocean | collected 2012-04-08 | depth 120m m | reverse complement strand
TCAGACCTCACAGTTCACTGGGATATCGACCGCCAGCACCAGAAACGTTTCAATCTATGCCCTCAGTTTCCGCTAAGCTACAACTGACGGCATAGAAAATCATCACTCTACGGGTGGTACTAAGATTTAGGGTAGGTCACCATTAAAGCTTTCCATATAATTGATTTCCTGACCTTCCTTGCATATTCACCGGCATTAAATGGTGATTTTATTTGGGATGATGACCTGCACATCACAAAAAAAAGCCGTCATAGGAGAAGAAAGCTTTAAGCGTATCTGGACAACCTCGGATGCCGTTTACTACCCGCTGGTTTTCACAACATTCTGGGTGTGATGGCGGCTGTGGGGTATGCAGCCAATGGGATTTCACGACTCAAAAGTCTCATCCACAGGAACGAATTACAATTATTCACAAGGGAAAATGCCCTTCTTTTTATTGACAAGTTGCACCACCTGTAGATATTATTAAATGGTCTCTTTTTTTATAACTTCTTCTCCATTTATGGAAGCATTTTTGATTCACCAGAAAACAACAACACTCACCCTCAAGAAAATATTAATATTTCTAATGTACTGAAAATCAGGGAAAATGAACTATAAGGTTTCTTTAGTATCCATTGATTGCAACCAGGAACTCGCCACACAGCTTTTACACTCAGTGCTGATTGAGGCTGGAGTCGATGTTAAAAGTTTCTATATTAAAAGTAATCCTCGCGCTGTAGATGCTATGGGACAGCTTGAGGAAGAAGATATTGAAGTTTTTTTTGACCATTTAAAAAAATTCAACCCTGCCCTTGTAGGCTTTTCGTTAAAATCTCCTATTTTTGATGCCGCAAGAAATCTGACGAAAAAAATTAGAACAGTGTTATCTGACACTAAAGTAATCTGGGGTGGTGTTCATCCGTCAATATTGCCTGATGAGTCCATTAAGCACTCAGATTTTGTTTGTGTTGGAGAAGGCGAAGAATCACTATTAGAATTAGTGAAAAAGCTTTCTGATGGAGAAAAAGGAAACGATGTGCAAAACATATGGGCCAGAGAAAATGGCTCTGTTCGTAAAAACTCACAGAGAGCTATTGTAGAAAACCTGGATACGCTTCCGTTACCTAAAATAAGTGATGGAAATCATTTTTTTATTTCTAACGGAAAAATCGGGGATACATTTAGCTTGCCTGAATGGACAATTTTAACATCCAGAGGATGCCCATTTAAATGTTGGTTTTGCTCAAACGAAACTATAGACGAAATCTATGGAAGAGGGGCTTTAAGACGCCGAAGCGTAGATAACGTCATTGATGAACTAATACAGGTCAAATCAAAACTGAAAAATATTAAAATCATTTCTTTTGACGATGATATTTTTACAATTAATCAGAAGTGGATTGAAGAGTTTGTCCCTCAATACAAGAAAAAGATTGGGCTCCCCTTCGTAGCTCAAACACACCCTTCATTTGTAAAAACAGAGGTCATAACTCTGTTAAAAGAAGCTGGGATGCACGCTGTAATGATGGGCATCCAGAGTGGTAGTGAAAGAGTGCGAAAGGAAGTTTTTTTCAGAAAAACTTCCGACCAACATATTTTAAACGCTGTCAATATATTAAAAGAGACTAATGTTCCTTACGTGCGCTACGATTTAATTCACAAAAACCCATATGAGACTCGTCAAGACAAGTTGAACACAGTCAATCTACTATTGAAGTTTCCCCGGCCAGTCGGCTTGAATATTTTTCAACTCCGATGGTGGCCTAAAACAAAATTAACAGAAAAAGCTTTAAAAGAGGGGATAATCAGTGAGCAAGAGGTCGAGGGAAAGTGCACCAGAACACAAGCTTTTCAACGTGGAGCCGCATTATTTGATAATAGTGAGGATATTTATTTCGCAAACCTCTACTACCTGGCAGCATCAAATTATTTTCCAAGGACACTTGTGAGGTTCTTCAGCAATTATCATTTATTTGAACGTTGCCCGATTATTATTGATACTGTAATTTTTTTTACAAAGTTTTTAAAATCACTCTCTTTTGGGCTGAATGGATTTATTAAAATTCTTCAGGGGAAGGGTTCAAAAGAAAATATTTTAGATGGACTTGAAATGTTAAGAAGATTTATTTTACCGAAAAGATACGATCATTAAGCCTTCTCCCTATAAAATTATAAGGAAAGGTATATCTGGACTTCAATTATCGGGAGAAACAGCCACGGGAAAATATGCGACAGAATGCGTCAATCTAATTTTTGATTCATTTGAAATTTATAAAGTATCAGTTTAGACATTTGAATCGTTTCTTCATTTTTTAGTTGGTTTTGTAAACCTTAAGGGGTTTAAAAAATTATAATGCCAAACAATGAGATTGAATTCGTGAGAAATAATAGAATTGCCGAAGAAGTAGTTTTAGTTGATGGCCCAGCTCGCTCGGGTAAATCAATGTTAGGACCTATACTGAGCAGTTTCGCAAGAGTAGAAATTGAACGCATTGAACCTTTTTTTGACTGTTTCCCAAAATTATATAGTTGTAAAAAAATAACAAAAGATGCAGCTATTAGCCTACTACGTCGAGAAGTAGATGTAAGGTTATATGATTCCATGGTTTCCAGAATGATAAACTTCAGAATTAGAGACCGCACAAGCGTGTTTAATTCACCAAATTCTTTCAGATACATTAAACGGATGTTTTTAAAAGATGGCGATATTGTTCTGGATAGAATAAAAAAAGAAAAGCCCATCTTTCAAGTTATGACACACGATAATCTGCAGAATTTAGATTTGTTCCTTGAGGCATTTGGAGACGGTCTTCGAGTTATTGAGATGGTGCGACATCCTGTTGACTTGGTTTATTCTATGAACAATCGTGGCTACGGAAATTATCTTGCATTGAACCCTCGCTATTGGGAAATAGGTATTAAAGGCAATGGAGGTGATTTCCCTTATTATGCCAATGGTTGGATTGATAAATATTTAAAATATTCTCCGATAGACAGGGTGATAAACAGGGTAAAACTCAATGCAAAACAAGTAAGTGACAAATATGATTCATTCCCTCAATCTCTAAAACGTCAGATTTTTTTTATTTCATTTGAAGATTTTAAAAATAACACTTATAAATATTTAGAATTAATAGAAAATTTTATATCTTCGAAGGTCACAAAACATACAAGAAAGGTTTTGAAAAAACTAAAATTTCCCACTCAAATAGATCCTGAAATGAGAAAAAATAGAATGAAGTTGATAAAAGAAAGAGCATCCAAGGAATGCCTACAAATATTAGATGATCTGGTTGAGGAATATGAATGTAAGTATTTTAACCATTAAGTTTATCAAAAACGGTTTACAAACTGACCTACCCCACTATTTGTACCACTCGTAGAGTGGTACAAATAGTGGGGTAGGTCAATTATTAGCTTTTAAAAAGCGAAGTGTTTCATTGAGGAGAATTTTTGAGCATTCTTCAATTGTTAATTCAGCAGTATTGATAATCTTCTCAGGAGCTTCAGAGAGCTCGTAAGGCTCGGTTACTCCAATAAAATTATCGTATTCTCCAGCAAAGGCTCTCCTGTAGTGTCCTTTGTAATCTCTTTGAGCGCATACATTGACAGGACAATCCAGATAGACTTCCATAAAATTATTGATATTTTGACGCGCGATTTTTCTCGCTTGCCTTTTATGAGAAAGCACAGAAATTATAGCAATCTTACCGTTTTTATTACTCTCATATACTATATTTATCATTTCATGGATGGCTGCCAAACGATCTTCAGAAGAAAATCCGTATATCTTGCTCAGTTTTCTTCTCAGTTCTTCACCATCAAAAAGATCTACATTTTTAATCCCCCTGGCAATCAGATTTTCATGTAGCCGTTTCCCAAGTGTGGTTTTACCTGACGCACAAATGCCGGTAATCCAAATCGTACCACAAACATAATGAGGATGTCCCATCGTTTCTCCATAAAATTAAAAATAGTAGTTTTTTTTAGTTACTTTTTTGAAAATATGATAATCTTTATTTTAAACTTGACCATACGAAAAATATTAGAACTATGAACAAAATATCGATTGATTTTAAAAAACGCCTTCCTGAAACGTTTAATCGATAAAATTAAATAGTATAAGAAAGATACCAAAAGGCGCTTTCAAATTTCTATTTCCAGCACTTCTTTACTACTTCTAAATCCCATGATGTATCAATTTCCGCCCATCGCCCTTTCACGCCAATGATTTCTATAAGATAACCACGGTTTGACAACTCTTGAAACATATCAGTCATATAAGCTTGTTTGAAAGTTTTAGCTGAATGAAAAGATTTAGCAGGATTCTTTGTATAATATTCCTTCAATTCACCAAAAACATTTATTAGAACTTTTGCTCCCCGTTCGCTAAAAAAAGCCATTCCAATAAATTCGCCAAATGCTTTTTCATGATCGGCATTTTTTTTCATAGATGAAACCGTTTTGTAATCCTCCGAAAAGATTAGTTCTGCTTCCTCAATTGGGTGCTCTGTTCGCCCCTCATAGTGACTGATCCATTCCGTATCAGCAGCAACAGCCATATCCGCGCCAGAGCTCAACATCTGTTTAACAATATTTCCTTCATAAATAATGTCGGAATATGAGAATAAGAATCCTGAAGCCATGGCTTCTTCAGCATAAAAAAGGGAATGTAATATGTTGTTATTATGAAAATCCTTATTTTCATAATAATGATACTTATTACTTTTAAAGCATTCTTTTTTATATCCAACAACTACGTTAATTGTTGAGATACCATTTTTAAAAAGGGTTCCCGTCTGACGCTCGAACAAGGACTTTCCATTAATATCAACCATGCATTTAGGCCTATCAATAGTAAATTCTCTAAGTCGCTTGCCTGTTCCAGCGGCTACTATTATGGCGTTCATAGATTAATAATTTAGGCAATAAAATCTGTTACTTTTTTATTACAAGTATTTTTATAAAGGTTCAAGAAGTTTAATTATTTTGGGAGGAACATTAAAGGCTAAAATATAAAAATCCGTATCGGCAGCATATAGTCACTTAAACAATGCTCTCTGGTTATCAGTTTTATTTAAAAAATTTCGGACTTTATATTTTTCTTTGTCTATTCTTTCAGAAGAATTAATTAAAAATTGATGAACTTCATCTAATAATCCGCTTTTCAGTACTCCTTGTTTTTCCGCCAAAATAGTCCACGCCGGACAAAGAGGATCTTCTCTTAACTGTGAATAATTAAGCGGATTTTCGTTTTTCATAATAAGACCTGTATTATAGTCAATTTTTGAGTAAGCCGATCTCGTAGCACAGCCCCCGCGACACAAATCTTCTTTATAAAGATCACAGACTTCAGGGTTACATACATACTGCCCATACCCTGTTTCAAATTCTCTTCTATATTCCTCTAATTTATTACTTTTTGAAATTGATGTGATGTCAGTTTGATTTATATTTCCAAAAGTATAAACATCGGTTTCATCAGGGCCAGGGGATTCGGAACAAGCTGTGACAAAGCCATTGCTTCTGATGTGCAAGCCGGACAAATTTCTATTACAATTTTTATTTTTTGGAAACGCAGACCATGGAGTCCAGACGTCTCCAAATTCTTCTTTGTCAATTTTTGCCAACAGGTCATAAAGGACTTTCACATGATGAGAATGAATTCCACCCTCCTGGTCATCATTGACCGCATTGCCACAATAATGTACGGGCACAATAGAATGCTCCATACCATGCTCACGAACCCAGTAGTGTAAATCCACCATTCCGGAAAAAGTTGTATGGTCTAAAACTGTGTTAACAACAATAGGCGGAGAGTCTTTCTTGCCATAACCCGCTTCCCACAGGTTCCGGTACCCCTGCATCATTTCATTAAAAGCGCCTTGCTTTTGAAGTTTGTAATCCTGAAGCAAGGCGTCAAGGGTATCCCCTTTTGTGCAAAGGCCAACTCCCTTTTGAAAAAACATCTTCGCAATTTTTGGAGTAATCAATGCTACATCATCAAAAACTAACAATCTAACTTGTTTATTTGCTTGTTCATACGTTTCCTGTATTAAACCAACAACATCAAAAAACCCCTTTTTTTCTTTTGCATCACGATACATTAGCGGCTCTCCACCGGTTAGTATAAATAGCTTTACTCCTATATCAGCCGCCTGCCTTACCGTTTTTCTTATAATATTAAAAGAGAGGGCCTCTGTTTTACCTGGAGCGGATTCGGCAAAACACCATGTGCACGAAAAATTACAGTTTTTTGTAAGCATTAAATCTAAAGAAGTAAGGTTAGCTCCTTCATTAACCCATTCTCTTATTTTTATTGGTGAGACTCCTCCCATCCCGGGGTCAAGTTCTATGGTCTCACCACGAATTGATCGAATTTCATGAATTTGATCTTGTGTCAAAGAGTATGCCTTGTTTCCGTTTTTTGGTGTCTTTAAAGGTGAAGTATAGATTGGTTCTTTTCTAAAAAGCACCTTGCTTTGGTATTTTTCCGGCAAAGGTATTTTTTCTCTCATAGAAATCCCTTATTGCATCAAGTTAACTACCAAGTAATAGTTTTTGAGTTGAATACTTGATATGTTATTTATGATAAGTTATTTATTACCCTGAGCAAATCAGGTTTTGTAATTTTTCTTGGATTATTTTGAATTTGTTGAGACTGTAATGAAGAATAAAAAATATCTTCAATATTATTTATCTTAATATTCATTTCTCTTAAGGAAACAGGAAGATTCAAGCTCTTAATAAAAGAAGTAATTTTTTGATTCCCTTGCTCAGTCGATTTACATTTGAACCATGAAGCAATGCAAGCGGCTTTATCTTTGATTTTCCATCGATTAAACTCAAACAGGTGAGGCAGAGATAGGGCACAAGCAAGTCCATGGGGAATTTTGTAATATGCTGTTAACGGATACGAAATAGCGTGACACGCGGTTGTTTTTGTTTGGCTAAAAGCCATGCCTGCCATTAAGCTCGCTTTGGATAAAGCTTCTCTGTACTTTAGTATACCCGGATATTTTGTCGCTAATTGCAAGTTATCTATTATCAAACAAGCGGCCATCTGAGATAAACCACCTGAAACTGGATTACTATTTTTGGACCAATATGCCTCAATGGCATGGCATAACGCGTCTAAACCTGTAGTCGCTGTAATTCTTTTTGGCATATTTAACGTTAAAACCGGATCAACAACGCAATAATCAGGGTACATCAAATTGTGTGAGAGAGAAGCTTTTACCTGCTTTTTATGGTCCCATATGCTCGCCCATTTTGTTACTTCCCCACCGCTTCCAGAAGTGGTAGGCACAGCAATATATGGCAAGCCTTGTTTAAAATCATTCTCTTTCTTTTTAAATGCCAACGCACCAGAAAAGTTCTGAGGTGACATCAAAGCAATAGACTTAGCTGCATCCATTGCGCTTCCACCACCCAACCCTATCACTAACTCAACTTTCTTTAAGCGAGCATATTGACAGCCCTCGATTACAGTTTGTAAGCCTGGATTAGGTAAAACTTTATCTAATACAAAACGAGAATAATTTTTTAATATGCCATGAAGTTTATCAAGATTTCCATTCTCCCGCGCAGAATACCGGCCGGTAACAATTAAAATCCTGTTAACCCTAAATTTATCTACAACATCTTGAATTCTGGCAAGGGATTTTTTGCCAAATATAATCTTAGTTGGTAAGAAAAACTCAAATTGCATTAAAATTAAATAAATAAGGATCTATGGTTTGGTTTCTAAAAAAGCAGAAAATCTATCTTTAATTTCGTCAGGGGTTAGGGCTGGACGTCCTAAATTCTTATCGGATCCTCTTCGTACCTTAACATGAATAGAATGCGGACCTTCTTCATTCAACGCTCTTTTTAAAGCTTTTGTTAGCTCAAGATCGGTCAATGCTGCTCTGCTGCTTTTGAAACCACAATTACTCGCAATCTCACCTAAATTGATGTGGCCTGAAACAGTATGCTGTCCCCCAGTTGAATCGTGCGCTTCATTGTCTAAAATAATATGTATTAAATTCGCAGGGCTATAAAATCCTATTGTAGCAATGTTACCCATCTTCATTAAAAAAGATCCGTCTCCATCTAAAACTAAAATTTTTCTTTCAGGTTTTTCTTTTGCCAACCCAAAAGCTATAGCGCTTGCACATCCCATGGATCCAACCATATAAAAATTGCCTTTTCGATTTTTATTGTCATAAAATAATTCACGAGAGATCTTGCCTGTAGTTGAGATAATAGCCTCTTTACCCGACAGATTGGAAGTAATCAACTTTATGGCCTTTTTTCTACTTAGATAGTATTTTGGGGAACCTTGAGAAAAACCTTTTATGTTATAACTTGAGATGGTTCCCTTCCTAATCACTAAGGCAGAAGGCAAACTCCGCTTTTTAATTTTTTTATCAATACTCACAAGCTGTTTTATTAGTTTTTCTCTCTCATCGTTCATTATTTCGTAAGGAATACCCATACATTTCAGCAAATCAAAGGTTATTCTGCCCATAACCTGGTGCTGCGGCTCATCAGGAACTCCTGTTTCTCCTCTTAAGGTAATCAAAAGTAAAACTTTGAGTTTATATATTAAATGCAATGAAGTTATCGGGTTAATACAATTGCCCAATCCCGAGTTCTGCATTAAAACAACAGGTATTCGTCCCCCCAAAGTAAACCCAGCCGCAATGCCCATGGCTTCGCCTTCTGATGTAGCCATATAAAATTTAATTTTAGGGTGATCGATAGTATAGTTTATTAAAGGAGATAAAATTGAACATGGAACTCCAGTATAGGGACCGTATCCATTCTCATATAGGAATTCCCCTATAATGTCCGGAGTAACCATAATTAAACTAAAGATGCGAATAAAGCTGACAAGCAGTTTTATAATTCTCAAAGGTATGGACTTCTATCCATCCCTTATATACTTCCATTGAATTAATTTTATACCCTTTACAAAGCATTTCTTGCAGCATATCACTTAAGCTGGCTTTCATAAAAGATTCAGCTTCATGAAATGTCCCTGTTTTGTACTTTTCCATAGCCAGATCATATTCTTGCATTAATTGATTTATTCCTTTTTTTGAAAACAAGCTAATTCCTATAAACTCATAGTTAGCTTCATCGAGTGATAACCTCTTCCCAAGTTTTTTTATCGGGTTTTTCTTTTCAATAGTAATTACTCTTTTATGATCTATGGGATCATCCTGAGCTATAACTAATTCTAATTTATTATTCCGAAACTCAGTTAACCGATGCAAACGATCTATGGCTAAAACTATATCCTCGTTACGTTTTAATAATCGGGAAATTATATCTTTTTCGTAGAGTACGTCTGAATACATGATCAAAACCCTTGAATCCACTTTATCCCTTACGCACATAATCGATTCAAGAGTGAATGTATTTTCAAAATTATCATTATCTACATAAGAAATACTATTAAGATTAAATTTTTCTTTTTCAAAACCTCGTACAACGACAACATCCTGAATACCTAGCTGGTATAAAGTCTCAATATTCCTCTCCAGAATTGATTTGCCATTAATATCCAACAAAGCCACGGGAAGGTCTTCTAATAGAGACTTCATAGACAACTCATCCCCATTATCTCCAGCAGCAAGAATAATTGCTTTGGTTTTTTCCGTATCAGTTTGCAAATATTTCCTCTCCTCTTCTTTCATTTTAGGCATCCCTTGCAGATCAAATACTTCTTCCATCGAAGTGATATCCGCTTCTACATTCCCAGCAGTCTGGTCTTTTAATACTTTCGAATAGATTTGATTTATAGCTTTTATAGCAGCTCTAATTCCCTGGTTTGCGTAAATTACCATCTTCACCCCAAGGTCTTCTATCTCATTTAATCGTATTTGAGAGTAGGTAGTAGGGACAATAATAATTGGCACCGAATTATCCCATTTACTCATAAATTGAATAATTTCATCTGGCGTTTTTGATTTTGAATGAACCAAAATGGCATCGGCTCCAGACACAACATAAGCATGTGCCCTTTTTATTGCTTCATCAACCCCAAGTCCATTAATTAACGCCTCGGTTCGAGCAACAATCATAAAGTTTTTGTCCTCTCTGGAATTAGTTGCTGCCATAATTTTGCCTACAAACTCCGGGATTGAGGCCAAACTTTGGCGACCCGAGATAAAGCTATTCACTTTAGGAAACAGTTTGTCTTCTATGCATATAGCAGCAATGCCTGCCATTTCGTATCTTTTAACCATGTGAATTACGTTATTGGAATTACCATAACCTGTATCGCAATCAGCAATTATAGGAATAGAAACAGACATATTCATATTTTCTGCCACTTCCAAATATTGCGTCATTGTTAATATATTTGCGTCAGGGACGGCAAAACTCGTAGAAATCTCAAATCCACTAGCCCATACTCCGTCAAACCCATTGTTTTCTGCAAGCTTTGCACTCAAACCATCATGTGCGCCAACTATCCTTAATACTCTGTCTTCTTCAAATAATTGCCGCAATTTCTTTGTTTTTTTTGTCATGGCGTTTTTTTTTGTGTTAAAGCACTGGTTTAATTAAGCGTTTTTCCTCAAGTGCCACTACTTAGACCCATTCTATATATTGAGCTTATTGAAGTCAACATGAAAGGCTTAGAAAAAAAATATCATTCTCATCTTGTTTACAATGTTGAAGCTCCTGCCACAAGACCGCAAATAATGCGCCCCCAACACACTTTTCCCCCAGTACTTCTGGGGGAATTCTCAACATTTTCTCAAAAATAAAGTCGCTTAACTTTTAGTTAATCGAATAATTATATCATTTACATAAACATTATTCACTAAACCACTTCTATTGGAGTTAAATTGGTTTGGCTGATTTGTCTATTTTTTTGCACAATGTTGTGTAAAGCTTTAAAAATATTATTCCCCACTTCAACTCTTTTCTCTGCCAGTTTGATTACCGGATTAAGCCATTCAGGAAGGCAGCATATGTATTTGAAAGGTTCGCATTCAGCCATCAAGGACTTCCGGCTTTATTTAAGACATATCCTTAACGATGATATTTTTTTATGCTATTTATACAGCTTCATGGTTTCTGCTCCTATGAGGGTTAATGCTTGATGATAGCATATTTGTGACTGATAGGGGAAGGGTGTTTGAAGCAAAAAGTGCTTGGTATTTGAGAAGCAGATAGGGTTATGATTGGTCGCTGATAGAGGCTCATAAAGTTATTTGAATCCTTCTCAAATAAGCAAAGTCTTATCAAATCAAGCAAGGCTATTTGGTTTAAACCTGTTCCAACGTTGAAGGCATCTCTTTGATTTTTAATCGAACACTGATTGCAAATGAATTATTATCTGCGCCCCTCGGAAGTTGAATCCCCATTTTATTAATTGTACGAGTTAGATAAGGTAAATGAATTTTTCAAATACTTACGTATGCTTAGATGATATTTTTTACGAAAAATCTAGGCCTACACCAGTTCGGAACCCCCATCTCTTTTTATGGAATTCAAGTATGGCCGAACAGTTAATGATTCCAAATGAATTGAAACATGACTCGGTTGCCTTGGCACAGGTTTTTTCAGGAAATCAGATTCTGCCTGGATCAGAACCCATTGCGATTGCATATGCAGGACACCAATTTGGCCATTTTGCTCCCCAACTTGGAGAT
>MPLX02417466.1_pt1 | contig 11639 bp, 8 predicted proteins | sample 1617341 | NCBI WGS metagenome assembly MPLX02 (sample SAMN05944804, study PRJNA350692) | marine metagenome | biome: marine; feature: ODZ; material: water; isolation source: 120 m water sample filtered on 0.2 um supor filter | place: Pacific Ocean | collected 2012-04-08 | depth 120m m | reverse complement strand
TGGCGGCGCTTTCTTCTGGTTCATCTTCCCTTGGCCTTGTTGGGAGTCGCCCTCGCCGCCGAGGGGATAGCTATTCTTTTGAAAGATATTCCTCTGCGGCGGCATGATCTTGATAAAATCACCGTTGCTTTGAAGCAAGGCGGCCAGTCCGCGGATGTGCTGGTGTTCGGCGATAGCGTCACCCAGGATGTTCTCAAGACGTACAGGATCGCACCTGACGGACGGGTGGCCAATCTCACTACCAATATGGCGAGCGGCGTTGTCGGGGTCATGTTCCTCCTGAAGCGTTATCTGGAGATCAATCCTTCGCCGCGCCACCTTGTTCTGGTGGCGAGTCCGGAGTTCCTCAGCTATGACCCGGAGGGAAAGACGGCCGAGGTTTACGTCACGTCTGTCTTTCGTGAAGAAGGCGAGGTGGCGTGGCTGTCCCGCCACATGCCGGAGGTGTTGGAGAAAACCAGGGAGCCGGCGGTTTTCAATCTAGAAGGAAAAATCGGATATCCCCTGCTTGCTGTGATAGCACCACGGCCAGACGGAATACCGGAAGGGAAAGTTCTGCCGGTTCCGGACTTGGCCCCGGAGGAGGGCCCCATATCCGAGGCAGCGTTACAAAGCGTGAGGGGCCGTATTGGCACGGAACTGGGACCGACACCTGTCGTGAAGGTGGTGTTGGGAGAAATCTGTGATCTGGCGAAAATACATGATTTTCAGGTCCGTGTGCTGCGTGCTCCTATCCCTGCTGAAGTCATAGCCGGGTGGCGTGTCAGTGGTGCACTTGCTGATTTCCAGAATCAGATGGATTCAGTGCTGGCTGCTTCCTGTCCGGATATTCGATTCGAAAATTTCGGTGCCTGGGGCGAGCTGCCAACAACTGCTATGCGTGAGTCCGACCATCTACGCCGTCCAGGGTGGACCAACCGCTATGCTCTGGTTCTGAGGGAGTTTGTCGACTCCCTCCCCTAGAGGAAGAATCGTCTTTCCTGTTTTTCTTTCCACGGCGTGGTTGTGAGGTTGTCGGTGCAGAGCATGTTGACCATCCCAGTAATGTGCATTAAGTCACTTTCTCCTTGAATATCCATCCATAAGATCATGACGCATTCTTCTTTTACACCTACGGAAAGCACACTCCCACGTTTATTCAACGAGATGGCGGCGGTTTGTGCCGGACTCGCTGTGCCGTTCATCGCTTTTGGGCCGGGGGGTATGGGTGTAGCCATTGCTATGTGTATTCTGGCCATGGCGTTGAGTTCAGATCGCTCCTTGTTTTTCTCATACACTTGGCATCAGGCCTTTACTATTGTGGGCATGGCTGTCCTGTTCGTTTTTGCCTGCTGGCTTGTCAGTGCCTTAGGTTCATTCGAGATAGGACGATCTCTTGAAAAATGGGGGCGTACATTCTTCTTTGTTTTTCTAGCCGTTATGCTGTGGCGGCTTTTGTCAGAAAGTCCTAGGGCCCTGGAACTTTGTTTGCGTGCGGTTATCTTCGGTTCACTAGCCTGTGGAATCTTCGTTCTTTTGTGCCAATTTTTTATGCCAGAGACGCCAGATTTTCTGAAATATAGCTCCATCGGTAATCTTTTCACTATTCAGAAAGGCTACGGTTCTGTCGCGGCATGTCTCATACCGGCAACTCTTGTGGCTGGCTTCGTGCTAGGTGGAAGATGGCGTTGGCTGGGGGTTATCTGTGCGCCTGTGCTGTTTGGCGTAGTCTATTCCATATGGCAGCCGCCAATACCAAGCCGTGCCGGTCTGCTGGGATTGAGCGGAGGCATACTTATTCTTTGCTTTTGGGTACTGATACGGACACTGCCGCATCATCTGGCATGGATGGCGACGATCGTCATCACGGTCTTGTTGTCCTGGACTATCATCAGCCGCCTGCCAGCACCGCCGATTACAGATGAGACCAGTTTCGAGATTCCCTTCAGCCTCATTGACCAGCACCGTCAGATTATCTGGGGATTTACCTTGGAAAAGGCAAAAGCCGCGCCCTGGTTCGGCCACGGACCGGATGTGGTCAACCGGCTGCCAGGGGCGGATGTGTGGATACCAGATTTCCGCCAGGAATACATCCCCGCCCACCCCCATAACTGGGCCCTAGAGATATTAGCTGAGACTGGTGGAATCGGGTTCTCGGCCCTTGTGGTGGCCTTGTTTCTGTTTCTGCGTGAACTCGTCCGCGCTACCCCTAATATCGTGATTGCCGGAATTCTGGCACTTAACGGGGTCTTCTGGGCGGCGGGGCTAGTCAATGTCTCGTTCTGGTCGGCGTGGTGGCAGGGAACTTACCTACTGCTTTCCGCTCTTCTTATAGCTGCCATGGAAAAAGAAAAAGCCTGATTATGCACCGTTACCCAATGGATGTAGTGGCGCTATTTTCTACATGAACGGTGCGAGTGGGGAAGGCAAAAGCCGCTCCTTCTTCCTCGACGATCTTCTTGATGTCGATCATGTTCGCATTGAGCACGTCGCTCCATGCCAGCCAATCCGTGGTTTTTGTGAAATAATAAAGATCGAGATTGATGGAGGAACTCCCAAACTCCACCAAATGGACTTTTTGGACGTCATCTTGGGCCACATCGGGGTGGTTCGCTAGATAGGTCCTGATCTTTTTGACAATTGCTTCCATTTGCGCGGCGGTAGTGCTGTATTCCAGGCCAATAGTCATTTTGATCCTCCGATGAGTCATGCGCGACCAATTGACCACGGGAGCATCGGCGAGTTTGGCGTTGGGGACAGTAATCAGGGCCTTGGCGAAAGAACGGATTTTTGTCGCCCGCAGCCCGGTAGATTCTACGGTACCTTCCACGAAAGGGGTCTCAATCCAGTCGCCTTTGGTAAAGGTCTGGTCTATGAATATGGTCAGGCCACCGAACACGTTGGAGACGGTATCCTTAGCGGCTAGCGCCACGGCCATGCCGGCAAGGCCCAGTCCACCGAGAAAGGCTGCCACATTTATTCCCCATTCCTGAAGAATTGCCATAAGGCCGAGGAAGGCGATGACGATTTTGGAGGCGCGAATGAAAAAGCTCTTTAGGTCTTGGGTGAGGGCGGTTCCGAAAGCGCCGGAAAGGTGATCAAAGAAAAAGGAGAGCGGCACCACCATGTTGTAGGTTATCCAGAAAATAAGAAAGGTGGTTAAAGAGCCGGCCACCGCAAGATGGAAGGTGTGGGTCTGGGTGGCCAACGGCAGCAAGTTGATAGCAGCTAGAAATCCGAGAATGATGAAAAGAAAACGTAGCGGGTCCCGTAATGCGTCGATGATGTTATCGTCAAGGTCGGTTCTAGTTTTCCTTGCTAGGCGCTTAGCAAAATCAGTGACTATGGTAGAGAATAATTTGCGTAGAAACAGAAAGCCCACGAAGACGGCACCGGCCAGTGCCCAGTCGGCTAGGGAAATCCCTTTTATGGAATCACCAGAAAGAATAGCGCTCAGGTCTTGTAGCCAAAGGTCCATTTGTTCCACGCTGTAAGTCGCCGTTACGCGAGAGAGATCCCGTTAATGTTGTTAACGAAACCGCGGTAAAACGCCGCAATTCACATTTATTTTTCCACCGCAATAGGGGATTATTTAAACCATTACAAGGGCATAAGTCGGATAATGGAAAAATTTTCCTAAATTTTCCGGTTGGCTAAGAGCCGTTTTTTTGCATAAAAATTACCAATTACTTATTAAATCGTGTACAATCTGGGCTCGGTCGCCGCTTTAAGGGGCCGAGTGCGCCGGTTTCGATACGCTTATGGACGGGCGCCGTTGGGGTATCATATTGCTCATTATAGAGGATGTGGTCATGTGTGTGATGTTTCGTATTCCATAATCTTCTGGATAATTGAGTTCGGCGTGGCGGGTGTTCCGTTCGGCGTTGTTTGACGTTGGGTGGTAGGTCGCTTCTCCAAGCATTGGTTCCCCTGTGCGGTGAGCATATAACGCCGCTTCAGAAGTGAAGAGATCGGCGTGTTAAGAGCACCGGAGCGTAAGGTAGCTCCAAGAGGAGGAAGATTATGACCAGTTTTGCATTGCCCGCTATTCCCCAGGACGGCGGGTTGCGTAAATACCTTCGGGATATCCAGGCTTTTCCGATGCTGGAACAGCAGGAAGAAGTCGCGCTCGCCAAGCGTTGGCGTGAGCATGACGATACCGAATCTGCCCACAAGCTCGTTACCAGCCATCTCCGCCTCGTGGCAAAAATTGCCCGTGGGTACCGTGGCTATGGCCTGCCCCTAGCCGACCTGATCTCGGAAGGTAATGTTGGGCTTATGCGGGCGGTTAAGGGGTTTGACCCCGAGCGCGGGTTGCGGCTTGCCACCTATGCCATGTGGTGGATTAGGGCAGCGATTACGGAATACGTCCTGCGTTCGTGGTCTATCGTGAAGATCGGCACGGTAGCCGCGCAGAAGAAGCTGTTTTTCGGCCTGCGCAAGATCAAAGACAGGCTCAAAATTATCGATGCCGGAGAATTATCGCCGGAACAAACCGCGCGGATCGCCGAAGCGATGGACGTGCCCGAAGAAGATGTGACCATCATGAATCGCCGGTTTTTGGCTGGTGACGCATCCCTTAACGTGCCATTGACAGGAGAAGATGCCACCGAGCATCTGGATCTTCTTGTGGATGACAGGGAGGATCAGGAAACTCTTCTCCAGAAAAGCGAAGAAGGGCAACTACATCGCCGCATGCTGAATCGTGCCCTGGCCACGCTGAAGGATCGGGAACGCCATATCATCACCGAGCGCCGTCTGAAGGAAGAGCCCTCTACCTTGGAAAGCCTTGCTAAAATTTATAGCATCAGCCGCGAACGGGTGAGACAGATTGAAGTCCGCGCTTTTGAAAAATTGCGTGAGGCTATGCTCGAGGATTTACCAGAATCCGGAGCAACTACCCTTCTTTGAGTATTTCTGGAGTGTGTCTTGCACCTTAATTTCCATGGTGTAGGACAATCGCTGAGAACAATGCATATCCGGATTTTCCTGGCACTTTCACCGTTCCTGCTGGATAAATGCCTAATTGCGGGAGCTGACTACAAGGCGGACGTGTTGAAATTTGGTTTATGAAACAGGCAAGCTGTCGTCTATCCGTCTGCACGTCTGGTCGTGGCTTGGTAGAAATCACGGGGGATATTTCCGGTTGGATCTTGGAGCAGTCTATGGAAAACGGCTTGCTAACGGTTTTCTGCCAGCATACCTCAGCCTCGCTTGTCATCCAGGAAAATGCGGACCCATCCGTTCTCCTTGATCTCAATGATTTTTTTGAGCGAGTGGTAGACGACGATCCTTCCCTATACAGGCACAGGGCAGAAGGTGCCGATGACATGCCTGCCCATATCCGTTCGGCATTAACCCAGAGTCAGCTCTCCATCCCTGTGACCAGTGGGCGCATGGTATTGGGCACATGGCAGGGCATCTATATTTTTGAGCACCGTACACGCAGTCACGAACGTACCCTGGCACTCCATCTGGTGGGGGCATAGGGGAATCTAAGCCCAGGGGAAAGGCTGCGGGCCACCGTAATCACCAATATAGCTGATATGGGTGACGAGCTCCGTTTCAGGTTGCCAGAAATGGAGGTAGCAGGCCGGTGGTTCACTAATCCACTGTGCTGGCGATTCCTGCCCTAGATCCAACACCACCTGGAACCCAGGCGAGGGCGCTGTGCATACCACTGTTTCATGCCAGCGCAGATGCACCGGCCGGTGTAAATGACCACAGACGATACGCTCCACATGGTGATGCCGCGAAACCATAGCGCCCAAAGCATCGGAATTGCCGCACATCATAGTATCCATATGGGTAATACCGGAAACACAAGGCGGATGGTGCATGAGGATCATGGTGGGTCGCGAGGGGGATTCATTCAGGCATTCGTCAAGCCAGGCAATCTGGGAATCATCAAGCCAGCCTCCGGGTTCTCCTGGCACTAGGGTGTCGAGCGCTACCAGGCGCAGCGGAAAATCTTCCACGGTGTAGTTCAGAAAATCGCAATCCTTGTTCGTGGGTTCGGGGAAATAGCCTTGATCCGCGAAGGCCTCTCGCAGGGCGCTACGGTTGTCATGATTGCCAGGGATGAGATAGGCCGGACATTCTAGAGGTGCTAGAATCTCGCGTAGATAGGAATATTCCTCAGGGTTGCCCTGATCGACAAGGTCACCGGTGGCGATGACAAGGTCGGGAGTGAGAACGGAGAGGTGGTCAACACAGTCACGTAGCAACGCACCTGTATCAATTCTCGTGAAGGGTAGGTCTCCTCCCACATCCGAGGGAAGCTTGATGTGCATGTCACTTATCTGGGCGATAATCATGGAAGGGAAGAGGCCGCCCCGGGGATGGTCACAACGCCCTATTCGTCATAGGACACAAGAGCGGTAAAGGGAACATCGAGCTTATCGCGACCGTTGAGGAAAGTCAGTTCGATTAGACAGGCCGCGCCCTCGACTTCCGCGCCCGCCTGTCGGAGCAGTTTGATGCTGGCAGTCATGGTTCCCCCGGTAGCTAGAAGGTCGTCGAGGACAACAACCTTTTGCCCTGGTTCGACACAATCGGCTTGTACTTCGATGGTGTCGGTTCCGTACTCGAGATCATAGGTAAAGGAAGTGGTTTTTCCGGGAAGCTTCCCCTTCTTGCGTACCATGGCGAAACCACAACCAAGTTTAAGCGCCAGTGGTGCGGCCATAAGGAAACCACGGGATTCTATCCCGGCAAGAATATCGGGGTTGTAGTCCCTCACGGAGGCAGCCATCCGCCCCATGGCTACTTGCCAGGCATCGGGGTGCGCTAGAAGGGTGGAGATGTCATAGAAGAGAATTCCCGGTTTGGGAAAATCGGGAATTGCGCGGATATGGTCTTTCAGATCCATATAACAAAAATTCCACTATTATTGACTGTGGTCATTGGCTTGCGTGGGGACATGGTACCCCTTGTAGGGCTTGTAGGCAATTTCCCTAAGGCAGGCCGTGCATGGAGAAGAAAAAAGGGGGTCATGAGTGTAGCGTATTTGCAGTATTTGTAGGAATAGGGCAGGCTCCGGGGCGTTTTATTGGGGAATGGGATGCCTTATGACGGAAATACTGAAAACAACCCTGACCACGTGGATTATGGTGTCTATGATCGCCGGGGCACTATTTGGTACCTTCATTAATTTTCAGGGACTTGAAGAATCTGCTTTCGTGCAGGAGTTTCTCGTGGAGGGAGTGTTCAGCGTCATCGGCGCTATCTTCATTTCAGCCCTGAAGATGCTCGTGGTTCCCCTAGTTTTTGTTTCTCTGGTCTGTGGAGTGACATCCCTTGGGGATATTAGCGCGCTTGGCCGTATTGGCTGTAAAGCTCTCATCCTGTACCTGTTGACCACCGCCCTTGCCGTTACCATCGCCTTGGCGCTGGCGGTGTTTGTCTCACCTGGAGGGGATTATATTCTCAACTCCGGAGGGGAAAGTTTCACGGCACGGCCGCCGCCGCTCCTATCCAAGGTGCTAACCGATCTGGTGCCCAGTAATCCCATCGCTGCCATGGCGGACGGAAACATGCTGCAAATCATTGTCTTCGCCATCCTCTTCGGGGTTTCCATGACGCTTGTGAGAGAACAAGGCGGCCGGATCAGAGATTTCTTTAGCGATCTCAACGGAATAATAATGAAGATGGTGGGGTTGATCATGTATCTGGCCCCCATTGGTGTTTTCTGCCTGGTTGCGAGGACTTTTACCCTTCAGGGGGCAGATGTGATCATGCCCCTGGCGGGATATTTTCTGGTTGTCATAACCTCTCTGCTGCTTCACGCTGGGGGGAGCTTTAGCCTGTTGCTAAAGCTGGTCGGCGGCCTTGACCCCCTGATTTTTTTCAAGAAATTGCACACCGCTATTGTCTTTGCCTTTAGCACCGCCAGCAGTAATGCCACCATCCCGGCGACCCTGAGCGTGGTGGAAGACAGACTAGGGGTGAGAAAATCCGTTGCCGCTTTCACCGTGCCGCTGGGGGCTACTATCAATATGGACGGCACCGCTATCATGCAGGGGGTGGCAACGGTGTTTATCGCTAATGTCTACGGCATCGGGCTTGGGATGAGTGATGTTGTCACGATTGTTCTGACTGCGACCCTGGCCTCAATCGGTACCGCAGGTGTGCCCGGGGTGGGGTTGATCATGCTCACCATGGTACTGACTCAAGTGGGGCTCCCGGTGGAAGGAATCGCTCTGATATTAGGTGTTGACCGCTTGCTGGACATGGTCCGCACGGCGGTAAATATCACCGGTGATGCCACCGTGACCTGTATTGTGGCCAAGAGCGAGAATGCCCTTGACCGGGATATATTCAGCGATCCAGCAGCCGGCGTGGTGCAGGCGTCACCGTAGGAAAGATGAAGAACAGCAAAACCGCGGCCCTGAAAGACCGCGGTTTTATCATGATCAACAAGTGGCTGGGAAAAAAGCTACTGTGTTGCTGATTTCAAGTAGGCGATGATGTCCTTGCGCATGCCTTCTTTCTTGATTCCGGGGAAGTGCATTTTGGTGCCCGGGACCAATTTTTTAGGTGCGATGATCCACTGATCCATGGTGGCTTCATCCCAGGTGATGCCAGATTTCTTCAGGGCGTCGGAATACTTGAATCCTTCAGAAGTGCCCGCCTTGCGGCCGAAAACGCTATACAGGTTGGGACCTACCTTCTTCTTGCCGCCAGCTTTAAGGGTGTGGCACATTTTGCATTTCTTGTAGGCCTTTTTGCCCTTTTCGATGTCACCATCGGCAAGGGTCGGCCCCACAGCGCCCGCCACAAACAGGACGCCGATGAAGGCAGCAATCAAAAACTTAATTTTAGACATCCATCACTCCACAATCGAAAAGATTATACGGACAAAATCTTCAGCAACTATCGCACGCGCGTCCGCTGGTGCACAACCGGTCTTGGGGCGACTTTCCGCCGCAGTCAAACGGTTTCGCTAACATCCCATATTTTCGTAAGATCATGGCATTTTTGCGACCTTTTCCTTGCATCTTGTACGGCACGTATCTAACTATCCGGCCTTCCTATCCTTCTTCTTCAAAACTGCCTGCGCTGCTGCCAAGCGAGCAGTGGGAACACGAAACGGCGAACATGAGACGTAGTCCAAGTCGACCTTTTCGCAGAAACTTATGGAAGCGGGATCGCCGCCATGTTCTCCGCAAATGCCCAACTTGAGGTCCTTGCGGGTAGCGCGGCCGCGTTCGGCGGCAATGGACACGAGCTCGCCTACGCCGTCGGTGTCAAGGCTGACGAAGGGATCGCGTTCGAAAATTCCTTGTCTCTGATAGGCAGGGATAAAATTTCCTGAATCGTCACGAGATAGCCCAAATGTTGTCTGGGTCAGGTCGTTGGTGCCGAAGCTAAAAAATTCTGCGGTTTCCGCAATCTGACCAGCACATAACGCTGCTCGCGGCAATTCAATCATGGTGCCGACCTTATAGGGAGGACGGGTAGCAGCATCGGGGAATACTTCTTCGGCCACGGAGTCGATCACATCCTTAAGAATAGCGAACTCCTTCTCGTCAACTACTAAAGGAATCATGATTTCTGGGTCCACCGCCTTACCGCTGACGCCGGTTACTTTCTTGATGGCCTCAAAGATGGCTCTGGCTTGCATCTCGCTGATTTCTGGATAGGTGATGGCAAGACGACAGCCACGGTGGCCAAGCATGGGATTGGATTCCTTGAGGCGCTCAATATGTTGCGCTACGGCTTCAGGCGTAATGCCGGTGGCCTTCGAAAACACTGAAATGTCTTCGTCGCTATGGGGCAGAAATTCATGAAGCGGCGGATCAAGAAGCCGGATCGTCACTGGCAAACCGTCCATGATTTCGAATAGTTCAATAAAGTCCTGGCGCTGCATGGGCAGTAGCTTGAAAAGCGCCTTCCGTCGGCCTTCCTCGTCCTCGGCCATGATCATCTCGCGCACAGCAATGATACGCTCCTTGTCGAAGAACATATGTTCGGTTCGGCACAGCCCAATCCCCTCGGCACCGTAGCGGCGGGCCATTTTAGCGTCGGTTGGGGTTTCGGCATTGGCGCGCACCTTCATGCGGCGGATTTCATCCGCCCATTCAATGATCTTGGTAAAGTCATTGGAAAGTTTCGGCTCGATGGTTGCGACCTCACCCAACATAACCTCTCCGGTACCGCCATCGATGGTGATTTTATCACCTTTCTTGATGGTCATGCCCTGGACCCTCATTGACCCGGCATTGGTATCGATGACTATACCCTGCGCCGAACAAACACAGGCACGCCCCATACCCCGGGCGACAACGGCGGCGTGGCTTGTCGCACCGCCACGAGTGGTGAGGATACCCTGTGCTGCGTTCATACCGTGAATGTCATCAGGGCTGGTTTCCACGCGCACTAAAATGACTGGTTCCTTAGCGGCATGCTTCTCGGCCGCATCTGCGGTAAACATCACGGCGCCGTGTGCGGCGCCGGGAGAAGCCGGTATGCCTTTAGAAATAACGTTACGTTCTGCCTTGGGATCTATCATAGGATGCAAAAGTTGTTCCAAGGAGATGGGGTCCACGCGTTGCAGAGCTTCGCTTTTTGTGATCAGGCCTTCCTCTTCCATATCTACAGCGATTTTTAACGCCGCCGCCGCAGTACGTTTTCCGCTACGGGTTTGAAGCATCCATAGCTTGTGTTTTTGAACCGTGAACTCGATATCCTGCATATCGTGGTAGTGGGTTTCGAGCCTGTTCCGAACCTCGTTCAATTGAGCAAAAATATCGGGCATGCTTTCCTCCATGGAGGGCAAATCCGAGTCGTTGGAGTTCTTGGCGTGATTAGTCAGCGGGTTTGGCGTACGAATGCCTGCTACCACATCCTCGCCCTGGGCATTGATTAGGAACTCGCCGTAGAATTCCTTGGCCCCATGGGAGGGATTGCGGGTGAAAGCTACGCCTGTAGCGCAATCATCGCCCATGTTTCCGAACACCATAGCCTGCACGTTCACCGCCGTACCCCAGTCGCCGGGAATGTCATGGATACGCCTGTATTCCACGGCTCTGGGAACCATCCAGCTTCCGAAGACTGCGCCTATAGCCCCCCAGAGTTGATCCCGAACGTCTTGGGGGAATGGTCTTCCGAGATCCTTTTCAACTAAATTCTCGTAATCCTTCACCACATCCTGCCAGATTTTTCCCGTCAGTTCTGTGTCCTGCTCCATGCCATGGTTTTTCTTATGCTGGTCGAGAATTTCCTCGAAATGCTCGAGTTCAACCCCCATCACTACATTGCCGTACATTTGGATGAAACGACGATAGCTATCATATGCAAAACGGGCATCACCAGAACGTTTCTCCAGCCCTTTGACTGTTTTGTCATTAAGGCCAAGATTAAGCACGGTATCCATCATCCCTGGCATGGAGACCCTGGCACCTGAACGCACCGACAGAAGCAGTGGATTTTCCGGATCCCCGAAGATACAGCCAGTGATTTTCTCAACTTTTTCCACCACTGCATCCACTTCTTCCTTGAGGCCTTTGGGATAGGTCTCATCATTTTCAGCGTAATGGGCGCAAACTTCTGTCGTGATGGTAAGCCCCGGAGGCACGGGAAGACCAAGATTGCTCATTTCAGCAAGGTTGGCACCCTTGCCGCCGAGCAGATTGCGCATCGTTGCCTCACCCTCAGCA
>MPLX02063247.1_pt1 | contig 11665 bp, 8 predicted proteins | sample 1617341 | NCBI WGS metagenome assembly MPLX02 (sample SAMN05944804, study PRJNA350692) | marine metagenome | biome: marine; feature: ODZ; material: water; isolation source: 120 m water sample filtered on 0.2 um supor filter | place: Pacific Ocean | collected 2012-04-08 | depth 120m m | reverse complement strand
GGCGGTGCTATTCCGGCAATTCTGATTAACACACCGGGCACGCCCGTCAATGCGTTGACGACTTATGATGGCCACCCCATTGCCAGGCGCGGAGAACCGCGTCGGGCGCTGTCGCTCGCCTACAGTGCCAGTTTCATTGGCGGGATCGTCAGTGTACTGGCGCTGATTTTTCTCACACCCAAGCTGGCGGCAGTTGCGCCTTACTTTGGCAGTCGGGACATCCTGATGGCGGCATTGTTGGGACTGATACTGGTGATATTGACCCACCGTGGGCAGACGTTGGCGGCAGCCGCGTTGGTTGGTATGGGCGTGTTCATTACCGTGGTTGGTATGGAACCGGTTCGTTTCAGTGATCGCTTCGTTTTCGGCTTGCCCTGGTTACGCGGTGGTCTGGCACTCATTCCAGCCGTTCTTGGCCTGTTTGCGATTTCGCAGGCGTTTATCCTTTTGCAATCCTCGGATGCGCCTAGAAAGATTCCCAAGGTGGTGGGTAGTCCCTTTGCCGGTTTGTTTGAAGTTTTTCGACGGCTTAAGCGGGTCGCCCTGTGTTCGTCCGGGTTTGGGATCATCATGGGCATCATCCCTGGGGTGGGCGAGTTCCTGGCTCAGTTTTTCTCCTATGGTCTGGCACAAAAACTCAGCAAGACACCGGAGAAATTTGGTAAAGGGTCTTCTGAGGGATTGGTTGCGGCGGAGTCTGCCAACAATGCCGTACCGGCCGCAGCGATGATTCCATTACTCGCTTTAGGTATCCCCGGTGAGGCCCTGACAGCCATGATGTTGTCGGTTTTCCGGGTACATAATCTGATTCCAGGGCCAAAGCTCTTTGAGACGCAGTCGGAATTTGTCGTCGGTCTTTATGTGTGTTTGTTTCTCATCAACTTTGTCGTGCTGGCTTTTCTGTTGACGGCGACACCCCTGTTGATCCGTGTCATCAAAGTGCCAGAAAGGTTTCTCGGCGTGGTGGTGCTGACACTGGCGCTGGTCGGTGTCTACTCCATTCGTAACAGCTTACCCGACTGCTGGGTGGCTATTGGATTCGGTCTACTCGGTTACGTGCTTCGCCGTGTCAACTGGCCACTGGTTCCAATCATCTTGGGCATGGTGCTGGGGGAGATTATCGAGGCCAAGCTGCGTACCAGCATGGCCCGGGTTGAAACGCCGCTGGACTTCGTTAATCGGCCGGTCTCGGCCACCATTGCGGTCATTATTGTGCTGGCGCTTGCGGCACATGTCTGGACGGAAATCCGTAATTACCGGCAGCGCCGGACAAAGACGTCGCCCTCGTCCTGACAACAGCGTGTCGCAGCCAGAATGAGCCATGCCGACGCAATGTCTGTGGAGCGCCGCGACCTGATTATCGATTTTGGTGGCGTTATCACTTATTCGATTTTCGAACGGTGCCGCGATATCGAACAGCTTTATCGACTGCCCGACGGGTCACTCAACTGGACAGGTCCATTTGATCCACTGGGTGATGAATTGTGGCAGCAGTACCTAAGCGGGCAGATCTCAGAGCGTGACTACTGGTATACCCGATGCGGTGAACTCGGACAGATATTGCGAGAAGAGATAACGATCAGGAGACTTGTGACTGACCTGAGGAACTTCAAGCCGTCCGTTCGGCCCGAAGCTGAAACTCTGATTAGGCAAGCACGGGCCCAAGGGTGCAGAGTTGGCCTGCTGACCAATGAATTGGAGCTGTTTCACGGGCCGGAAGCGTATGATGCATTCGAGATACTGGGTAGTTTTGATGCCATTGTCGATGCGACACACACCGGCATCCTCAAGCCTGAGCCCCAAGCCTACCAGCTGGCAGTGGAATCGCTCGACGCTTCATTTGAATCCGTCGTTTTTGTTGACGATCAGCAGAAGAATATAGATGGTGCAATTGACTGCGGGATTGAAGCCATTCGGTTAGATATCACTGAACCTGAAATTGGTTTTGACCAAATCTATCAAGCGCTGGGCGTGACGTTAGAATGAGTACATTGTGTCGCCGCAAAACCGGACCCGCGAAAATTAATGTCGATGATTGAGACCATCAGTGCCGAAGAACTGGCAAGAGATCCAGGTTATCCGGGCATGGTACCCGGGCACGTGTCACAAACGGTCTATTACGCACCGTTTAAGAAACTCACTGAAGCAGATCTCGAGGGGTTTTGGGTCCTGGAATACCGGTGGCCCAACGGTTGTACGCCCTATGGGCTGATGTTCTGTGAACTGGCGCTGACCTGGGCCATGCAGTACGCCTCGCATCACTCGCCGCTGCCGCCGACCAATGGCTATGACATGCGTGTCGCTGGTACGCACTTGTTCGGGTCTGAACTCGCTCTGGACTCCGAAGCAATTCTCGAGGCACGTGATCATCGGCTGGCACAGCGGCTGCCGCAGTTTGTTGATGACTTTGACAGTATCTGGACTCAGGAGATCGATGCGTTGATGGTTGCCAACCGTTTGATCGAATCCTATGAGACATCCGGGCGAAGTCCGGAGGAGATGGGGGATTACCTGGTGTATACGCGCGACCACGTGCGCTGGAGTTGGGAGCGGCACTTCGAGCTCATGTACCTGCTACTTATCAATCACGCCGGGTTTTATGATTTGTGCACAGAACTGTCGATACCGCACGCTGACGTCGCCACGTTCCTGCAGGGGTACGACAGCCGGATCAGCCAGGGCGACCGTGCACTGTGGCAGATGGTAGACCTGGTAAAAGAGAAAGATCTGACTCAGTGGTTTACCAGCACCGAAACGTACTCGGACCTTCTGACGAGAATGCGCACTGCCGGTGGTGAAGCCGTACATTGGACGGATGCTTTTGATCAATTTCTGGATGAATGGGGCTGGCGCACCGAAACAGTGGCGGATCCGCTCTCACGCAGTTGGATCGAAGACCCAGCGCCCGTTCTGCAGTCTATTGGTACCTATCTTGTGTCTGGTGAACGACCTGATTTCGATGCCAAGCGCAAAGCGGTCGAGGACGACCGAGAAAATGCACTGGAGGCGGCCCGTTCACGACTGAGTCGTGCCGAGCAGCGTGAATTCGATCAGACGCTCGACAGTTGCCGTAAGGCCAATTTTCTGTGGTGGAACGAAGATCACAATTTTTACATTGATTACCGTACGGCTATCCCGATGCGCAAAGCCGCGCTGGGCCTGGGCCAGGCTCTGGATCTGGCGGATCCGGAAGACACCGTGTTCTGCTTTTACCCCGAATTGCTGGCTTTGGCGCGTGGTGAAACAAGATGGAATGAACTGTCGGCACAGGTGGGCGAAAGAAAAGACTACTACTGGTCCTGGCGGGAGCGTCGTCATCAGATACCGAAATTTCTGGGGGTACCGCCTGCATCGCTGAGTGATCCCATTCTGACGGAGCTCGACGGGTTCACACCGGCGTTTCTGGAAACGCTCAAGACCAAAGGCAGCGCCACTACGCTGAACGGTATGCCGGCGAGTCGCGGGTCGGCCACGGGGCCCGCACGAGTACTGCAGGGCGCCGACGACATTCATCAAATACAAACCGGCGAGATACTGGTCTGCGAAGGGACGACGCCGAGTTGGACCCCGGCGTTTACCAAGATTGCTGGCTGCCTCACCGACCAAGGCGGTACGTTGTCGCATGCGGCCATTGTGGGTCGGGAATATGGCATCCCCTGTGTGGTGGCCATGGGTAACGCAACAGCCCGGATCAAAACAGGAGATACCCTGGCGCTCGATGGCACTACCGGTACGGTAACAATTCTCCAGCGGGCACAGGGATGACACAGGTTCTGTCCTGCCAGCCCTATCACGGCAGCAGCGTGGGGCAGACAGTCGACTGAACCAGGTCAATTACTGATAATTGTCAGCCGGTGGTATTGAAGAACTCGAGGGTGGCTGCCCTGGCTTGGGCAACCACGGGTTCGATATAGGCCGACATGCCGGGCTCGTAGCGTCTTTCATTCCACCAGCCCAGGTAAGTGAAGCTGCGTAGCATCATAAATAGTGGCAGGCTGTCCTCGTCTGCAGCACTGAGTGTCCGGTAGTTTCGGTACCCCTCAAACAGGGACTGCTTAATGCGCGGGTACTCCGGTTCATCGCGGGTTTTGAGCAGCACAGTGGCGAGTTCAAAAATGCGCCAGCCAAACCCGGCATCATCAAAATCAATCAGGCGCACTGTCCCGTTGTCGATCAACACATTTTCCTTGACCAGGTCGGCGTGGATCAGGCCGTAGTCCAGCTGCTCAGCGTAAGCCGTCAGCCACTGTGACGCGGCTTCTCGGCCTTGAACAAGTAATTCACGGTCGGTCCGGGCCAGATCCGGCAGGTCCCAGAATCGACCCCAGAACGGTGCCTCACCAATCAGGCCATCCTGGTCCCAGGCGTGGCGACGAAATTCGGGGGGCAACGCCCAGCGGTCGGACAGATTGTGCAGCTGCGCGGCGGCGTAGCCCAGGCTGAAAAACAAAGAGCCGATCTGATCTGTCGGTAGGGTCAGTGGTGTGCCGGTCAGTCCCATTTTATCTCCGTTTACCCAGCTCAACACATCGACATAGCGTTTATCGGTGCTGTGACCGGTGCCAACGGAGACAAGTAGTCGGCCGTCCTCGGCAGGAATCGGCCGCGGCAGATCCATGCCTTCTGTGTTTAGCTGTGTCATCCATTGCAGTTCGGACAGAATTGCCGTTTCATCGTGATAGCCTGGCCGGTGAACGCGCAGTACAGCGGGATTACCGGAGGGATCTTCCACACGGTAAACGGTGTTTTCGCGATGTTTAAGCAGTTCGGGCGGTGAGTTCCTGACGCCCCACAGTTTGAGTGCGGCGGTGGCGAGATCCTCAATATCAGCCAGGCTAAAGCGCTGATCGTTGCTCAGGTGCGTTGAGGCTGTAGTCACAGACGGGGTAACAGTTCATCAAGGGTATGAATGAGCAGGTCGGTGTGTGCTCGTGTGAATGTCATCGGAGGTCGTATTTTGAGCGTACACCGATGGACGCCCAGCGTACCGGTAAGAATGCCTTCCTGCCGTAGCAGGTTGACCAGTCGATCTGCCTCCTGGGGCGCGGGTGTTTTGGCGGCGCGGTCTGTGACCAGTTCTGCACCGAAGAAAAGGCCCTGTCCACGGATATCACCAATCAGGTCGTGCCGATCGGCGAGTCGGGTCAGTTCGGTTTTTGCGTACCTACCGACAGCGGCCGCATTATCCAGCAGTTGATCCTCTTCGAGTACATCCAGTACAGCCATTGCTGCTGCGCAAGAGACCGGATTACCACCGAAAGTATTGAAGTAGCGATACCCGCTGCGAAACGACTTCATAATGTCGGATGTTGTAACGACAGCGCCCACCGGATGGCCATTGGCCATTGGCTTGCCGAGTGTCACTACATCGGGAACGATACCGACCCGTTCATGTCCCCACATGTGGGTCCCCAGACGACCGAATCCAGGCTGGACCTCATCAGCAATAATAATCCCTCCGGCGTTGTGTACGACATCGGCTGTCTCTTTCATGAATGTATCCGGCAGGTCCGGAAACCCTTCGTTGGCGAAGTATGGGCAGATGATCAAAGCAGAAAAGCCATATTTGCTTTTACTCAATGCACCGATCGCTTGTTGCAACTCGTCGATGAATCTTGCGGTAAAGGGTTCTCCGAACTGACCTCCCAATGGCCGATAACTGTCCGGTGTTGGGACATGGCGCACATGATTTTCCACGCCACCGATTGGTGGCATCTTGGTGCTCAGCTGGGATACGGCCGCAGTGTTGCCATGGTAGGTACTGTCAGTCGCAATGATGCCGGTTCGGCCGGTGGTGGAGTGCGCCATGCGCAGTGCGATGTCATTGGCCTCGCTGCCGGTACATGCCATGATGGCGGTCGACAGGCTGTTATGAAAAGTCGACGTCAGGCGCTCAACGTAATCGAGAATGCCCTCGTGCAGATAACGGGTGTGTGTGTTGAGGGTGGACGCTTGTTGATGGATCGCGTCGACCACCCGTGGGTGGCAGTGACCGACATGTGGCACATTGTTGTAGCAGTCGAGGTACCGTTTGCCCTCGGCATCGTAAAGCCAGACATCTTTCCCGCGAACAATGTGCACCGGATCGTCATAGAACAGCGGTGTGTTCTCACCGAGGAGACGATCGCGCCGAGCTGTCAGGGTTGCGGATGATCTATTCATAAGTCAGGATGATACGCCGGTTTTTGATGTGATCAATCATACATGGCTGCACGGCGTAACTCGTCATAGTCTCGTAAGTTTAGTGTTTGGCCAATCGTTTCTTGCCAGCGCTGGTTAAAAAGGTCGCGCACAGAAGTTGATAGCTTTCTACGTTGTACACCTGCTGGGGCGACCTTATGCGTTTTACCACCGGGTGGCAGTCCAAGAATCGGGTCCAGGTACTCGCGCACCAGGTGATCATCAAACTGACCCGCGTGGGTTCGCATGAAGTCCAGACTGGTGTGCTGTAGAGTCATCTCAGCAAGTTCTGGATCAAGGGTAATACCGGAGTGTTTCGCAACGCGGGCAATGATCGTCGTGGGGTCGTCTAGAAAGTCCTCAAAACACAGAAACAGCACATTTTCGTCTTGCCGCCGGGGCCACCAGGTCAGCACATGGTGCCAGTAGAGCCCCGAGCCCGTGCCGCCAAGGATCATTTTCTGTGCGAATTCATCGATCGATATACTGTCGGTCTCAAAGGCCCAGCCGGAGAAGAATCGGTAGAAAGAGTCCGCCAGCGACAGCGGATCACGTGTTATGTGAATAAAGCGACCGACATCAGGTAATTTATCCGCCGGCCGGTGGGTCTTGAAAACACGAGGCGATGCGACCTGTTTGGCGCCGGGGTCGATGCCGATATCCCAGGCAGATTCAAACCAGGGCACCACTTCCGTGATTTCGTTAAAACTCATATCGCCCCGGGTCCGTAAGGTGTGGAGCATCTGCTGCAGCAGTGTCGTTCCGCACTTGGGATAAGTGGCAATAAACACATCAGTCGCTAACACAAGTGTCTCATCTGCCCGCCGTTCGCTTTCGTCGCTGCGGAAATGCTGCATGCGTTTCTGCATACCGGCCAGTGTGGTGGGCCGGCTGGCCGGGCCGGGCCAGCGTGCTCGACTGGTGTTGATCATATCGTGTGTTCCATGTCTCGATGATTACCCGGTAAATGCCAGTAACAGCAGTCGGACACCCAGTACGGTCAGTACTGCGCGAAACAGCTGCGTAAACAGCTTTTCCGGCAGGCGGTTAAGAATGTGTCTGCCCGCGAGCGTGCCCAGAAAGCCGCTGAGTATCATGGCCGCCAGTGCCGGCAGCCATGGCAGGAACTGGAAACCCAGAAAACCGAATATCACCCCTTTCAGCCCATGCTGTACCGTCATACAAATCGCATGGGTGGCCACCAGCTTTTTGCGGCCCAGATGCTCCGGCGAAAGAAAGGCCGAAACCAGGGGGCCGGTGCCGCCGACAAATAGGCTGGCAAAGCTGGTGACCGCACCGACGCCGAGGAAACCCGGTAGTGGTATGTTGGAGGGGCGTAGTTTTGGGGTCCACACAGAATAGAGCACAAAAAGCCCCAGGATTGCGCGTAGGACTTCGACCGGGAGTGCAACAAATACTCTTCCTGCGATAACGACGCCAACGATTGAACCCAGCAAGAAGTAGCGCAGAACAGGCCAGTCGATGTGTTCAAACATAAGTCCGGCCCGACCACCATTGGATCCAAACTGAACCATGCCATGTACGGGCAGCACCACCAATGGTGGGAGGAAAGAAGCCAGGGCAGCCAGAAATACGAGCCCTCCACCTATGCCGACGGCTGCAGTCAGTGCGGAGGTCAGAAAGCTCAACAGCACCAGTCCGGTGGTTGACAGGATTGTCAGGTCAGGTGGTATAAATTCGACGATGTTCATCAGGATTGAATGTTAACGTTAGCATAGTGTTTTGTTCCGGTACCGTATCAGTTCGACATGAGCTTGTAGAATAGTCAGTCAACTGCAATGGAAGTTGAACGGGGAATTGAGTCGAAAGATCATGAAGGAAGATACAAAGCTTGTACACCTGGGGCGTGGCCCCAGCAGTTTTGAGGGCACAGTCAATTTGCCGGTGTACCGCGCGTCCACCATTCTGTCGGCGGATATGGACAGTTACATTCATCGATTCGATGACGAGAAAAACCTCACGGATATTACCTATGGCGCACGGGGTACTCAGAATTCACGGGCATTGGGTGAAGCAATCGCTGATCTTGAAGGTGGACATGGCACCATAGTTACTACATCGGGACTGTCTGCCATCAGTGTGACTCTGGGTGCAGTGGTCAGTGCTGGCGATCATATTCTGATCTCGGACAGTGTTTATGGCCCAACGCGTACCTTCTGTAACCAGGTGTTGAGCCGATATGGTGTCACCACGGAATATTATTCGCCGGACATAGGTGACGCGATCGCGGAATTGATCCAGAAGAACACACGGCTGGTATTTATGGAGGCACCCGGTTCGCTCACTTTTGAGATGCAGGATATTCCCGGAATTACCCGAGCAGCAATGGAAAAAGGTGTGTTGACGGTTATGGATAATACCTGGGCCACACCGGTATTTTTTCGGCCGCTTGAACACGGTGTCGACATCTCGATTCAGGCTGGTACAAAGTACATTGCCGGTCATTCAGATCTTGTCATCGGCATGGTAACGTCGTCTAGTGAAGCCACTCACCGAATGCTGGTCAGCCATGCGCACAATCTCGGTGACGCAGCCAGTCCGGATGATTGCTATCTCGCCCTTCGAGGGCTACGTACGCTTTCTGTTCGGCTTTGCCGGCAACAGGAATCAACGTTAAAAGTAGCTACCTGGCTGGCAGATCAGCCTCAGGTTTACCGCGTGCTGTATCCTGCGCTGGCGGATGATCCTGGCCATGCACTGTGGAAGCGTGACTTCAAGGGCGCCTCCAGTTTGTTTGGACTCGCGATGTATTCTGAAGATGAAACCGCAGTGAAAGCGATGGCAGATAGCCTTAAGTATTTCCAGATTGGCTCCTCCTGGGGTGGTTATGAGAGCCTGATTGCGTTTAACCATATGCCGGTTGCCCGTGAACGGGTACCATGGACCGAAAAGCCGTTCATGCTGCGCGTACACATTGGCCTTGAGGATCCAGAGGACTTGATCGCCGACCTTGCGCAGGGTCTGGCGAGAATTTGAACTGTTCGAGCCTTAAGCTCAGTATGGGTGAGATTTACTAAAGGAGTTGTCTTGTGACGAACCCAGGAAATGTTCTTTTCATCATGGCGGATCAGCTGCGCTGGGATTACCTGTCCTGTTACGGTCACCCCACGTTGAAGACACCTCACCTGGACCGTCTTGCAGAACGCGGTGTGAGGTTCGATCGGGCCTACTGCCAGTCACCAATCTGCGGGCCCTCACGCATGAGCTTCTATACCGGCCGCTACATGCGTTCGCACGGTGCGACCTGGAATGGATTTCCCATGCGGGTGGGAGAGAAGACCCTCGGTGACCATCTGCGTCCGCTCGGTGTGCGAACAGTATTGGTCGGAAAAACACACATGATTGCTGATCGCGAAGGCATGCAGTGGTTGGGTATCGACCCGGATTCAGATATCGGGATCAGTGTGGCGGAATGCGGATTTGAACCTTTTGACCGGGACGACGGTATGCACCCCGAGGGTTATTACGACGTTGATCCACGCTACGACGACTACCTGCGTGACCAAGGTTATGGCGGTGCCAACCCCTGGGAGTTGTGGGCCAATTCTGCCGAAGGTGAAAACGGTGAACTGTTGTCCGGCTGGTTGCTGGAAAACAGTGGGAAGCGGGCTAGATTACCGGACGAACATACCGAGACACCGTACATGACCCGCCGCTGCATCGAGTTCATCGAGTCCGCAGGCGATCTGCCGTGGTTGTGTCATCTTTCGTTTATCAAGCCGCACTGGCCGTATATTGTGCCGGCACCTTACGATGAAATGTATAGTGTTGACGACATTATCCCTGTGGTTCGTTCGGGAGATGAAAGGGAGAGTCCGCATCCTGTGTACGGTGCGTTCCAGAACCATCCGGTCTGCCGCACGCTTTCAGACGACAAAGTGCGCGAACGGGTGATCCCCGCCTACATGGGTCTGGTCAAGCAGATCGACGATCAAATGGGAATACTGTTTGACTACCTTGATGCAAAGGGCCTATTTGAAAACACCATGATCGTATTTACCTCTGATCATGGTGACTATCTGGGTGATCACTGGATGGGCGAGAAAGACCTGTTTCACGAACCTTCCGTTCGTATTCCGTTGATTATTTATGATCCGCGGGCATCTGCGGATGCTACCCGCGGGTCGGCAAGCCAGGCGCTGGTGGAAAGTATCGACCTGGCACCTACCTTTCTGGAATTTTTCGGGGGTGATCCTTGCCCACAATTTATCGAAGGCTGTTCGCTGACGCCTTTATTGAATAACCAAACCGGTGCACCGTGGCGTGAGGTCGCAATTTCCGAATACGACTATGCGACCCGTCGGGCGCGGTTAGCTTTGGGGATAGACCAGGTCGACGCACGACTGATTATGGCCTGTGATCAGCGTTGGAAGTATGTGTATGCCTATGGTTTTCGGCCAATGCTGTTTGATCTCGAAAATGATCCACAGGAACTCAATGACCTCGGTGAAGATCCGGCGTGCGCCACCGAACGGGATCGTTTACATACCGCGATATTTGAATGGGCCTGCCGTCATCACACCCGTACGACGCTCTCCCCTGAGCGGATCAATGCCATGTCGGGCAGGGAGCCTCCGGGAATTGTGATTGGCTGCTGGGATGAAGAGACTGCACGGGAAAGAGGTATCTGGCCGGTGGTGCCGCCGGACCTGAACTAAACCGGGGCAGTCAGATTGGCGGTATCGATCGAGTGTCTGCTCAGACACTGCCCCAAATTCGCTCGGCTGTTTCTGTTACCAGTTCGAGTTTTTGTGTTTGTTCGTCTTCAGTCAGGGTGTTACCTTCTTCGGTCGAGGCGAAGCCACATTGCGGTGCGATGCCGAGCTGACCAAGGTCGGCATATTTTGATGCTTCGTCAAATTTGCGACGCAGCGTATCAGGGCTTTCAAGTTCGCCTGATTTAGTCGTGATGAAGCCAACCATTACCCGCTGGTTACCTTTTGGCAGCAGACGCAATGGTGCGAGGCCACCCGCCCGCTCTGTGTCGTACTCCAGAAAAAATACATCGATACCCGTCTCATTAAATACCGCATCGGCCACTGGGTCGTAGGCACCCTCAGCCATCCAGGCCGACTGGAAATTCCCACGACAAAGGTGCATGGCGATGGTCATATCAGACGGCCGGTCCTGGATGGACTCGCGCATCATCTGGGCGTATCGAGCGACCAGCCAGTCCGGATCAAATCCTTGTTCTGCTTTTTCAGCTCTAATTTTGGGATCGCACAGGTAGGCAAAAAAGATATCATCCATCTGGAGATACCGGCAGCCCGCGGCATAAAAAGCCTTCACCGCTTTCGCGTAGGTCGCCGTGATATCAGCGAATAAGACATCAAGATCGGCGTATTCGACGGGCAGGATGTCTGCCGCAGCTGTCCGGAAATGGCAGCAGCTCGGGCCTGGGATTGAGATTTTCGGCTGCACATCGGCCACCGATGCCAGGTACGTAAAATGTGCCAGCATGGGG
>MPLX02071546.1_pt1 | contig 11668 bp, 7 predicted proteins | sample 1617341 | NCBI WGS metagenome assembly MPLX02 (sample SAMN05944804, study PRJNA350692) | marine metagenome | biome: marine; feature: ODZ; material: water; isolation source: 120 m water sample filtered on 0.2 um supor filter | place: Pacific Ocean | collected 2012-04-08 | depth 120m m | reverse complement strand
CTGGAGAGAACATGGGTGTGGAGTTTTTTTTCATGATCATGGGGCAAACTTTGGGAGGAGGCTATAATTACAGCAAACTAGATGACCCCACAGGTGACTACGAACTAAATGGAAACCACCAACGATTGACCCTCTACAATCGAATTAGTCTTCCAGAAAAATATATCAAGTATTTTAGCTTTGAATTTGGATTTTTCTTTATGAAAATGAAAGTTCCCGGTGGTAGCCTGTTTGGTGACAAGGGGACCATGTGGGCAAATATGGGGATTTCAAAATCTTTGTTTGATGGAAAGATGGAGATATCACTTGGGCTAAATAATTTATTTGATAGAGGTGGATTTCAGATGAAAAGAGAGAAACCTCTTGACAGCTCACTTTATAATGGATATGCTGCGGCATCAGAATTTAGTGATGTTGCTACCGATCGTGGAGGAAGGACTTTGAAACTCAATCTTATTTATCGATTCGGTCAACTGCAGGAAGAAAAAAGAAAAAGCAGGAACATGGGTCGTGGAGATCAAGAGGGTATGGATATGGGATATTAGTTTTTGAAGGCCAGTACAAAATATATTTTTCTTCTCTTCCTTTCCCAAATTCTGTTTGGAAAAAACCTTACCATTCACAATACCTATGACCCCACCTCTCGTGAGTTACTGGATGCTGAAATTGTTGGGAATACATTAATCCTTCCGGGGAACCTCCAGGGGATTGAATTTTACGATATTTCCAATCCTCAAACACCAGTACACCTGGACAACCTCCAAATTCAAGGCGGTGGTGGCGGTGGTGGAAACACCCGCTGTTACTATGCCAGAGGAATTGGGGACTATGTGTACGTTACAACACACAGAGGAGTCGCTATTATCAATATCTCTAATCCCTCCAATGCTCAGCACTCAGGATACATTTCTGGGACACAGGGGAATCAATATATTTTGGAGGATATGGATATTTCCGGAAATATATTAGCGGTAGCAGCCCACGCAGATGGAGTATTATTTTATGACATTTCCAATCCTTCTAATCCAGCTTCAGTTTCTACTATTGCGACTCAAAATGCGTGGACAGTATTATTTTATGAAAATTTAGTTTATCTCGGTGATGGGGATTTTATTCGGATAATTGATGTTACCAATATTCAAAACCCTTTGGAAATTTATAGTTGGTCAACAGGAAGCGCTGTGAAAGATTTGTCTATTGAGAATGGTTTACTTTATACTGCTCTGGGTTCTGAGGGTGTCACTGTTCATGATTTAGCAAATCCTGAGTTTCCCATATTGTTGGGGAACAATAACACGACAGGATTGGCAAACCGAATCCAAATGTTCAACGGAAGGTGTGCTGTCTCAGATTGGGACGATGTGGAGATTTTAGAGTGGGATGGTAGTCAATTGGAGTTAGTTGGATTTAAAGCAAATGGAAGGCGAACCATGGCTATAAATTCTTCCGGAAACTATATATATTCTGCGGAATGGATGTGGCTTCAGGTCTTTGAATATGAAGAAATTGATGATGCGGACATTGATATAAGTTCTTGGGAATTGAATTACCCCTATGTGGAAAACGGAGATTCCTACACCCTCACAGTTGATGTAACCAATAACGGGAATTCCACTCTAATTGTTGAAGATCAGTATATTTCCAATACCGATTTCCAAATAGAGAATCCATTACAAAACTTGGGCCCTGGAGAAACCCAGGCAGTGAATGTTGTTTATTTTGCTGATGCAGGGAATTCCTCATCAGGATATATAATTTTTACCAATGACCCGGATGAACCTCAGATCACTGTGGAATTAAACGGGAACATTGACGGAATTAATATCGGAGAACCTGCTCCAGATTTTGAGCTGGATATTATTGCAAACGGGAGTGGTACATTTCATCTGTCGGATCATTTAGGGCAGATCGTTGTCCTGGCATTTTTTGCTCCCGGGTGACCGGTGTGCAGTCCGGAGTTATCGGACATGGAAACCACAATTTGGCAGACATATCCACAGGAAAATGTCCTTCTTCTTGGAATTAGCAATACGAACAACCCAAATATTATAGGAAATTTTATTGAAGAGAATAATTTAACCTATCCCATTCTGTTCGATCCCGGTAGCTCAGGAGGTGTTCAGGGCGGCCAAACATATGACATCTATTATCTCCCTAATGATGGTTCTCCATATCCCCGGGATTTTATTGTGGATCAGAACGGAGTTATACAATATGCAAACAATGAAATTGATACAGAATGGATGTTAGTTATTTTAAATGAACTGTTAAGTGAGTCCGAAATAGAAATAGAGTTCCCGTTTCAGGGAAATTGGAATATGATTGGACTACCGGTCAATGTATCAAATTCAGATTACCAATGGCTGTTCCCGAATGCTGTTGAAAACACACTCTTTAGTTTTTCTGATGGTGGTTATGCTCAGGGAACTCAGCTAATTCCTGGAACAGGTTATTGGTTGAGATTTCAATCGGATGGACTTTTGTTTATCACCGGACAATCCATAGATGTGTTGCCCATTGAGCTATCTGAAGGATGGAACATGATCTCCGGGATATCTGAGACAGTAGGGGTCAGTTCAATTATTGATCCCAACCAATTAATAATTGAAGGAACAATTTTTGGATTTAATGGTGGGTATGAACCTGTAGAAATTATTGAACCTGGAAACGGATACTGGCTGCGGAGCAGCGGAAATGGTGAGATTATCGTTGAGCAAATACCTTGAAATGATATATAAACTCAGAGCCAAAAAAATCATCCTTGCTATGATTTTTGGATTTTCATTCAGCAATTATATTTCTGCCCAACCCGCAGAGTACAGTCTTGAGCTGGTCGACCGGATTTGGTTCCCATCTCAGGAGTGGGGATCAGGTGACACAACTGGAGGATCTGATGTGTGGGGATACAGAGCTCCCGATGGTGAAGAATATGCAATCATGGGAGTGTTGGAAGGTGTGGCCTTTGTCCGCATTTCTACTATGGAAGTGATCGATATTGTTCCCGGACCGCAAAACAATGATTATTACTATCACCGGGATATTAAAACCTACAGTCATTATGCCTATATCGTGAATGAGATGACTGGAACGAACTACGGAATGATGATTATAGACCTTGAGAATTTGCCAAACAGTGTGGAGTTTGTTCAATCATATGTACATTCAGGGAACGTGCGATCACATAATTTATCTATAGACACTGCTACAGGGTTTGCATACGTTCTAAGACAGGCGTATGACGGATTTCGTATTGTGAGTCTTGAAAATCCGGAAGAGCCGGACGATATAAATATGGTGGTAACACCTGATATCCATGACGTATATGCGCGAAACGACACGGTCTATGTCGCTGAGGGAACAAACGGAACATTTTCCATCTGGGATGTTTCGGATAAATATGATCCTATATTACTCACTCGGGTTTCAATCCCTAATAGTGGTTATGTCCATAATATCTGGCCTACTGATGACGGAAAATATGTAATGACAACGGAAGAAACGGTAAATAAAACCGTGAAAATGTGGGACATTCAAGATATGGGGAATGTATCTCTTTTGGGTGAATATTTGGGTGAGAGCAACATCGCTCACAACACACATATTATGGGAGATTTTGCCTACATATCCCACTACACAGTGGGAGTAAAAATTGTGGATATTGGTGACCCCAACAATTTGATTGAGGTCGCTGAATATGATACATACGGTTCAAATGACAATGGAGATTTTTATGGATGCTGGGGTGCTTTCCCGTTTACCTTAAATGATTATGTGTTTGCCAGTGATTTAGAAGGATATCTTACTATTCTTAAATTTAACCATCCGGAAATTCCCTCCGAATTGTCCATAAATTATGCATCAGATTGGAACATGGTAGGGCTACCCCTTTTGAGTGATGACGCATCCTATATGATAATTTTTCCTGAAGCAGTTGAAGGAACACTATACTCTTTCCAGGGCGGATATATTCAAGATAACGAGCTCACCAGTGGAACCGGATACTGGATTCGGTTAGTTAGTGCAAGCAGTGTTACCTTTACAGGTGGAGAAATAAATACAGTTACAATATCATTGAGCCCTGGATGGAATTTGATCACCGGATTTACCCAGGAAATTGCTCTCGGTTCTATTTATGATCCTCAGGAGCTCATCATCTCGGGGACCGTGTATGGTTTCGATGAAAGTTATGTTCAGGTATCTACAATGACTCCCGGGAGAGGATATTGGCTCCGGAGTTCTGGAAATGGTGAGATTTTTCTTTCAGGGGATTAGTACTTCCTTTCCAATAATGTATATCACAAAGACTCATTTTGATATTTTTATTCTAACTAACGGATATACCTATAGCATATTCTTAAGAACTTAATCCTTATGAGCAAATTGATAGAGATAGGAGGGGTTGTAAGGAAGACAGTTTAATGGTTAATCTGACAAAATACTTTATAACCTGTGTGCTGTCTTACTGCTTTCTTTTTGCTGACAACAACTTTCCCTATGTGGTGGTTTTGGGAATAGCTCAGGATGGGGGGGTTCCCCATGCCGGATGTGTTAAAACCTGTTGTTCAGATAAATGGGGTAGCTCAGGGAAACAACTCAGAGTATCGTGTTTAGGGATAGTCGATCCTAAAACGAAAGAGGTATGGATGATTGATGCCACTCCTGATTTTCCTCAACAACTTAATGAGTTGACCCAAAACGGAAAATATAAGTTGAGAGGAATTTTTCTCACACATGCTCACATCGGTCACTACACGGGGCTCATACATCTTGGACGTGAAGTAATGGGAGCAAAAGAAATTCCTGTGTATGTGATGCCCAGGATGAAACATTTTATTGGGTCAAATGGTCCGTGGAATCAATTGATTTCTTTGAGACAGATAGTCTTAAATCCTTTGGAAGATCATGATATTGTGAAATTAAACGACAATTTGTCTGTAACACCCTTTATTGTACCACACAGGGATGAATATTCGGAAACGGTGGGGTTCAAGGTGTCAGGTCTGACCTACAAACTGATATTTATTCCGGACATTGATAAATGGGACAAGTGGGGGCAAAACATTCGTGAGGTAATTAAAGACAATGACTGTGTTTTGATTGATGGAACATTTTTTGGACGGGGTGAAATTCCAAATCGAAATATGGCAGAAATCCCTCATCCATCAATTGAAGAGAGTATGGATTATTTTTCGGTTTTATCTGGTGAGGATAAATCTAAAGTTCATTTCATTCATCTTAATCACACAAATCCTGCGCTGGATTCCACTACAGTGCAATGGAAAACAGTGATAAACTTAGGTTTTAATATATCTTTTATGGGTCAAAGATTTCCCTTATAATTTTGCCTTTATTTTTTGCAATAAAATATGAATGAATCAAACCCTGCCCTGACCCTCGCCTTAGCTATGTGTTTTGGGATGCTGGTGCAAGTCATCTCCCGCCATATCAAATTGCCGGGGATCGTTCTGCTTTTAGGGGCAGGTATTTTACTTGGGCCTGATATGCTGGGATTAGTTCATCCCTCCAGTCTTGGAAAAGCAATGCATATGATTGTGGGATTTGCTGTAGCGGTTATCCTGTTCGAAGGTGGTATGAATCTGAGGTTGAGCCATATCAAACGTGAGCAGCAGGTTATTCGACAACTTATTACTGTTGGGGCATTGGTAATGGCCGTTGGCGGAGTAATCTCATCAAAATTTATCATTGGATGGGATTGGAGAAATTCTATTTTATTTGGTGTTCTTATTATTGTGACAGGGCCAACTGTCATCTCTCCCCTATTAAAAAGACTTCGATTTAGGCGATCGGTTTCCACAGTACTTGAAGCTGAAGGTGTTCTCTTAGATGCGATTGGTGCTGTTTTGGCAGTAGTAGTACTGGAAATTGCACTAAGTCCATCGGGTTTATCATTTGTTAAAGGGTTTTTTCACATTATTTCAAGATTACTTTCCGGGGTTATCTTTGGTGCTGCTGGTGGATTGGGGTTGGCCTTATTATTGCGAATACGCAGATTTATTCCTGAATCTCTGGAAAATGTGTTTATGCTTTCCATGGTGTTTGCTTTATTTCAAATATCGAATACTATTAGCGCAGAAAGCGGTGTGGTAGCCGTAACTATTGCAGGATTGGTAGTGGGGAACACAAAAACAGCGGTAAGGAGGGAGCTGAGAGATTTTGAAGAAGAGATGACAGTACTCCTCATAGGAATGTTATTTATTCTCTTGGCAGCAGATGTGCAAATTGTGAAATTAACCAGCCTGGGTTGGCGAGGGATATCTTTAGTATTGGTCATTATGTTCATTTTGCGACCTCTCGCTGTTTTTGCGGGTACCTGGGGGTCAGAACTAAATCTCAAACAAAAAACTCTTTTATCATGGATTGCCCCCAGAGGAATTGTGGCAGCAGCAGTGGCCTCCCTGTTTTCAATTGAGCTGGAGGCCCATGGGTTTGAGGGGACTCAGCTTCAGGCAATGGTATTTCTTCTCATTATTCTCACTGTTTTACAGGCCGGGCTGACAGGTGGAATTACTGCGTCCCTTTTGGGATTAAGAAAAAAAACAGGAACAGGATGGGTTATCCTAGGTGTAAACCCAATAAGCCGCGCAATTGCTAAAATTCTCACTGCTAATAATGAGGATGTGTTGTGCATTGATGAAAACCCAAGAGAATGCAAACGAGCTGAAAAAGATGGGATTCGAGTGCTTTATGGTAATGGTTTGGATTCGAATATGTTGTATCGGGCTGAGATAGATAGTAAAGCAGGTATTATAGGGATGACACGAAATGAAGAGGTAAACTATCTATTTTCCAAGAAGATCAAGGATATTGTTAAATTGCACAATGTGTTGGGAGTTGTAAAAAACGATGCAGAGGGTGTGACCACAGATATGGTTTTGGAAATGGGCGGGAAAATTGCCTGTGGACGAGCTTTTGATATTGAAAAGTGGAGCATGCTATTAGAAAGAGGTCACGCTGAAATTCAAATATGGAAAGCAGAAATAATTAAGAATCAATCTTTAGAGATTCATAAAAAAGAAGTACCATTTATTCCGCTCGTCACAGTGCGGGACAAATGCGCACTCCCTGTTGACAATACCACCACTATAAAAACCGGTGACCAATTTCATATTTTAATCAAGGCACAGAAAAATGATAGTCCATCAGTAAATCCGGATGATTTTGGATTTACTCGCATAGAAGAAACAGTTTAAGATTTAACTTTCTTCATTAGTTTTTGTCTATTAATTAATTAAAAATGATTCGAATTATTTTATTTACATTTATTATTTCATCCAATTTATTTGGTGGTCTGTTAAAACCTGAAGATGGAGATGTACTCAATTATATACATGTCCTCTTTGAGTGGGAACAGGAACCGGATGCAGTTGCCTATCAAATTGAGATTTCTTCCGATCTCGATTTTTCATCACTAAGTGTTTCGCAGATTGATTCTTCACTCATTTATATTGAAAAAGAAATGATCGACTGGGAGACAACATACTATTGGAGGGTAGCACCCCTTTATCAAAACAGCTACCCTGGAGAATATATTGATACTCGAATGTTTTCAACTGGGGAAACTATATCGAATGCTGAGGCGACTATTTATGATGAAAACTCATACTCTGAAGGTTTAACGGTGTTTGGCGCTTTTTATGATTATTACTCTGCTATAATTGACATAAACGGAGACGAAATATGGAATTCAGGGGAGCAGCCGATCATTTATTACAATACAGATTATTATGGTCAGCATTATGGTTGTCAGTATCTATCAGGTCAACCTGACGGTAATTATTATAACGGGGTGAAATACTCATTGAACAATGAAATCATATGGTCTGAGCCAAGTGAAGAATTCAATCATCACGAGATTATTGAACTACCCAATGGAAATTTTTTAGGAATCGTAGAGGTAGAACAATTGGGTCCGGTGCCCGATGGTGGTTGGACGCCGATTTGTAATCAATTCTATGGTACTCTTTGTGATGGGGTAACACCATTTTTTACATGGTTTGGTGACAAAATTGTTGAGTGGGATAGGGAATCACATGAGATGGTATGGGAGTGGAATTTCTTTGATTATATTAGTACAGTAGATTATGATATTGAAAATGGAACTTGGTTTGATGCTTTTGTTGCCACACCACAGAGGTATGACTGGACACACGCAAATGCCCTCTGGTTTGATAATAACGAGAGTGCTATTTATGTTTCAATCAGGCACTTGTCAAGGATAGTAAAAATCAATTATCCAAGCGGGGAAATCATATGGTCAATGGGAGAGGAGATGCCTTCCGGTGATGTGGACTTTGGTCATAATCTGGAATTCAATTTTCAACACAGTTTGCAGATATTAGAAAACGGAAACGTTATAATGTTTGACAATGGGAACTCTTCTAACAGCTCAAGAGCACTGGAAATACAGGTCAATGAAGATAGCGGTATTTATTCTGCTGATATTTTTTGGGAGTACAGTTTATCCTCAGAATTGTATGGTGCATTCTCGGGGAATGTACAAAAGTTGGATAACGATAATTATTTGGTCACGACCATAGGAGAAAGTGGCACTGCCGTTGAAATTTCTCCAGATCATGAAAATATTTGGGAGGCAAAATTTCATCTTTCTGAACCATTAGGAGCTGTATATAGATCTAACCGAATTTCAGGGTTGTACCCTTCGGCGTTCAGCACTTCGGTGGTTGGGCTAACAGATTACAATTCGGAAACATCAGTTTTGCTTCCAATAGGGTCATCAACTATTAATATTAAATTAACAAATGATGGAAGTAGTTCTGAGACATTTGAATATACATTAAATGATGAGAGCGGGTGGTTTGTTAATCAAATGGGAACTGTATTTATAGAAGATGGGAAATCACAAATAATTACCCTTCAGGGGACCGTAGGTAATGAACCTGACCCTCCTAATTTTAATTTTGTCGTTATACCTGTTCACAGACCAGATCTTGCTCAGACAATTGAGATAAACGTACATACAGAACAATCCCAGGGAACTAATCCAAATAATATAGTCAGTGAATTTTCTCTCAGCGACCCCTATCCAAATCCGTTTAATTCTAGAATAAAGATCCATTTTTTTCTTAAACAAAAAAATGATGTATCAGTTAGGTTTTATGGTATAAAGGGAGAGGAGCTGGACAAATTTGTTTTTCAATCTCTTGAACAGGGGGAACATTTTTTGGAGTGGGATGCTGGAAATAATCCTTCAGGAATCTATTTATTAAAATTAGAAACGATGCATCAAACGGAAATAAAAAAGTTAACTTTTTTAAAATAATACAGATTAAAGAAAATGAAAAAAAGTATTCTCATTAATTTAGTTTTTTGTCTTTCATCACAGTTTGTATATGGTCAATGTGACGAAGGGTTCATATATATAAACGAGATCCCATCTTCGGTAACCATGTGGCCTGCTGACTCCTGTTTTTACTTGGAGGATCTCACAGCTTTGGAAGACATCTTATCGATCAATGAGCTAAGTTCCTACACCAGCCCGCTGGAGATGGGAACCCAAACCTGGATCAATGGACGTTTTAAAAATTGGGTAGCTGATTATAATTTCTCTGGATCTGGATTAGCAGAACCCATTTCAATCTTACCAGAATCCATAGGAAATTGGACGCAATTATCATACCTGGCTCTTCAGTGGAACAATCTTTCAAGTGTACCCGAAAGCCTGGGGCTACTAACTGGGTTAAGTAGCCTTTATATTTCTAACAACCAATTAATCAGTTTACCGGAGGCCATAGGTAATTTATCTAACTTATATTTTGTTGATCTTGGATACAATCAAATAGAAGCAATCCCAGAATCATTTTGTGATTTGGATAATTTATCCTATCTATGGCTTTTTAATAACTTACTTTTCTCAATGCCGGAGTGCATTTGTGATCTCAACATTGACTGGAGTGGAACGGATGCAGCTTGGTACCCATATTTTGCTATCGGAGGAAATTACCTATGCGAAGATCTGCCTGAGTGTATCGCTAATAGTGAACATCTAGATATCAGTCTGGATCAGTTTATTTATTCTTTTATGGTCGAGGATGTCCAAAATTGCGGTGGGGATTCCCTGATGGTTAATGTACAAACAGATTGGAACCTTGTGGGTCTTCCACTAGAAGTTGAGGACCCGTCCTATGCTGCTGTATTCCCAAGCGCGATTCCGGGGACATTGTTTCTATTTGACGGAACGTATATCCAAACCCAGGACTTAATAAATGGAAACGGATACTGGCTGCGCTTTGATGAACCAGCCACAGTTGCCATCACCGGAGCTGCTATCCAGGAATTATCAATCAATCTTTTGATGGACTGGAATCTTATTTCGGGCATATCTGATTTTGTGGATATATCTCAGGTTAACGATCCTGATGGTATTATCATTCCCGGAACCTTTTATGGTTTCGAAGACACCTATACCCAGGTGTCCCAATTGGAACCAGGAAAAGGATATTGGGTAAGAACAAACAATTCTGGTGAAATTATTTTATCTACTAATTCTCAGTTTGCGACAAGATTGAGTGATATAGAACCGAAAAACACCAACACTCTTAAGTTTGGAAAACAAACTCTTTATTTTGGTGAAAACGTTTTGGAAGAAAATGTATTGAGTTACAGCCTTCCACCAAAGCCACCATCGGGCGCCCTGGACATCCGTTTTTTCAGTGATACAAAGCTGTGCATATGGGATGAATGTGTAATTGAGGTTATGGGTAGCGGTCAACCAGTGACCCTCGAGTGTGATATAAAAAAGGGTGAGATTTGGGAAATTGTTGATGAATATGGAAATGTGTTTATGTGTTCTGAAAATCAGATAGTGAATCTTAGTGGTACCTCACAAACGCTTGTATTAAGAAAATCGACAAATTCCATTTCCCCTACCAGTTTTTCCATGGGTCCTGCTTATCCAAATCCTTTTAATCCCCTTACAACCATAAGCTATACTCTTCAGAAACCATCCTACGTTGTATTTTCCGTTTTGAATATCAATGGTGAAGAAATTGATCGTTTGGTGGACTCGACTCAGGATACTGGCCCCAGATCAATTATCTGGGATTCAAAGGATCACCCATCGGGTATCTATCTATTTAAATTAGTGGTGGGCGAAAAAACCATTTTTAGCAAAGGGCTTTTACTTAAATAAGAATTATTAGAAACTGTATTTCAATTCGAAGCGAAGATGTGAAAAATCTTCCATTTGATTAAGGCGGTAGTGTTCTCCATCAGGGTGGTTGTCATCTCCAGTAATTTGAGTCATCCCCGATATCAGTTTCAGATTTTGAGCGAGATCATATTCAATAGTTAGGCCAAGTATACTTCCCCATAATTTGGTGTTTTTTGTGTTCAAGGGGTCGTATAAATCCATCATACCTAACAGGCTGACCTTTAATTGATCTTCTAAAAAGGTCTTTTCCAAACTGAGAGTCAGGGCTTTTTTCATTAAGGCTGCCAAAGGCGTCCCCATCCCAGGAGAAAATAAATTTCTACTGTCAAGCTCTCCAGGGTTAAAACTGACTCCTGGAATATCTAGAGTATCAAGTTCATATTGAGAAAATTCAAATCTCAATGTATCAGAAAAAAATAGTTGTCCAATAATCGTAATATCCCAAGGAAGTCCATATTCAATTTGCAAGGTATTCTG
>MPLX02060807.1_pt1 | contig 11674 bp, 9 predicted proteins | sample 1617341 | NCBI WGS metagenome assembly MPLX02 (sample SAMN05944804, study PRJNA350692) | marine metagenome | biome: marine; feature: ODZ; material: water; isolation source: 120 m water sample filtered on 0.2 um supor filter | place: Pacific Ocean | collected 2012-04-08 | depth 120m m | reverse complement strand
TGCTCTAGGCAGCACGCAGGGATCATGTCGACCTTTTGCTGCCAGTGTCGTGGCATTGCCATCGGCGTCGATTGTTTGTTGATCTTTGCGGATAGTGGCTGTTGGTTTGAACGCCACTCGGATCACGATTGATTCACCGTTACTGATCCCGCCTTGGATACCGCCGGAGTTGTTGGTGGCTGTTTTTAAACGACCGTCATCACTGGGGAGGAAGGCGTCGTTGTGCTCGCTGCCTTTCAGCAGGGTGCCACCAAACCCCGAGCCGATTTCAAAGCCTTTACTGGCAGGTAGTGACATCACAGCTTTGGCGAGGTCTGCCTCAAGCTTGTCGAACACCGGCATGCCCAGACCTACTGGAGGGTTGCGTACAACGCACTCGATCACACCGCCGCAAGAGTCACCTTCGCGGCTGATGGCTTCAATGCGCTCCACCATTCGTTTTGCCATGTCTTGGTTGGGGCATCGCACGATGTTGGCTTCTATGTCATCAAGGCTGACTTCCTGCTGATCGATTTCGGCTTCAAGGGTATGGATGCGCTTTACCCAGGCGAGTACTTCGGTGTTATGAGCCTTGGATAGTAGTTGCTTTGCTATCGCTCCAGCGGCTACCCGACCGATGGTCTCGCGTGCGGAGGCTCGGCCTCCGCCGCTTCGAGCTTGGATGCCGTACTTCGCTTGGTAGGTGGCATCGGCATGGGAGGGCCGAAAGGCTAACTTCATTTCTTTGTAGTCGCCTGGCTTTTGATCTTTGTTGCGCACTACCATGGCAATCGGTGTGCCAAGGGTTGTGTTGCTTAGCAGGCCACTGAGAATTTCAATTTGATCTGCTTCCTTGCGGGGTGTAGTGATCTCGCTTTGGCCGGGTTTACGTCGATCCAGCTCGGCCTGGATCTTTTCAAGATCTAGCTCTAGCCGTGGCGGGCAGCCTTCCACTATTACTCCCACTCCACCTCCATGTGACTCACCGAAGGTGCTGATTCGGAATAGATCCCCGAAGCTGCTGCCCATGCAGAACTCATTCTTACTAGAGCGTAAGGAGTCATCGCGCTGCAGGTTGCTTGCTTTGCGCATTCTCAATTGATGAAGTGAGTGTCGGAGGTAAAGGGTGGACTCAGTAGCGGGTGTGATCAGCGCAGTGATTGTTAGCGTCGTTTCCACCAGCTTGAACAATCGCTGAGATCCTGCGCCCTCTAACCAATGGGTTCTGATTCACCGTCTCTGCCTTCCTCCTTTGAGGTTTCTGAAGGATTCCCCTCGCAGCTAGCAAATCGCGTATTGCTGGTGCGGTTGCCCTGTAATCCCATTTTTCCTGTCGGACCGATCTATTTGGCCGATCACCTGCACAAGTGTTTCCCAGACCTTCCCCAACAGATCCTTGATCTGGCATCACTACCTGTTCTGGATGTTGAGCGGGTGCTTTTGACCAAGATCGATCAGTTTCGCCCCACCCTGTTGGTGTTCTCCTGGCGAGATATCCAGATCTTTGCACCGATGGATGGCCGTAGTGGTAATCCACTGCAGAACTCTTTTGAGGTGTTTTATGCAAGCAATCCGTTGAAACGGCTGCGAGGTGCCTGGGGCGGTTTGATGTTGATGCTCAGCCATTACGGAGAGCTTTGGCGTAATCAGCGCTTGGTGCGCCATGGCCTTCGTGCTGCTCGCCGCCATGCCAATGATGCTCAAGTCGTTCTCGGTGGGGGGGCGGTGAGTGTGTTTTATGAACAACTCGGACGCTCGTTGCCTAAGGGAACAATCGTGTCATTGGGGGAAGGCGAGCCCCTCCTCGAGAAGCTATTGCGCCAGAAGTCTTTAGAAGATGAGCGCTGTTTTGTCGTCGGCGAGACGCCACGAACTGGCTTGATTCATGAGCAACCCGAAAGCCGTCCTAAAACTGCCTGCGATTACGACTACATTTCATCGATATGGCCGCAGCTCAATTGGTACCTCGAGGGAGGTGACTTTTACGTCGGTGTGCAGACCAAACGGGGATGCCCACATAACTGTTGTTATTGCGTTTACACCGTTGTCGAAGGTAAGCAGGTGCGCCTCAATCCCATTAAGGAGGTTGTGGCTGAGATGCGTCAGCTCTACGACCGCGGCGTTAGAGGATTTTGGTTTACGGATGCCCAGTTCATTCCAGCGCGCCGTCACATCGAGGATGCTAAGGAGCTGCTTAGGGCAATTCAGGCCGAAGGCCTAGTTGGTATTCGTTGGGCCGCCTACATACGTGCCGACAACCTTGATCTCGAGCTCGTGGATCTGATGGTGGCTACTGGTTTGAGCTATTTCGAGATTGGCATCACTTCGGGCTCTCAGGAGCTCGTGCGCAAGATGCGTATGGGCTACAACCTGCGGATTGTGCTTGAGAACTGTCGTCTCTTGGCTAGAGCTGGTTTTCGCGATCACGTATCGGTGAACTACTCCTTCAATGTGATCGACGAACGACCAGAAACGATTCGTCAAACCATTGCCTATCACCGTGAGCTAGAACGCATCTTCGGGGTCGACAAGGTAGAGCCTGCAATCTTCTTCATTGGTCTTCAGCCTCATACCCATCTAGAGCAATACGGATTTGAACAGGGTTTGATTCAGCATGGCTACAACCCGATGAGCATGATGCCTTGGACGGCGCGCAAGCTGCTCTGGAATCCGGAACCGATGGGAAGCATTTTTGGCAGAATTTGTCTCGAGGCTTTTGATACAGACCCAGGCAATTTCGGACGTAGCGTGATGGACTTACTTGAGCGGGACTATGGGGTGGCGCCTTTGGAGGAGGCTCTACGGGCTCCAGTTAGTGGGCGGCCGGCTATCGCTAAGGCGACTTGCTGACTCACCACCATCGTCGACGGAACCAGATCAGTAGAGCTAGACCAAGCCAACCCAGAATGCCCCCGATCGGATTAGTAGCAGGACCCGTTAGCCATTCCGGTGCTGAAGCGTGCACGTCAATTAAGCCTTGACTGAGTAAAAACCAGCCGCCTACGAGTCCGCCATGGAGCCCGATGGCTCCCCATAGCAAACCGCCGTCTGACAGTCGCTGAAGACCCAGAGCAAGGCCCAACATCAGTAGGCCTCCTAGTAGTCCAATTAGGGAAAGCAGCGGCAGACTGAATTGCAGGTGCACCAAGCTAAAGATCCCCGCCTGTAGCCACAGAGCCCGTTGCTTTCCTATCAGTAGGGTGAGCTCTCCAAATAACCAGCCACGGAATAAAAGTTCCTCGGCGAAACCAACGCCCAGAGCCAACGCAAGTCCATTGAGGAGTAGCAATGGCGAAAGCCTTGGCTCCCAGCTGAGCCCTTTAGCCAGTGTCAAGCCGATCAGGGCTAATCCAAGTAAAAGCACTGCCTTGATTAGGCCGTTAATCAAGGCGTGAAGACTGTCTCGCTGATTCCCTTTAAGACCGAGGGCTTGCCATGCTTGTGATGTGCCCCATGCCTGATGAACCCTCCATGGAAGGCTGATTAGTAGTGCTAAGAGGGCTGGTATTGCCGCAAATGTGGCTCGATGCTGCGCTGGCATTTCCAGGACTTTTTCAAGCAGCTGGATGCCGAGAAAAATGGCCACGAGCACTGCTGGGTAGAGCAGGGTCCCCGTCCATCGAACGCTGTTTTTTCGCTCAGCCTCAATGCTGTCGGTCATCAGTTCTCTGGTTCGATCGTGCTGGTAAGGCCCTTGGCTTTAAGCGTTTCGCAGTAAAATTCTGCTGGCTCTTGGTCACAGACGATCACAAGACCCACACCTGTGTTGTGGGTCTCAAGCATCACCGCAATAGCGTCCTGTTCACTTAGCTGAGGCACCACTTGCCTCAGGGTGAGCACGACGTAATCCATGCTGTTAACCGGATCGTTGTGGAGCAGCACCTTGTAGAGGGGCGAGTTCTTACGCACCCGTTCGGTTTGCTTGTCGAGCACTGCTGCACCACCGGGGCTGCGGCTTGGTGTATCCACCGCCATGGCCAAGGATCTCGGTTGTGAACAATCTACGGGGAGCCCGCATCGCAGCTTTGAGATTGCCATCACAAGGCCGCGATACGTGTCATTGCTGATTGCACATTGCTGCGACTGTTGAAGGCAGAAAGACGGAAATAGCCTTCTCCAGCTGCCCCAAAGCCACTGCCGGGGGTTCCCACCACAAACGCGTGCTCGAGCAAATGATCAAAGAATCCCCAGGAATCAAGACCCTCGGGTGTTTTGATCCACACGTAGGGAGCGTGTTCTCCGCCATAGACCGTGAATCCGGCTTTGATTAGCTCAGAGCGGATAATCTCGGCGTTTTCCATGTAGAAGCTCACCAGAGCTTTTACTTGGGCTTGGCCTGCGGGTGAGTAAACAGCCTCGGCGCCGCGTTGGACGACGTAGTTCACGCCGTTGAATTTTGTGCTTTGGCGACGGTTCCATAGGTTCCAGAGTTCGACTTGTTTTCCATCAGCAGCTTTGCCAGTGAGTCCTTTTGGCACCACGGTGAAGGCGCAGCGGGTGCCTGTGAAGCCGGCATTTTTAGAGAAGGAGCGGAATTCGATTGCACATTCACGTGCCCCTTCGATTTCGTAGATGGAGTGGGGCAGGTGCGGATCTTGAATGAAGGCCTCGTAGGCCGCGTCGAAAAGGATTAGTGCATCGTGTTCACGGGCGTAGTTCACCCAGCGTTCCAGCTGCTTGCGGTTGGCAACAGCACCAGTGGGGTTATTGGGGAAGCAGAGATAGATCAGATCAGCAGCCTGTTTAGGTAGCTGAGCTTCGAAGTTATTGGCAGCGTTGATGGGTAGATAGGTGAGGCTTTCGTAGCAGCCGTTCTCTGCAGCATTTCCGGTGCGGCCGGCCATCACATTGCTGTCGACATAAACCGGATACACCGGATCGGTGACGGCGATGCGGTTGCCTTCGCCAAGGATATCGAGGATGTTGCTGCTATCGCATTTGGAGCCATCGGAGATGAAGATCTCTTCGGCATTTACCTTGCAACCACGGTTTTGGAAGTCATGCTTGGCGATAGTTTCGCGAAGCCAGCTGTAGCCTTGTTCAGGGCCATAGCCATGGAATCCTTCAGAGCTGCCCATTGCGTCGATAGCGGCTTTCATCGCTTCGCAGCAGGCTTTTGGTAGAGGTTCTGTTACATCACCGATACCGAGGCGGATCAGATCGCTCCCGGGATTGGCATCGCTGAAGGTCTTCACTCGACGAGCGATCTCCGGGAACAAATAGCCCGCTTTGAGTTTGAGGTAATTGCTGTTGATTTGAACCAAGGGAAAGGATGCTTTGCTGCGATGCATCCTGCTACGTAGATCGCCTTAGTGAAGGGTTGGCTCCATACGATGCATTCAGAACAGGGCTGTTACCTGCCTTGACTGCTCCATCTACAAGCGCTTTGCCAGACCCTTCGATGCAGGCGCAATCGATCGTCTTTAACAAGTTGATCGATTGCGCCATCAGCAAACCTGCTCGTTACTTGGGCAATGAGTTGGGAGTTGAACCGCGCGATTGGCCTGCGGCGCTGGTTCGCTGGGCACTTGCTTATCCCGAGCTCTATGAGATAGGCGCAAGCAATTTGGGCCACATCATTCTCTATTCGATTCTCAATTCTGTGCCAGGGCAGCTTTGTGATCGCGTTTATCTGCCGGCACCTGATTTAGCCAAGAGGTTGCGGGAATATCAGCAACCTTTGTTTGCGGTGGAGAGTCGCAGACCGCTTTCAGCTTTCGACATCCTTGGCTTCAGTCTTTGTTATGAGCTCGGTGCTACCAACATCCTCGAGATGCTTGATCTAGCAGGGGTTCCCCTGTTGGCTGCTAATCGTGGAGATCTGCCTCTAAATGACCTAGCGGCACCGCCATTGATCTTTGCTGGAGGGCCAACAGCTACCAGTAATCCTGAGCCATATGCAGCTTTTTTTGATTTTGTAGCCCTTGGTGATGGCGAAGAGTTGCTGCCTGAAATCGGTTTGGTAGTGGCGGATGCCAAGGCTGCTGGCTTGAGTCGATCAAGTCTTTTGCAGGACTTAGCTCAGGTGCCTGGTGTTTATGTGCCGTCGCTTTATGGCCCTGGCCCTGATGGCACCTCAATCGTGCCTTTGGATCCTGTTATGCCTGCCAGGATCCTGCGACGGGTGGCCAAGCCTATGCCCTATTACGCCACGGGCTTGGTTCCTCATATTGAAACGGTGCACGATCGGCTCACGGTGGAGATTCGCCGCGGCTGCACCCGTGGTTGTCGTTTCTGTCAGCCCGGCATGCTTACTCGTCCGGCTCGAGACGTTGAGCCGGAGGCGGTAATTGAAGCAGTGCAAACTGGTATGAAGCGAACTGGATATAGCGATTTTTCGTTGTTGTCGCTCAGTTGTAGTGATTATTTAGCTCTGCCAGCTGTTGGTGTGGAGTTGCAAAACCGTTTAGCGGATCAGAACGTAACCCTTCAATTGCCTAGTCAAAGGGTCGATCGCTTTGATGATGATATCGCTCATATCCTCGGTGGGGCCCGTAAGGCTGGTCTCACCTTTGCGCCGGAGGCAGGAACCCAGCGGCTACGGGACGTGATTAATAAGGGCCTTACGAATGCCGATTTACTTAAGGGGATTCGCACGGCGATGCAAAACGGCTATCGCAAGCTGAAGCTCTACTTCATGATTGGCCTACCGAGCGAAACGGATGAGGATGTAATTGGCATTGCTGATACCTGCCAGATGCTGAGGGAGCAATGCAGGGATCTTGGGCAGCTGAATTTGAATATCACGATCAGCAACTTCACCCCTAAGCCACACACGCCTTTTCAGTGGCACAGCGTTTCCACGCAAGAGCTTCAGCGACGTCAGCACAATTTGCGTCAGTCATTTCGGGCTCTTAGGGGAGTGAAGGTCAATTTCACCGATCTTCGGCTCTCTGCCATGGAGGACTTTGTTGGTCGCGGTGATCGCCACCTTGCGCCAGTGATAGAAGCAGCCTGGCGGGCAGGAGCAGGCATGGATGCTTGGTTTGAGCACCTGGAGCGCACTTATCAGGCCTGGACTGAGGCGATTGCAGCTTCAAGGCTGCAGGGCCTTTTTCGGCAACTGGAGCTGGGAAGCTGGGGATCTGCTGCAGCTCTTAGCCACGATGAGCTGACGGCTTTCTGCGCTCAGCCTTTGCCATGGGATCACATTGACACTGGCATTGAAAAGAATTGGTTGGCAGGGGATTTGCAGCGTGCCTTGGCGGCAAAGGTGGTTCCCGATTGTTCCTTTGAAGGCTGTAGCAGTTGTGGAGTCTGTGGTCCTGAACTGGGTCACAACAAGGTAGTTTCACCGCCGTCTGTGCCAGATCGGTTGCCTCGGAAAAACCCTTTAAGCAATCGAGTTTGTCGCATCCGCTTCCAATTCGCAAAAACTGGACCGATGGCTCTTCTTAGTCATCTCGATGTGATGCGTTTACTTGGCAGGGCACTGCGCCGCAGTGGCTTGCCAGTGAGCTATAGCGGTGGTTTTCATCCCTTGCCTCGTTTGCAAATTGCTCTGGCCTTGCCCTTGGGGGTGGAAGCTTTTGGGGAGTGGATGGATCTGGAATTTACAGAGCTGGTAGATGCTGAGATCATTCGCCAGCAGCTTCAAGAGACCTTGCCGCAGGGTCTCTGTTTACTTAGTGCGGTATCTATACCTGTAGGTGATAGCAGCCTCGCTCAGTCGCTGGTTGCAGCTTCATGGCGCTTTGATTTAGCCATCGAATCTGATAGGCCTTCAACGTGGCATCAGTGGCATGCAGCGGTGGGGGCACTGATAGAAGCTCATGAATTGCTATGGCATGACACTGATAAGAAGGGTCGCCCACGGCAACGAGATTGCCGGCCAGCATTGCGTGAGCTTCAACTTTGCAATGGTTTTGAGGAAGACGGCGAGTCTCTTTGCTTGGACGTCGTTCAATTGCACCTTGAGGCAAATATTGATCCGATGGGCCGTAGCCTGAAGCCCGTTCAGGTGCAGCATTGGCTAGCAGAACAACTGGGTGAGTCTTTGCGGATAAGCGGCGTTAAAAGGGAGGAACTCAAGTTGCTTCAGTGTTAGAGTGAATTGAAGACGAGAAGCCTCGGGCAACTTTTGCCACTGCTCCGTCCCGGCCTTCTTAATTTCAATTCTTAGAAAAGCGAGGCCATTAGCTGCTCGCTCATTCCGTTCCCTCTGTTCGGGAGCAGTGAGACACATCCTTCATAGGAGTTTTTCTTACTCCGTCTGCTTCTTCAACGGCCTTTGGCTGTCAATTAGTTCTCCACCCGATGCAATGTGCCGGTAGGCCATTGATCGGTTCTGAGTCCAGCAGGGCTCTCTATTTCTTTGCCATGCCCCAGCAAATTGTCATCTCTGAGCAGCTGCGGATCGCAGCATTGCTCACAGATGAGCGAGTAGATGAGTTGATCGTTGCTCAGGGTCGCTACCAGATCGGAGATGTTTACCTCGGCACTGTTGAGAATGTTCTGCCAGGCATTGATGCTGCTTTCGTCAATATCGGAGAAAGTGAGAAAAACGGTTTTATTCATGTCACGGACCTAGGGCCCCTGCGTCAGACGAAGATCGCTGCTCCTATCACAGAGCTTTTAAAGCCTCGTCAGCAGGTGTTGGTTCAGGTAATGAAGGAGCCAACAGGTACCAAGGGGCCAAGGCTCACTGGCAACTTGGCTTTGCCCGGTCGCTACTTGGTGCTGCAGCCCCATGGTCAGGGGGTGAACATCTCTCGTCGGATTAACTCTGAGGGGGAACGCAACCGGCTGAGAGCACTTGGGGTGTTGGTGAAGCCCCCGGGTGCGGGTTTATTGATTCGCACCGAAGCCGATGGCATCAGTGAAGATTTGCTGATTGATGACCTGGAGGCCTTGCTCAGGCAATGGGAAGCCATTCAGCAGGCAGCAGATACTGCCGCCCCGCCGGTGTTACTCAATCGCGATGAAGATTTCATTCATCGCGTATTGAGGGATCACTTTGGTCCGGATTTGGTGAGGGTAGTTGTGAATGATTTCGCTGCCGTGGAGCGCGTGAGTAGTTTCCTCGGTCAGGAAGGCCCAAATGTATTAGTGGAGGCCCATAACGAACCCACAGAGTTACTGGAGCATTACCGAGTCAATGCTGCCATTCGCGATGCGCTTAGGCCCAGGGTTGACCTGCCATCCGGTGGCTACGTGATCATTGAGCCGACGGAGGCGCTCACAGTCATCGACGTCAATTCAGGTTCGTTCACTCGCTCGGCCAATGCCCGTCAGACGGTGCTCTGGACCAACTGTGAGGCGGCTATTGAGATCGCCCGTCAGCTGAAGCTCCGCAATATCGGTGGCGTGATCATTATTGATTTCATCGATATGGAGTCGCGTCGTGATCAGTTGCAGTTGCTGGAGCATTTCACAGCGGCTGTTCGAGATGATTCTGCTCGTCCTCAGATTGCCCAGTTGACTGAATTGGGCTTGGTGGAACTCACTCGTAAACGTCAGGGGCAGAACATTTATGAATTGTTTGGCAGGGCCTGTCCCAGTTGTTGTGGCCTTGGTCATGTGGCGGTATTGCCCGGCAAGGATCTGCTACAGCCACTTGCTATGGCTACTGGATTGGTGAGATCTGCGGCTTCCTCTGCTCGGCCTGACGTTCAGGTGTCAGGAGAAGGCGGCAATGGTCGCCGACGGCGTGGTGGGCGTGTTCGTTCCGGTGCCGTTGAGTTGCCTGGCTTGACGGTTCCATCTGCTGAGGTGAATGGAGTTGAGTCAACGACCCTTGAACCTGAAACTCACGAGCATTCGTCCTCTTCTGAGCTTGTTACTCGTCGCCAGGAACCTGAACTAGTAGCTGTTCCAATGGATTCAGAACAGGAGCAGGTGTTCGCTTGGCTAGGCTTAAACCCTTTGCTTCTGCTTGAGCCCCCTCCAGAAAACGACAACCTTTTGGTACGTGTTGTTCGCCCTGGAGACGATGCTGAGCAAGTGCTTGAGGAGGCACGTCAGCAGATTGCTACTAGTTCAAATCGTCGTCGACGTCGGGGACGAGGTGTTGTTCGAGCCGTTGGCCGTGGTGGTGCTGAAATCGGCGCAGAGAATTCTTCCTCTAATGGCACAGAGGCATATGGCCAGCAAGCCAAGGTTGCCGAAAAGGATGAGCCTGTAAGCGTTGAAATTACTCCCCTTGAGGTAAATCATTCATCTAGTAGCTCTGCTGAAGAAGCGGTTTCTTCAGCTCCTCAACAGCCGGAGGCAGAGCCTGAAGATTCGCGCCGTCGACGCCGTCGTTCTTCTGCTGCAGGCTGAGATGGATCCCTCGGCGGATTTTATCGCCGGAGTTGATGAAGTCGGCCGTGGTTGTTTATTCGGGCCTGTGTTTGCCGGTGCAGTAGTGCTGACTGATGATGCAGCAGTCGAGTTATTAGCGGAAGGGTTAACCGATAGCAAGGCACTTACTGCTCGCCATAGGGCTCGCCTAGTGCCGCTGATCGAGAACGCCGCGGCCGCTTGGGCCCTTGGTCAGGCCTCGGCTCGGGAAATCGATGCGTTAGGCATTCGCATGGCGACGGAACGCGCCATGCTGCGGGCACTGCAGCGACTAGCTCAACCGTTGGAGCTGGTCTTGGTTGATGGCGTGCTGCCATTACGCCTCTGGATGGGGCCACAACGCACCGTGGTGCGGGGCGATAGCAGTTGTGCTGCTATCGCAGCAGCCAGTGTGTTGGCCAAGCAGGCTCGTGATGGCTTGATCAAGCGCTTGGCTGGTCGTTTCTGCGGTTATGGCCTGGAACGACACGCTGGCTATGGCACGGCATTTCACCGTCAGGCCTTGCTGTCGCTAGGTCCAACTCCGCTTCATCGTTATTCCTTCCTAACCAAGGTTTTAGCTGCTCAAGGCCGAGTCGTTTGAGGTCATGGTTGCTCTTGGCACCACTCGCGAAAATCCTTGATCAGCTGCTGACCAACACGGGCCTTGATGGCCAGCAAGATGCCGCTAAGAATCGATTGACCGGTGCTTTCTAAAACTCCCTTTGGGATGAGCTTTAGTAGTGCTGGAGGGGTAACACTTACCGAAAGCAGAGCTTTTCCCTCGAGTCCTTTTGGGGTGGCCTCCATGATGGCTTCCAGGCCAAGCTCAAAGTCGTCAATAAGAGGCAACCCCTCCAGTTCGCTATCTGTTGCGCGAATAGTGAGTGTGCCGTCAGTGTTGTCTACTTCCAGTGAGACAACCGGATTTATCTGTAGCTGGAATACGTTCAAACTGGTTACTGCATAGCTGAAGCTACCTGGCCCTAGCCGGGTGAGTTTTTCCCCATCGAGAATGGCCGCCAGCACTCTGTCCTGCTCGTATAAATAAGCAGGTAGGCGCTCAGTGTTTTGAGGCACCGGCAGATTGATTTGCTGGCTGGCTTGGAAAGCCAGAGACATGGCTGGCAGTTGACGCGTCATGATCCTATCTACCTTCTTGTGATGCGCTTCCGATGCCAACACGCGTGGCCTTCCTCGGGCCGGAGGGAACTTACGGTGAGCAGGCGGCAATTGCTCTGGCGGGGCTAGAGCAATTGCCGGATCTGGAGCTGGTGCCCTGTGTGGGACTGCGCTCTGTGGTTGAGCATGTGGTTAATAAACGTTGTGAAATGGCTGTAGTTCCCGTGGAGAACTCAGTAGAAGGTGGTGTGACTGCCATCCACGATGCCCTTTGGTCTCATCCGCAGTTATGCATTCTCAGGGCGGTGGT
>MPLX02040836.1_pt1 | contig 11677 bp, 8 predicted proteins | sample 1617341 | NCBI WGS metagenome assembly MPLX02 (sample SAMN05944804, study PRJNA350692) | marine metagenome | biome: marine; feature: ODZ; material: water; isolation source: 120 m water sample filtered on 0.2 um supor filter | place: Pacific Ocean | collected 2012-04-08 | depth 120m m | reverse complement strand
TATGAATTGAATTCTTTTTCGATTCCAATTAATCCTTTGTCGTCTACGTCTGTGAATCCAATAAGTTGTGAAGCCAGATGGGTATGGGGATAAGATCGTCTAAATTTACGGTCCAGCACTAACCCGGCAATTCTTTGACCTAATAGCGCCTGCACTTTATTGGTTCGTAAATTTCTCTCCAAATACACAAAGTCTGCTTTTGAGTTTAATTTTTTTAAATAATAATCTGCTTCTCTCTCAGTAGATTTTGAAATCAGGTTTGCAAATTCCAATTTATTTTTAACCTTAGACGGATGGACACCCACGGAATAATGAATAATATTCCGAGTGAGGGGCGTATTGTTTGTATCGTAAATATTTCCACGGACTGCCAGTAAGGGTTCTTGCCGCTGACCTTGGCGAATCCCCTGTTTTCGGTATACATCACTATCTATAACCATTATTTGAAATAACCGCGCAGATAACCCAACCCATGCAAAAATGATACAGCATGAGAGGATAGTAACTCTCGGGCGGAATTTCAAATATGTTTTAGTCAATATGACCGGCGATTTTATTGTTGTCAATATATATCATCAAAGTCTCAGGCTGTGAGGGTATCATGTTTAATTCTGTTCTGGCTACATAAGAAATCCGATCTCCCCTGGAGAGTTGTGCGATTTCCATTTTAAGCTCTTTTACAGTGTTATCTAATTCCTTTGCCACTTGATTTTGAATTTCAATTGCCAACATTGTTTCATCAATTTCTGTATACACCCATAAATAAAAGATTAACCCTGCTATGGAAATAATTGTGGTGGAAAAGAATAATAAAGTTTGAAAAAATTCCCGATTCTTTTTAGATCGACGGTTTCTTTTTTTTGCGGCCATTATGCAATCCTTTCAGCTACCCGAAGTTTGGCACTGCGGGAACGACTATTTTCGGCCTGTTCTTCTTGGGAAGGAACAAGCGGTTTTTTGGTAATAACTTTAAGCACCCCTGACTGTTTTAATGAGCGAAACGTATGTTTAACCATGCGGTCTTCGAGAGAGTGATAAGATATGATCACAACCCGTCCGCCGATAGTGAGAAAGTCAATAAAGCATTTCAGAAATGCAGAAAGCTTATCTAATTCACCATTCACTGCAATGCGTATGGCTTGGAATACGCGAGCCAGGGATTTATGTCTTTGGCGTGGAGGGGTAGATTTGCGAACGGCCTCTTTGAGGTCGGCCACAGTCATCAAATTCGAACCAGCTTTAATGGCGTGAGCAATACGCCGAGAATGTCGTTCCTCGCCAAATTGATATATGATGTCTGCCAATTCTTTTTCGGAGGAACGCGCGATTAGATCTACTGCAGTTTCTCCCGTATTACCGTCAAATCGCATATCTAAATTTCCGGTGGATTCAAAAGCAAATCCTCGTGTCTTAGAATCCAACTGGATAGAAGAAAGCCCAAGATCTAATAGAATGCCGTTCACAGCAGAAATCCCTGATTGATCAAGGATTTCAGGAAGGCGATGATAGGATGATTGGAAGGTAAGGTAGGGACGTGCGGAGGCACCCAATAGGGTGTTACATAATTTAAGCGCCTCCGCATCCCGATCAATCCCGATTAACTTTCCGTTGCCGGAAAGTTGATTGAGGATTTGTGTGGCGTGCCCGCCGGCCCCGATCGTACCATCCAGATACGTTCCATTGGGCTGCAGGTTTAAGTATTCCAGAACTTCTGTTAGCATCACAGGAATATGAGGTAGAGGGCATTCCTGCGTCGCATTCAAGTTCATTAAAGTATAATTTGATTTGCAAGTTCATCAAACTGAGATGAATCAATTTCCTGTGAGTTCTTATCAACTGAATCCAGTAGCTTGGGATTCCAAATTTCAATTTTATTTACCATTCCAAGAATTAACACTTCTTTTTCAAGCTGTGCATATTCAATCAGATTGGGGGAGATGGCAATTCGTCCTTGTTTGTCGTATTGAACTGAAGATGCATACCTTACTGTACTCCGAACAAAGGATCGGTTGACTTGGGATAGCGAAGATAGTTTTCGAAGTTCATCCTCGATTGATTGCCAAACAATGATAGGGTAGACCCATACGCAGGGGTCCATACCCCTCGTGATTACAAAAGATTGTTCGTTTTCGGCTGAAAGAACACCCCTGAATTTTGCTGGAATATTGGCTCGACCTTTTGTGTCTAACGAATAAGAATATTCGCCTGTAAATGTATTTTGATTTATTGTCATGCCCAAATTGTTAGGGATTATTACCCACAACTACCCACAATGTATATATGATCTCCCACCTGTGTCAATAAATATTATGAAAATATTACACGATCCCCACCGTAGTTGAAGGGATTTGATAAACGATTACTTTAAAGAGTAGAGGTTAGCTCTTCGGAATGAAGTGCTGGATCGTCACCGTTTTGTCGACGGCGGACAGGGAGATACGAACTGGATTAGATGAAGAATCAAATGAGTTTAGCTTGATTCCATTCAAGTAAAGATTTAATCCTATTGTATGTTCAAACAGGATATCAATCGATTGGCTGAACTCATACAATCGATTATCTCCAGAGGGGAGGACATTTTCATTCGAGGCAAGTGTATCAATTGTGGATCGATACCATACCCGTTCTGCCGTAGCAAGCTTAAGTGTGTAAGGCGATTCTTCTTCAATCATTTGCACAGACTCTGCTAAGACATCAAAATTATTTTGGAGTGCTTGCTCACTAATAGACTTTTTATCTAAGAACTCATGGGGATATTCAAGGGGCGCCTTAGCTGATTCTTCTGCGTTAATCACACGAATGATATAGATCGCAAAAAGGAGAATACCAACGAGAGTAATCCCTTTAACCATATCGGATCGTACTATTTTGGGGCTGCGTGAATGAGCTTGAACCGATTCATCCACCTCTTCCGGTGGTTGGTTTGTTTCTTTGGGCGGTGAAGATTCTTTCTTTTTCCGAGCAGGCTTATCCGTTTTTTGCCCTAAATATATTTCGAGGTTACTAATGGCCTCATCCGGGTTGGCACCAATTTCTGTTGCATAAGCACGAATAAACAGGCGCATATAGGTATTGGGTAATAAGTCGAATTTTCCATCTTCAATAGCTTGAAGATAATTAAGGTTGATTTTTGTCCTGTTATGGATTTCCTCAAGATCAATTTCCTGATCTTGTCGGATTAACTTTAATTCTTTGTAAAACTCTGACATTTGGGCCGAAAAGTTACGTGTAGGATTCCCTTCTGAAAAACTCTTTTTGTACGGTTTTTATATTTATTGATGATTTGATTGTCCATGGTCATTGATTTAAATCTAAATATTTTGAAAAATGTGAATAGAACTTGGATAAAGGGAATCCCATTACATTGTAGAAGCATCCATCAATCCGATAGACACAAACAGAAAACCAATCTTGAATGCCATAGCTTCCCGCCTTATCAAAAGGCTTGTAAGTATCAATATAATAAGAAATAATAGAATCAGATAAAGTATTAAATGTAACATTCGTGCAATCATGAAATGTATCGCTGATCATTTTTTCGCGGTGTTGAATTGAAACACCTGTATATACCTTGTGTGTATGCCCCGATAGCATCTTTAGCATTCTAAAACTGTCTTTCTCATCCTTCGGTTTACCTAAAATTTCAGAGTGATAAACAACGACGGTATCTGCACCAATTACCCATTTATTTCCATATTGCTTGGCAACATCCTTGGCTTTTTTTTCAGCATAATGCTCTACAAATTTTTGCGGTTTTAGATCAATATTAAAGTCCTCATGTATTTGACTCGGTATAACTTGGAATTTTAAATCAATTTGTTCTAATAATTGTTTTCTCCGTGGCGATCCGGACGCAAGAATGATGGAAGCTGATTTCATTCTTTTCATCGAAATACAGCCAGTCTACCAATATGGTTAATTTGTTGAATTCCATCACTTGCTCTCATTTTATATATATACACACCATTGGCGAGTAATCCCCCATATTCATCTCGCCCGTCCCATGAAATTCGATGGTATCCAACTGTATAATATTCCGTTAGTAGTGACTTTATTCGGCGGCCTTCTAAGGTATAAATATCCACGGATACGTCAGCATCGGCGGTTAGTTCAAATGTGAATTGGGTTTCAAAGTCAAATGGATTTGGGTAATTATATACATGGAGGAGGCTTAGTTGCTTGGTTTTCAACAGGGTTAAACTAATCTCTGCTTCTGTTGGATTATTGGCATTGTCCCATGCACTAATGCCTAAGGATAATTGGTCTGAATTGTCTGGAATTGAATATTGGATTGTCCCTGTATTTAAACTGTTTATATCATAAATAAATTGATCAATCGCTAAAGATATTTCTTCTAAGTTTGGATTATATAGAAAGAGTTCATGCCCTTTTTCACCTGTGAGGTTAATGCCGAGTGGGTCAGAAAGGCGGATAATTAATTTTTCTCCATCTGGGAGGTGGTCTCCATTTCGAAGCATTCTCCCCGATTCGGTTTCAAATGTTATGATGGGTCCATTTGTATCATTTGACGGCACTCCCAGGGTTAATTGTAAATCGGTTACAGCACCGATGGCTTCATCACCCAGAATTGAAGTAATCGCAAATCGCACTTTAGCAGGATGTTGGGAATAGGTGATGTCTTTTGGTACTCGGAATTGTGGAGATAAGGATGCGCCTTCAAAAGTAAATGATCCCCGAAAAAGGGTTGGACCCGATTTCATATAGGTAATTTCCTCTTTTCGGGATGCAAAATTAAATGATTGGGTGTAAGAGGTTGCTCCATCTTCAAAAACTAAATACCCATTTCCTTCAGAAAAGGGGCTGGAGCCATTGAGTGTACCCACTTCTAATGTAGCTAATGTATCTGGTGATACGGTGGCATCATTCACAATCTGGGTTGGTATTGGCAATTTCATAGCTGGATCGCCGAATAAATGAAAAAGTTCGCCGTCGGCACCCCCGGTTTTAACCGATTGTAAAACCATGCCTAATGTGGCATCCGTTACGCCATTGCCCGGGAAAATAGCAGAAAACACTTTTTCTAAATATTGGATGTTGCTGGATACGGTAATCCCTCGTGTGGTTGTGATGACGGCAGATGCTGCATCCATAGGTGTGCGAATTAATTCTTCCGCAAACGATTCGGATCCGATTTGATCAAAATGTCCCCAATTACATGTACCTGCAACCCAGAGTGGAAGCTTCATTTCTGCATGCATGGAATTGATATCATTTCTTTCGTTGTTGAGAATTAACATTTTTTCTTGAGCCCATTGGGTTGGGTTGCCATGACCAATAAAATTAATAAAGGCAGTTCCAGCGGTAATTTGGTCAAACAACGCCTGAGTTGCCGCCGGTTTGATTACACCAAATGCGGAACCATCGCTGACCTCTGGAAAATCCACCATATACAATTTTTTTATTTCCATAAAACCAGGAATGGTATTAGTCAAACGTTCGGAATTGAGCGTATGACTTTTCCCAATTGATAATTCATAAGATTCTCTTTCAGGCCTTGCCGGATCGTCGGCAACGAGTGTAATCCTTTGTTTCCATAAGCCATTGGGCATAGAAGTCTCAAATGCGATGGTCTTTTCCACGAATGCAGTTACTTCTTCCAGAGTTCGCGCAGGGAATCGTCCTGTAGCCATCTCAGGAATAACACCATTGAAAGACACCAGTCGATCGTCTGTGGCGTGGGAGTATGTTGACCCCACTTGGATGGTCGGTACTTGCATTTTTGATTGGCCTGTGATATTGCGGTAATCAAAATCAGCATCACCCATAAAAAGGACAGTCGATGGCTTTTGGGCCCAGTGGTTTTGAGTCCATTGTAAAAAGTGTCGAATGGCTACCGGGTCTTTATTGCCACCGGAAAATTCATCATAAATATCTTCCATTGATGCATAAATAGACGGATTCCTATGATCCACCAATGGCTGAGCTGCAATTCGAAATGTTTCTGGACCTACGATGATATGGCTTCCATTTAAATTATCTCTTAAACTTGAGAAATGTTTTGTATTCAACAATGACAAATTTTCAATAGTGGATGCATCTTCCAATTGAAACGTATAAAATCGTTGAAGCGTGTCTGGGGGAAGTGAAACACGCATTAACGTTAAATCATCTTGGGATAAGATGGGTGTATTTACCGGGCGTTTAGGATCTGTAATATTCCATACGGTAAGATTGGAGCCAGATATAGAAAATGTAATATCATTTTCCGTCACGGGTGACACAAATTCAAATGGGCTTGCATAGGATAATTTTCGTGCATAGGAGATGGTTAAATAATCATAAAGAGGTTCAGAGTTTGGGTTGTCTGCAATATTTGAAATTTGAAAGGATTGAATACCATTGGAGAGATCGCCTGCTGGAATTGAAAAGTCGCCTGATTTTAATCCCAAGTTTGACCAAGTGATAGATGATAACGCCTGATTGTTAAATGAAAGTCTTGCTGTATGTTTTGTGGAATAATATCGAGTGGCCACTGATTCCTTGCCAATCAGCCCAAATGAACCACTTGTAGGAATAGATGCCATGGGATCCATAAAATGGACATCTTGTGAAAAGGAACCACCCTGTCTGATGATTGAATTCCCCCATGCGAGTCCAGATTCTTGATGGTTTACAATATCTGTTTCGAAATGGAGATTAACAAAACCATAATCCACACTTAATGGGCCATCGGGAACCGAATTTCCTGTTGTGATTCTTTTACCTCGCAACGCCGAATCATCAGGCATGAAAAGCCAATATATTGATTCTGTAAAATAAAGGTTTTCATGCCAAAATATATCATTCACTTGTTGGTCGAAACCGCTTGGCCCTTGCCCATAAAAAATGATTTTATCTCCTGAATCTAAATTGCCATCGGATTCTCCTTCAATAGCAATAGCCAATTCTACAAGGTTTTCAGGAATAGTTACATCTCCGGTAATTTTTTGGGTCAAGTCAAACGTTCGGTCCCGGCCTAAAGACGAGCCAGTAAACAGCATGATACTTCGTGGATCTACTGATTCTCCAGTTCCAAGGGTAGCAAGGAATCTGTCGGCCGAAATTTTATAAACATTATCTTTAGAGATAGAAAATTTTATCCATCGTCCTGCCGGGAATTTTCGAAGTTTAGCCAAAGAGTATTGTTTGGGTTCCACCCAGTTTTTCGCCACGGCCCAATTGGCTATTTTGGGCGAGAGCAATTTTTGTTGATTTATGGCAATTTCCCGTGGTTGACGCCCTTGGCCATCTAATCGAATCGTCACAGTTTGCTTCGGAGAGTAAAACCCTTCAACGGAGTGGGGACTAATTCGAAGGGTCCCTGTATTGAGGCCATTTACTTTTTGCTGATGGGTCCATTCTGTTTTTTGATACACAATATTTTGATATTGGTAGTTTAAAGCTTTATCTGATTGAATTGAAATTTGAGGTAAGTTTTCATTGGGTAAGCCAATCAATAGGTCTATGGGTTTAAGGTCTTCTGGCGTTTCTAAATCACAGTTTAATTGAATAACTAATTTTATTTCTGAGGAAGAAAGGATGCTTACCGTTGTTTCTGCTGTGAGTAGTGCAGAGAGGAATATGAGGTATAAGCATTTATTATAGTGTTTCATGTGTATAAAATTTAGGGAAATGAATAGGTAGTAATAGAAGTCATTTTCATGAATATTATTTTACACTTACAATTTTATATCATGTATTGAAATTGTTTCCGACGGTGGTACAATGTAATTTCACTCTCTTTTTCTTAACAAATTATTTCATTTTTAGAATGATCCATCCATTTTGAAAGGACCTTTTGTGTTTGACTTAAATATGATTAAAGCTGTTTATGACCGCATTCCGGGGCGTGTGGATGCAGCAAGAAAAGTCGTTGGTAGGCCGCTGACTTTGGCAGAAAAAGTTTTATATAGTCACCTATCTCAAGGCGATGCACCAGCAATTCATACACGGGGTATATCATATGTGGATTTTCATCCGGATCGTGTAGCCATGCAGGATGCCACAGCACAGATGGCATTGCTCCAATTCATGATGGCGGGGAAAAATAAAGTGGCTGTACCCTCCACAGCCCATTGTGATCATTTAATTCAAGCTAAAGAAAGCGCAGATACAGATTTGGATGTGGCCAAAGATATCAATCGTGAAGTGTATGATTTTCTCGAGTCGGTTTCAAATAAATATGGGGTTGGTTTTTGGAAACCCGGTGCTGGAATAATCCATCAAGTTGTGTTAGAAAATTATGCATTCCCCGGTGGAATGATGATTGGAACCGATAGTCATACAGTCAATGCGGGTGGCCTGGGAATGGTGGCCATTGGTGTTGGGGGCGCCGATGCGGTAGATGTGATGGCGGGCCTACCTTGGGAGTTGAAATTCCCAAAATTGATTGGCGTAAAATTAACAGGTGAATTAAGTGGTTGGACGTCTGCTAAGGATGTGATTTTAAAGGTTGCTGGTATTCTAACAGTAAAAGGTGGTACCGATGCTATAGTAGAATACTTTGGCGAAGGTGCAAATAAATTATCCTGTACAGGAAAAGGGACCATTTGCAATATGGGAGCTGAGATTGGTGCCACTACTTCCATGTTTGGTTATGATGAACATATGGAAAAATATCTTCGGGCGACGGGTCGTGGAGATGTGGCAGATCTTGCTGACGGTATTGCAAAATATTTAAACGCCGATGATGAAGTATATGCCCACCCTGAAAAGTTTTATGACCAGGTCGTTGAAATTAATTTATCTGAATTAGAACCTCACTTAAATGGTCCGTTTACACCAGATAGAGCCACACCGATTTCTGAAATGGCTAAATCTGCGGCAGAAAACAAATGGCCAACAGAGGTAAAAGTGGGTTTAATTGGATCTTGTACTAATTCCTCGTATGAAGATATTTCTCGCTCCGCCTCCATTGCAAAACAGGCTGTAGATCTCGGATTGAAAACCAAAGCGGATTTTACCATTACACCTGGTTCTGAACTTGTGAGATATACTATCGCTCGCGATGGGTTCATTGATACATTTGAGGCATTGGGGGCCAGTGTTTTTTCCAATGCTTGCGGGCCTTGTATTGGTCAATGGGCAAGACCGGGCGCAGACTCGGGTGACAAAAATACGATTGTCCATTCCTTTAATCGAAATTTTGCGAAGCGGGCAGATGGGAACCCCAACACCCACGCATTTGTGGGCTCACCTGAGATAGTGACTGCATTGGCCATTGCCGGAGATTTAACTTTCAATCCAGTTACAGATACGCTCCTCAATGAAAATGGTGAATCGGTAAAATTAGAAATTCCCATCGGTAATGATTTACCCATCAAAGGATTTGAAGTGGAAGATTTAGGCTATCAAGCACCAGCAGAAGATGGGTCAAATATAGAATTGGTGGTGAATGCTGCATCAGAACGGCTTCAGCTTTTAACACCATTTGAACCATGGGATGGACAAAATATTACGGGCATGAAATTGCTCATCAAAGCCAAAGGAAAGTGTACCACAGACCATATTTCTATGGCGGGACCGTGGTTGCGGTTTCGAGGACATTTAGATAATATTTCTAATAATATGCTCACGGGAGCAGTGAATTATTTTAATGAAAAAACCAATTCTGTCAAAAATCAGATAACCGGAGAATATGGTGCTGTACCTGACGTTCAAAGAAGTTATAAATTCAACCAGATACCAACCATTGTAGTGGGTGATGAAAACTATGGTGAAGGATCCTCCAGAGAGCATGCAGCAATGGAACCGCGATTTCTGGGTGTGAGAGTGGTATTGGTTCGTTCATTTGCCCGGATTCACGAAACAAACTTAAAAAAACAGGGTATGTTGGGATTAACATTTTTGAACAAAAGTGATTATGATTTAATCCAAGAGGATGACACTTTTGATTTTGTTGATTTAGATCGATTTTCTCCTGGGAAATCACTCGTTTTATCTGTAACACATGGTGATAGTTCAAGGGATTTCATTGAATGTAATCATACCTATAATGAAGCACAAATCGCATGGTTTAAAGCGGGTTCTGCGCTCAACCTCATTCGATCTGAACAGGGATAGTATATGAAAGTTTTAGTATCAGACCCAATTACTGAAAGCGGTATGGCCGTTTTGAAAGAAGCGAAATTTGAGATCGTACACTTACCCAATGGATCCCCTGAAGAAAAAGCGACAGCCTGTAAGGATGTGCACGGTTGGATTATTCGTAGTGGTACAAAAATAACTGAAGAAATGATTACATCAGCTAAAAACCTTCAAGTAATTGGACGTGCCGGTGTCGGTGTAGATAATATAGATATCCCGGCAGCCACCCGTCGTGGCATTGTCGTTATGAATACACCAGATGTGAATACTATCTCTGCTGCAGAACATACCGTCGCAATGATGTTAACACTTTCCCGGAATATTTCTGTCGGAGATCGTGGCATGAAAAGGGGCGAATGGAATAGACACGCATTGGTTGGAACCGAATTACTCAATAAAACAATTGGTATTGTTGGCATGGGGAAAATTGGTAGGGAAGTCATGACCCGTTGCCATGCCTTTGGTATGAATATTTTAGGGTATGACCCCTTTGTAAACCAAGAAATGTTCAATGAAGAAGAGGTGGAGATTGTTGACCTGGATAAATTAGTCGCTCAATCAGATTTTATCACCGTTCATGTACCACTCATGGATTCCACACGTGATCTTTTTGATTATAAACGGTTATCATCTATGAAGCCAAATGCCCGAATTATAAATGTTGCAAGAGGTGGAATCATAAATGAATCTGATTTGGCTAAGGCACTTATAGATGGAAAGATATCGGGTGCAGCGATTGATGTATTTATATCTGAGCCGGTAGATGAATCGAATCCTTTATTGAATGCACCAAATATTGTTTTAACCCCCCATCTTGGCGCTTCAACTCAGGAAGCAAAAGAAGGGGTAAGCATGGCGGTATGCGAACAAGTGAGAGATTATCTTATTTGTGAAAAGCTGGCTAATGCATTAAATATGCCAATTTCTGATGCTTCAAAATTAAAAGAATTTCAGGTCCATTTAGATTTGGCAGAAATAATGGGGCATATTCAAGGGCAATTAAATCCGGGTGTAATAAAGAAAATATATGTGGATTGTGGCGGGTCGATGGATGAGTCTAAACCAGCTGCATTGTCTTTTTTAAAAGGACTGTTAAAAGATCGTGTTTCAGATCGTGTGAATTACATCAATGCGAAATCTTTGGCTGTTGATTTAGGAATTGATATTGAACATAGCAATTCTACAGATAGTGGTTCCTATACTAATTTGATTCGGACGACCGTTTTAGGGGAATCAACAACGTCTGATATCCATGGTAGTATATTTCAAGGAAATCAGAAAAGACTTGTAAATATTCTTGGATATGAAATAGATATAACACCACATGGCACATTGGTTTTTATACAGAATAAAGATGTACCGGGCATTATTGGAAAAGTAGGTACCATGCTTGGAAGTGCTTCAATAAATATTGGTGCTTATTTTTTAAGTCGCGAGTTTAGAGATTGTAATGATGGAAAGGCGTTTGGCGTGATTCGGGTTGATAACCCTGTTCCAGAGGATGTTATGGAAAATTTACAACAATTACCTGAGATTTACTCCGTTCGACAACTTGAGTGCTAAATTGCGATGATAAACACTTCCAATAAAT
>MPLX02354125.1_pt1 | contig 11698 bp, 10 predicted proteins | sample 1617341 | NCBI WGS metagenome assembly MPLX02 (sample SAMN05944804, study PRJNA350692) | marine metagenome | biome: marine; feature: ODZ; material: water; isolation source: 120 m water sample filtered on 0.2 um supor filter | place: Pacific Ocean | collected 2012-04-08 | depth 120m m | reverse complement strand
CTTCTGACAAGTGCTGACAAGTTCTGATCCCATCTGATCAGCAGGTCTTCTTTGGGCTTGATCAGGTCAGTTTTTCTGATCAAAAATTCAATCAGGCTTTTTTGCCGAGAGGCCGAGATGCCGAGAGAATAAAAACGGGGTTCATCGGTGCCAGGCGGGTGCCGTCACTGAGGGGCTGTCCCCGCCAGGCCTGATGTTGATGCAGTTGCACCTGCATTCCGCTCAGCTCCAGACGCTGCCGCAACTCGGCCACCGCTTCCAGGGTTGCCAGGGGAATCACCACCCGGCCTCCCGGCAACAACTGTTTGAGCACGGCTTGCAAGAGCTCGCCGCGCCGCCGCCCGCCGCCCCCCAGCAGCACCCTGTGGGGCTGTGCCAGCGGTGGGGGCAATTGATGGCCCTCAATCAACGTCTCGGCTTCCCGTTCGAGCACGGCCGCTGGCTGAACCCCCAGCCTCAAGGCATTGGCCTTGATCAGGGCTGCTCCGCCGCTGCGCTGCTCCACCGCCAACAGTTTCAGCATCGGCCGTAAACGCAGGGCCTCAAGACCCACAGAGCCCACCCCGGCACCCAGGTCCCAGAGGACGCCACTTTCCGGCAGGTCCAGGTCTGCCAGCAGCTGGATGCGCATCTCCCGCTTGGTCATCAGACCGGGACGATCGTCGTGTTGCAGAAACAAGCCGTCGTTGAGTCCGAACAGGGGAAGCTGAGCCGGGTCTGGCGGTGCTGCTGGTTCCGCCAGCAGCAGCAGCAGGTGCAAGGGGTGCAGGTCATCGGGAAGCGGCTCCTGGGGCTGTAGTTGCTGAATCCGTTCATCGGCATGCCCCAGCTGTTCAAACAGCCAGGTCTGGTAGGCGGCTTCCAGGCCGGAGGCATGCAGGATCCTGCGCACTGTTTCGGCGCCGCCACGGCTGGGATCGGTAAGCACTGCCAGTGCCTTGGGCCGTTGCTGCAATCGCTGGGCCAAGGGTTCAGGGTCCCGGCCATGCAGGCTGATCCAGCTGGCGTCCTGCCAGGTGCGACCAAGCCGGGCAAAGGCCAGCTGCAGTGATGCAGGCGCGGGGTGGAAACGCAGGCGTTGGCGAGGGATCCTTTCGCAGAGGATGCGGCCGATGCCGAACCAGAGGGGATCGCCGCTGGCCAGCACCACCACAGGCTGCTCCGGCGACAGTGCATGCAAGCAATCACATAAGGCGATGGGTTGATCGCTGCTAAGCAGTACCTCTGGGGTCTTCAGAAGCCTGTCGCCGCTCTCAAGCCAATCACGCAGCGCAGCGTGCAGGCGATCGGGCGCAGCAATGCGGTACGCCGCGCGCAATAGCGTCTGCTGGGACACCGGCAGAGAGGCGGGGGCACCAGCATCGGTGCCGATGACATCGATCATCGCGTCATTCTGCTTCAGGTGGAGGGGCGGCAGGAATGATCCCGATCAGGCAAAATCTCGGCGATTGTGAATCAGATGGCAGTGGGGAATTTCTAAAAAGAGCAAACACAGCCACTTTGGTCTGCAGCAATGCGTGTCTTCCCGTCATTATTGACGAACCCTCTCACTGCTTCTTCTCTTGCGGCGTTGCTCGCTTTTGGGGCAACGACGATCGGGAACAGTGCAAAATCAGCAGGTGAGCCGGTTGGTTACACCACGCCAATACCCGCGGAGCTTTTCACCCCAGATACGGTGAAAACCAGTGTTGGCAGCTTCAATTTCTTCGACGGAATGCCCGATGAGGCCACCGTCAAGGCAAGCTTCGAGAACCTGAAGTTTATCCGCGCTTATGAAACATTTCTCACGATGATGCCTGCGGCAAGCATCGAGATGATGCGCCAGGGACATGCCCAGCAGGGTGTGGATGATTACACCAAGGTGATGCTGATGGCTCCCTTGACATCGAACCCGTTGTTTCTAACTGGTAATACCGATACGGTGTATGGCTCAACGTTTTTCAATCTGAAGAAGACCGGTCCCCTGGTGATCGAGATTCCTGCGGGCCTTGGGCCTGGCACCATTAATGATGCATTCTTCCGGTTTGTTGCAGATACTGGAGCCCCTGGTCCTGATAAGGGCAAGGGAGGGAAATACCTCATCCTGGGCCCTGATGATGCAACGCCTGAGAGTACTGAGGGTTATTTCGTTTTCCGATCACCGAGTTACTCGAACTGGCTGATCCTGCGTGCTTTTCTTGATGATGAGGGTAAGCCTGATCAAGCGATTGCCAATTACCAGAATGGTCTTCGCCTCTATCCACTCTCTCAAAAAGGGAATCCTCCCGCGATGACCTTTGTTCAGGGCGGTGATCAAGTTTTTAATACCGTTCATGCGAACAATTTTCATTTCTTTGAAGAGCTGAATACGGTGATTCAACGGGAGCCAATCCCACTGCTTGATCCTGAATTGCGGGGTCTAGCCTCTGCCATCGGTCTCGAGAAAGGAAAGCCTTTCCAACCCAGCCCGAAAGATCGTCAGGTTCTCGAAGAGGCTGTGCAGGTGGGTGTGGCCTATGTAAGAGCCGATATGGGTAAGCCTCGTAATCCAAGTGTCTATTTCTACGAAGATAAGCAGTGGTTCACCCCCTTCGGTGGAGGCAGTCATCAATGGCTGATTGATGGTGGTAAAGGAGGCCGGAACCTCGATGCCCGTAATAATTTTTTCTGGGGATACACCGTCAATACGCCAGCGATGGTGCTCAAGATGGTGGGTTTGGGCTCCCAGTATGGGGTTGTGGCCACGGATGCCAATGGCGCTTACCTCGATGGCAGCAAGACCTACAAATTCACAGTGAATAAAAACGTTCCGGCTAAGGATTTTTGGTCGATGGTTGTTTATGACCCCCAGACTCGATCTGAGCTACAGACCTCTCAACCCCTGCCCAGCAAAAACAGCAAGCGCAACCAAGACATGGTGGCGAATGCTGATGGTTCGATTGATCTTTATTTTGGCCCCTCTGCTCCACAGGGTAAGCAGACCAATTGGATTCAAACGGTGCCTGGAAAAGGATGGTTTGCGGTTTTCCGTCTTTATGGCCCCCTGCAGCCCTGGTTCGATCAAACCTGGCAGCTCAATGACATTCAGCCGCAAGGTTGAGCCCTTAGAAATTAGCAACACGACCCCACTGACGATTCCTCAACCATGAAAGCTTTTAGCCGTTTTTCATCCGCTGCCTTCTCCGCGCTCCTGATCGGAGCGAGTGCTGCTCCATTGCAAGCAGCAGACAGGATCCCGAAGGGCTACAACACGCCAATTCCTAAGGACGTACTCACTCCCGATTCGGTGAGAACACGGATTGGCACCTTTAACTATTTCGATGGTTTCCCGGATGACGAAACCATGCGCAAAGCCCGTCACCAGGTGGATCTTGGCCGAGGTGTGCAGACCTTCCTGAACTTCATGCCGGCTGCATCCTTGGAAATGCTCTACGTGGGCCATCGCGATGGCTACGGCATGCAGCCCAACAAGGACATCGGCCTTTTTGAGGAGCTGATGAGTTCCAAGTCGCTATGGCTTACTGGCAACACTGACACGGTGTATGCCTCCGCGTTCCTTGATCTCCGCGACGGCCCGATCGTGGTGGAGGTGCCTCCCGGTACGGGGCCTGGCACCGTGAATGATGCTTTCTTCCGATTTGTTGTTGACATGGGTGGCCCCGGTCCAGACAAGGGCAAGGGAGGCAAGTACCTGATCGTTGGTCCGGATCACGCAGCACCGCAGAACACAGAGGGCTACTTCGTTGCCAAAACACCGAGTCGGATCAACTGGTTGATCCTGCGAGGTTTCCTCGATCAGGACGGTAAAACAGACACTGCCAGGAACGCTTTCAAGGCTGGTCTGAAGGTGTATCCCTACGCCAATCGTGCCAATCCACCGGCCAACAACTTCAGGAATCTCACCGATTGGACGGTGAACACTATTCACGCCAACAATTTCAAGTTCTACGAGGAACTGAATGAGGTGATCCAGCGTGAGCCCTCGGAGATGTTTTCTCCGGAGCTGCTGGGTATGGCGTCGACCATCGGCATTCAGAAAGGTAAGCCCTTCAACCCGTCAGCGCAGCAGAAGTCGATGCTGACCGAAGCGGTAGCGATTGGTAATGCAACGGCTCGCTCTATTCTGTTCTCTCCCCAGGATCCCAAGGCTTACATCTACGCCAATAAGGCTGGTTACTGGCAGAACGGCTTCCCCGGCGGAAGCCATGAGTATCTGGTGAACAACGGTAATGGTGGCCGCGATATGGATGGCCGCACGTTGTTCTTCTATCTCGCCACGGTCAATACCCCGGCGATGGCTTTGGAGATGCCTGGTGTTGGTTCTCAGTACGCCTTCTCCTCCCGCGACAGCAGCGGTGCCTACCTCGATGGTGCCAACACCTACAAACTCACGATTCCTGCCAATCCTCCTGCCAATCGCTTCTGGTCATTCGTGGTTTACGACCCGCAGACACGATCGATGCTGCAGACAGCAGAGATGCCTTATCCAAGCAAGAACAACACGCGCAATACCGACATGGTGAAGAAAGCCGATGGCAGTGTCGATCTCTACTTCGGCCCTAAAGCACCGGCCGGTAAGGAGGCCAACTGGGTGAAGACCGTGCCTGGCAAAGGCTGGTTCGGAATCTTCCGCCTCTATGGGCCTGGAGAGGAGTGGTTTAACCGTTCCTGGAAGTTGGGCGCGATTCAACAGCTTTAAAGGCAAGTTGTGATGCGTTGATCAGGAGCAATCAATGCCCTTGTCTCCTGATCAATGCTCCGCATAGGTCTTTAATCGAACAGCCAGCGCAGCCCGAGATTCACGCCACTCTGGGAGGTGTTGTAGCCATTGCCTGAGCCGCCTGCGTAATCCAGTCCGAAGTATTTGTAGGAGAGGGATAGTTGGGCAGAATTGCCAACGGCGTAAGCGATGCCAGCCTGTGCCGTTCCGCTCAAATCCTTTTCGCCGCTGAGTCCGAAACCGCCAGCATCGAGGTAGGCGAAGGCCTGCCAGTCTTCGCTGATTGCATAGGTGGCGAACATGCCAAGCAGGGGTTGCGCCCAGGTATTTCCCCAGCTGTCACTGGCGGAGGCCTTGATTTTGCGGCTGCGTTCCCGGTTCAGAACCAGGCCGTCAACCGTCACCGTGCGCTCGCGATTGAAATTCAAATCAGTGTTCAGATTGGCATCGATGAGACGCGCACCGGCAAAGCCAACAAAACTGGTGCTGCCCTTTTCCATATGGGGCCTCTGAATCGCTCCGAGCCGGTAGCGCATCGCTAGATCAACAATGGTTTGATTCATGTCGATGTCGACATCCAGATCACCCTTCACACGAATTGTCCTTTGGCGCAGCCTCGCTGGCAAATCCAATTGGTTACGCAGTGGATTGTTATAAATCCGGCTTGACGACTTTGATGCAGAGCCGGAATTGCTTCCGTGATTGATGCCTGCCATCACTCCGAGTCGTCCGTATTCAGCTGCGGCCTTGAAGGTGAGCGCCGTGTCGAGTGAATTAAGGACTGAGGAGAGTGGTAGCGACACACTCTTGGAGATTTCGTTAATGGTGGTTGTCGTGTTGGTTTGAAGGGGTAAAAAGGCGTAAAGATCAAGATAGACTCTCCAGGAATTCTCTTCATCAACAGATTCCCCATCCTCTTCAGATTCGTTCGCGATCATTGGGATCACAGTTGACTCCACTGGTTCAGCAAGGGCACTGGCACCAACAAGCCAGGGAGCACTGATCAGAGCAAGGCAGAGGATGCGCATTAATAATTGAATAATTAGTAGCAAGCTAATAACCTTTTCAAAGGCTTGCCCGGCTGCAATGATCCCGATCGGGCAAATATTCATGATTGCGGCTTATCCGAGAGATGATCTCCTGTTAAATGCAGGCCATCAACCAAACGACTGTCTTAGTGACTCATCCTAATTCCTGGTCTCAACTGATACTCTTCAGCGCCCTGCTTTTTCCGCAGCCTGGGTGCGCCAAGGAATTTGACTTCAGCCCTGTGGTGGTAGAGCCTCAGCAAATGATTGCACAAAGGCAATCACAAGGTTCAGAGCCTGGCTCAGGTAATCAGCCAGTCACGGTGACTCCCGGAGAATCCCTGGCCGAGGAGGAGGGATCCCTGGCCAAGGCGGCCCAAAACCCGATTGCAAGCCTGATCAGCTTCCCGATTCAGTGGAACGCAACACCTGGCACTCAATGGGCTCCTAATTTATTGGACCCTAAGGCCAAGCCCAATCAGACTCAGAACGTTGTCAATATCCAGCCAGTTGTCCCCTTCCCTGTTGGCAAAGACCTCACTTTAGTCACAAGAACGATCGTTCCTTTTGTCTCACAGCCTTCAGTCAATGGCACAACCATTCAGGCCATTGGTGATATCAATCCATCTGTCTTTTTTGTTCCCACTCTTAAGGGTAATTTCACTGTGGGCTTAGGCCCAACGATGGTGATCCCATCTGCTACGGACAACCGGCTCAGCTCCAAGCGTTGGAGTGCAGGGCCCGCGGCGGTTTTTGTTTACACAAAGGGATCCGTGGTGGCCGGTGGACTCGTTAATAATATCTGGTCATTTTCTGGTGATGACGGGAGTGACGTGAACAAGATGCTGATTCAGCCTTTCCTTAATTATAACCTCCCCAAAGGGTGGTATATAACAAGCTCACCAATTATTTCTGCCAACTGGAACACTCCTAACAATAAGGGCTGGACAGTTCCTATAGGAGCTGGCCTTGGCAAGGTTTTTGTGCTTGGCACTCAGCCTATTAATGCCTCTTTGAGTGCCTACTACAACGTGGTCAAGCCTGAAATTGCTGGAGAAGAAATCCTTGGTGACTGGACGATCCGCACTCAGGTTCAGTTCCTGTTCCCCACAGGAGGCTAATCAATCGCATTAGAGAACGTCTGCCGTGGCATTTCTTGAAAGTGCTTGCGGTAGGCGGCGGAGAAATGTCCACGACTATGGAAGCCAAAGAATTCAGCGATCTCACCCACTGTGTTTAGTTGCAGGCTTAAGCGCCTTTCCTCTGAGCGCAAAACCCAGTTCACCTGCTCCAGGCGGATCACTTTGAGTAATTCCATCGGCCCCATATTGAAGTTCTCTTTGCATCCCTGAATCAGGGTACGCCTTGAGCTAAAGAGGATATGGCTTAGTTGATCAAGGCTGATGGGATTGGAGCTGTTTTGAAATCCCCATCTCACCAATTCATTCACCAGATGCTGTCGAGGTGAAATCTGAAAGGGTTGAAAATCCTCCCGATCCTGCTGCGCTAAGGCCTGCATCAACAGAGTGTAGATATTTCCTGTATGGAGGGAGCGCTGCTCAGCTTTTTTCAAGGGGTGCTTGAGATGCCAGGAGAACCTTTGTTTAATCTCTCTGTGCATCCTGTCACTGAGAAGGAGTGAATTGCTGTTCTCCAGGGTGTCGCGCAGCTGCTCATGTCCGCAGCGTTCGAGAAAGGCGCCAAACCGACTGGATGACGTTATCGCGAAGTATGTGGTGGAGCCAGCCGTGAGATGGAAATGACTTTCGCTTAAATCTGGTTTGAAGCCATGCAGTGAACAAGGTGCGATTGGGATTCCATGCACGCGGTGGTCTTGGTGGGTTCCACTGATTTCCAGGCAGAAACAGCTGCAGTCATTCCCCCGTTCGCCATTCAGCATCAACAACTGATTGGTGCTGATGCTGATGATGCTGAGCCCGCTGAGCTGGACAACGGCGAAATGGCCATGCATTGATCCTGTCGTCAACTGCAGGGCTTGGAAGCTTTTCCCTAACCGCCCCAGCGCTTCTGCTAACTGGCTAGCACTTTGAAATGAGGTGCTCCAGTACAGGTGATTCGGCTCCTGGCTCGGGAGCGAGAAGACTTCATTGTCAGCGTGTTGCAGCTGCGTCAATGAAGCCAGAAGTAATGGTCAATGAAGACTATGCATTTTTTGCATAGCTTTGCCTGGCCTAAAGGACCCTTTGCGTGTTGGCACGGCTTTTTAATGACACCTCTGATCGGCTGGTTGCAGGTGGCTGCATCCGTCCGGACGTTCTGCTGAAGGGCTTTCGCTATGGAACCGTTGCACCACAACGGTTGTCCGTGCTTCTGATCATCGCAGTCAGCGGTCTGGTGCTGGAACCGACTGCCTGGCTGCAGTCGCTGTGCTTCGGCAGGCAATTAAAACGTTGTCGCCACCCTGACAACCCGATCATCGTGATTGGTCACTGGCGCAGCGGCACCACTTATCTGCACCAGTTGTTGGCCGCTGACAAGCAGGCGGCGACGGCACGCAACTCTCTGACCATCGCTCCCCAGGTAGCACTGCTCCTCAAACCGCTGCTTCGTCCACTGCTGAAACGCCTGATGACAACGACCAGACCGATTGACGCGGTGTGCTGGGGAGCGGATGACCCGCAAGAGGATGAGCTCGGCCTGGCTCGGCTCAGCATCGACACAAACATGGCTGGAGTTGCCTTCCCACGGGATTACTCGATGCATTTCCGTCGATGTGTGCTCGCCACTACCTCGGAATTTGAGCGTCTGCTCCTCCAGTTCACCCGCCTCACCTGGCTCCATGACGGGGCAGGCAAAACTCACCTGCTCATCAAGAATCCAGCGCACATGGCACGGATCCCGCTGCTGCTGCGACTTTTCCCTCGGGCTCGGTTTGTACTGCTGCAACGGCAGCCAATCGACACGATTCGTTCTTTGGTGCAAGTCAAGCAACGTTTGACGGAATTGATCGGTCTGCAGCCAGCTCCTTCAGCCTGCGTGCAGGTGGAGGAAACATTTGCAGCGCACGAAGAGTTGCTGCAGGCATTTAAAGCGTCGCGAGCGCTGATTCCCGCCGGCCAACTGGTGGAGGTGTCTTACGACGACCTGATTCACTCACCTCTGCACAACGTGGAACGGATTTACACCAGGTTGGGACTCAAAAACTGGCAGCAGGCTCGCGCTTCTATCGCTGAACGGATTCAGCGGGGGAGTGGCTACCGAGCCGCGCCAGTGCAATTGGAGCCGGAGGCCGAGCAGCACCTGAGGGAGCTGCTCGGATCGTCCTCGATCGCCCTTATTGACCAAACGCTACCTGGCATGAAGCATTGAGTAACTGGGCCTCATTGGCATTGCGAGGTGCACCCCCATCCAGGGTGCCGTCTCTGCAATCAGCACTGAATCGAACGGTTTCGTAGCCGTTATCGGCTTCAAATGTCACCACATCTCCGCTTGCAGTCACGCTCGGGTAGTAGAGCGAATAGTTGGAATCGGGAACCGTGATGTAGCTCACCTCGTTGTTCTGGGCGGTCTGCACCAGGCTGTTGATCACGCTGAAGCTGGCCATGCTTGCGATCCCCCAGGCTGCTGCCTGGCCTGGATACCAGCGCCAGTTGTTGTAGTAGGAGCTCCCGTACCAGCCATTGTTCCAGGGGCGGTTTCTGTACCAGCTGGAGCCGCTATACCAGCCGTTGCCGTAGCGATCCCAATTGTTGATGGCATCACGGCGGGTTTTGCTGCGGGTGTTCACGCGGTCATTTCGATTGCTCTGGCGGTCATTGGTGCGATCAGTTCTGCCCTGCTGACGGGTATCAATGTTGGTGTTTCGAGTGTTTTGCCGCGTGCCACGGTTTTCCATCCGGTTGTTTTCCATCCGGTGGCTGTCCCTCCGCTGGCTGTCCATTCGGTTGGTCTGGCGCTGATCGCGACTGCCACTGCGCGTGGTCTGCCGCGTGCTTCGCGTTGTCTGGCGGCTGCTTTGACGGTTACCGCTGTAGGAACTGAAGCCGGTGCGTCCACCACTGCTGCGAGAGCCAGATCGCGATCCACGGCTGCTTGAACGACCACCGCGGGATCCACCACCTCTGGATCCACCACCACGGCGTTGCACCAGCAGCAGCTCTTCGGTTGCTGGTGTTGAAGCAGGAGCAGAAGGGTTGCTCGTGGCCAAAGCTCCAGTTGGCTGCAGCAGCAAGATCAAGCTGAATGCAGCAGCAAATCTTGAGCGCGTTTGTGTCGTCATTGTTTGATGGCCTCCATCAGTCGGTCACAACCGTTGTCGAAGCAGGCAACATCCACGCGACCGTTGTCAGCGAAGGCCATCCCCACTTGAGTGCGACCCTGAATCCCATCTCCACCCTGAATCAGAACATCGGCCAGAAAGGTGGGGTTGTTAACGCAGAACGCCTTGCTGTTGAAGCAGAGCTCCTCGGTTTTGAAATTGATCATGGCGTTCTTCACCGAGGTCCAGGGCGCGCTGTTGTAAGCCCGACCTTCGATGCGCACATAGGGGTCATCGATCATGCGGTAGGTGACCGTACGGGTGCCGAAGCGATGGCGGTATTCGGTGGTGTCGTCTACATCAACTGCCTGCACCTGGCAGGCGAAATCTTCTGACGTTGGGGTGCTGCAAGTGGTGTTTAGAACGTAGAGCTCTTGGGCGATCACCGCTGGTGCCGCCAGTCCGCCGCTAAGCGCCAGCAAACCTGTCAGCACCTTGCCTCGAATGAAAACAAGCATGGGAGTGTGTGGGCGGGGAGGTGCTTGGACCTCCATACCTGCAAGATGGCCAGAACATTCGCGGAGTGGAACCGAATGTGCACCAACGGGATCAAGGGGCGTCGCCAACGCCTGCATGAGCTGCTGCTCGCGCTGGTTGCCCAGCAGGGCGATCTTGAACTCATGGACGGGGAGCATCCCTCTGGCCTGGTGGCTGGGGGTGGCAGCGATGACCCAGTGGAAGTGGCACGCTCGTTAAAACGCAGTCGTGGCCTGCTATCTCGGTATCAAGCACTCGTTCGCACCGCCGTCACGCTGGATGCCCTGCTTGACGAGGAGGAAAGCACCTGAGGTTTTTAGTAGAACCGTTAGTAGAACTTTAGTAGAACAATGGCAAGGCGTTTGTAGGTAGAAAAACCTACGAAAACCCCGTGAAACAAGCTTCCGACTTGCAAGTAAAGCCCTGCTCGCTAAATCGCACAGCATTAGTGCGATGATGTTTTGCTATTTCTGTAGGAAGGTAAGCCTCCATCCTGGCGCAACCTTTTTCCCTGGTGCTTTTAATGATTTATGCGCAAAAATCTGTGACCCCTTTTTATTCCTTTTAGCCAGTCGCAACGGACCCTAATTGATAGCGAGAACGGCTGCCATTCTTGTATTTATATCAAGCATGGTTCCGCGGTACATGCAATCACACGGCATGAATATGTTATTAGTAAACGAGTCGTCAAGTTTCGATAGCAGCTGTTGATGCAATTTAAGCGCAAGTTCTTGTCGCACTTGTTGAAGGAATGCGGGTTTATCACAGGGTTAGACCCTTGATTTGTCGTTTTAAAGGCAAGAGTTTTATTGCCTTTAAAATACAACGCCTTTGAATATTAATCTATGCAAGCGTGATTGAAGGTGAATGCTTGCTGAAGGTGCTATTAAAAGGCTTTATAAATAACAAGATAGTTTTGAAGATCTGGTTGTTTATGTATGTCTATTTGCAGGGCTTCCGAACTGTTGTGCCAAGGGCTACATGTTTGAACCATTGTATGCAATGGGCTCCGCTAATGGTGTGCTTATAGCCAGACATTTTGCCTTGATTTTTCCTACATCGGACGTTCAGTGATGCGTCTCCCTTTGAGTGGCTGCGGCAAATTCTTGCTGTGGGTATTCATTGGCTTTATTCGTTTGATGGCAATAGCGTCATGGCTCCACCTCTGACTGATCAGAAAGAAGGTGATTGTTTCTGAGCAGGTCTAATAATTCT
>MPLX02286854.1_pt1 | contig 11699 bp, 9 predicted proteins | sample 1617341 | NCBI WGS metagenome assembly MPLX02 (sample SAMN05944804, study PRJNA350692) | marine metagenome | biome: marine; feature: ODZ; material: water; isolation source: 120 m water sample filtered on 0.2 um supor filter | place: Pacific Ocean | collected 2012-04-08 | depth 120m m | reverse complement strand
TTTTTTTAAATTAAATTTATTAGACAAACTATGATTGCCATTTTTAATAACTACAATTTTTTTTATAGCTTTATTAAAATTATTTAATATTTTTTTTGAATAAATTACAGGAACGACGTCATCTTTTGAACCGTGTACCATAGTTACAGGTATTTTTGTTTTATATTCTTTGTTTAAAACTTTATTTTTTTTGCCATCTTTTATTAGTTGGTATGTGATTGGATATTCATATTCTCCGTGTTTTAATTGATAGATTTTTTTTTTAATAATTTCTTTCTTTATTCTTTTCGAAAATTTTTTCCACATAAGTCTTTCTAAAAACTCAGGAGCAGATCCAATACCTAAAAATCCCTTAATTTGATTATTAAAGTATTTGAATTGGTTTAAAGATAGCCAAGATCCCATACTTGAGCCAATCAAAATAAAGTTTTTTTTTTTTATTATTTTTTTTATTGAAATTCTTACTTCTTCGGTCCATTTAGATATATTGCCTTTTGTAAATTTACCCGAAGATTTTCCATGACCAGAATATTCAATTGCTAAAAATCCTAATTTTCTTTTTTTACAATATTTTAAAAAATTTATTGGTTTATCCCCTTCAATGTCAGACATAAAACCGTGTAAAAAAACTACATATAAATTTGCATTTTGATTAATTGATAAATATCTCAACCTTTTAAATTTAGAAATTATTAAAAATTTAAAATTACTCATAATAAATATTTCAATATTGTGATAATATATTACTTTATTAAATGCCAACTAAATTAAAAGTTTTACAAGTTATTCCAAAACTAGGTTATGGAGGAGCAGAAACTGGCTGTTATGATATAGCTCATTATTTAAATGAAAATGATTGTAAGTCATACATAATTACTAGTGGTGGAGAGTTAATAAAATTTATAAATAAAAAAAAAGTAAAATTAATAAGACTTCCAGTTCAATCAAAAAATCCAATAATTATGTTGTTTAATGCTATAATAATTTCTTTAATTATTCTTTTTTGCAATATTAATATAGTGCATGCAAGAAGTAGAGCTCCTGCTTGGTCTTGCCTTGTAGCAACAAAAATTACAGGCAGAAAATTTGTTACAACTTTTCATGGAACTTATAACTTTAATAGTAATATAAAAAAGTTTTATAATTCTGTGATGGTAAGATCAAATTTAATTATTGCAGGATCAAATTTTATTTTTTCACATATAAATGAAAATTATTCTAATTACTTAAATACAAAAAAGAAATTTTTAGTAATTTTTAGAGGAATTAATACCGATTATTTTGATCCTTCTACAACATTAGAAAAAGATGAGGATAATTTATTTAAATCTTGGGAACTTAAGGTTGGAAAAAAAATTATATTATTTCCAGGCAGATTAACTTCTTGGAAAGGACAAGAAATGTTTTTAGACTCAATAAATAAAGTCAACATACAATTAGGTCATGATGCGTTTATTGCAGTAATATTAGGAAGCGATCAAGGTAGAGAATTATATAAAAAAAAACTTATAAGACTAGTTGAACAATATAGATTAACTAATCAAGTGAAATTTATAGAACACTGCAAAAATATGCCCGTAGCATACAAAATTTCAAATTTTGTAGTATCAGCTTCTATTGAGCCGGAATCCTTTGGAAGAATATCTGCCGAAGCTCAATCAATGCAGAAACCAATTTTAGCTAGTAATATTGGAGGATCAAAAGAAACTATTATTGATAATAAAACTGGAATTTTATTTGAATCAGGTAATTCAGATGAAATGTCAAAAAAAATTATTGAATTATTAAATTTAGACGAAAGTACACTAAATCAAATGGGTATTGAAGGAAGAAAAAACGTGATAAATAAATTTAATGTTGAAAAAATGTGTTTTTCTACTTATTCAGAGTACAAAAAACTAATTAATTAAATGCCCAATATAACTCTTCCTGATGGAAAAAAAATTTCTTTTGATGAAAAAATCAATGGAATTCAAATAGCTGAAAAAATTAGTAAATCTCTTTCTAAACAAGCTTTAATAATAAGTGTTGATGGCGTGTTAAAAGATTTAAACCTTGATATAGAAAAAGATTGTTCAGTTAAAATAATTACCTCAAAAGATAGCGAAGGCTTAGATGCTATAAGGCACGATGCTACTCATATTATGGCAATGGCAGTTCAAGAATTATTTCCGGGAACAAAAATTGCAATTGGTCCAGCAATAAAAGATGGTTTTTATTATGATTTTTCGAGAAAAGAACCTTTTACACCACAAGATTTAGAAAAAATTGAAATAAAGATGAAAGAAATTGTTGAGAATGATGAACTTACACGTAGAGAAGTCTGGGAAAGAAAAAAAGCCACAGATCATTACAAAAAAATTGGAGAAGATTATAAAGTTCAGCTTGTAGATAGTATTCCAGAAGATCAGGAGGTTTCAGTTTATTATCATGGAAAATGGTATGATTTATGTCGAGGACCTCATTTAACCTCAACAGGTAAAATTGGAAAGTATTTTAAACTTACAAAAGTTTCAGGCGCATATTGGAAAGGTGATTCAAAAAATGAAATGTTACAAAGAATTTATGGAACATGTTGGCCATCTCAAAAAGAATTAGATGACTATTTAAAAAGAATTGAAGAAGCGGAAAAAAGAGATCATAGAAAACTAGGTAAAGAAATGAATTTATTTCATTTTCGCGAAGAAAGCCCAGGCTCAGTATTTTGGCACGAGAAAGGGTGGAATCTTTTTCAAAAATTAGTTTCATATATGAGAATGAAACAGGATCAGGCAGGATATAAAGAAATCAATACGCCTGAAATATTGGATAGATCTTTATGGGAGAAATCTGGTCATTGGGAAAAATTTGGATCAAATATGTATACTTCAAAAACGCCTGATGAAAAAATATTCGCAATTAAACCCATGAACTGTCCAGGATGTGTTCAAGTTTTCAATCAAGGGTTAAAAAGTTATAGAGATCTACCATTAAAAATGTCAGAGTTTGGAAAAGTCCATCGCTACGAACCCTCAGGAGCTCTTCATGGTTTATTAAGAGTTAGAGCTTTTACACAAGACGATGCCCATATTTTTTGTACAGAAGATCAAATAACCGATGAGTGTTTATCAGTTACAAATTTAATATTAGAAATTTATAAAGATTTGGGTTTTGAAAATGTTATCTTAAAATACTCAGACCGACCTGATTTACGAGTTGGAGATGATAGCGTTTGGGATAAAGCAGAAGCTGCATTATTAGAAGCAATAAAAGAATCAAAATTAGAATACTCAATTAACAAAGGAGAAGGTGCCTTTTACGGTCCAAAAATAGAGTTTGTCTTGATGGATGCAATTGGAAGAGATTGGCAATGTGGAACTTTACAAGTGGATTTAAATTTACCTGGAAGACTCGGAGCATCTTATGTTGACAAAGATGGAAGTAAAAAAATTCCAGTTATGCTTCATAGAGCTTTATTTGGTTCATTAGAAAGGTTTATTGGAATAATAATCGAACACTATTCTGGCAAATTACCTTTTTGGATAACCCCCTTACAATCAGTAGTAATACCTGTTTCAAATGACTTTGACGAATATGCAAAAAAAGTTTATCAACAATTGAAAAAAGTAGGAATATCAGCTGAAGTAGATCTTAAGAATCATAATTTAAACTATAAAATAAGAGATCATTCTTTATCAAAAGTACCTTTACTATTGATTTGTGGAAAAAAAGAAGTTGACACTAACTCAGTAACTATTAGAAGATTGGATTCTAATAAACAGGAAAATATGGAATTAAAAGAGTTTCTAAAAAAATATTCTGCTTTTAACAAAGCACCTTCAATTTAAGTGGCAGACTTCAAACAAAACTATTTTCAAAGAAGAACAAAACCTAAAGGACCCAGGTCAAACAATAGAATTATTTCATCAGACGTGCAAGTTATTGGAAGTGATGGACAAAATCTTGGAATATTAAATTTGAATGATGCAATCAATAGAGCAAAAGATATTGGTCTAGATTTAATTGAAATAGCTCCAAACACAAAACCTCCAGTTTGTAAAATTATGGATATGGGAAAGTACAAATATGATGCCCAAAAGAAAGCAAACAAAGCAAAAAAAAAACAAAAAAAAATTGAATTAAAAGAAATTAAATTAAGGCCAGTTACTGAAATTCATGATTATAATTTTAAAATTAAAAATGCTCAAAAATTCTTAGCAAAAGGTGATAAAGTTAAATTTACAATAAGGTTTAAAGGAAGAGAACTACAACATTCAAGTCTTGGTAGTGATTTAATGGAAAAAATAAAACTAGATATGCAGTCAATTGGAAGAGTAGAGTTGCAACCAAAGTTTGATGGAAAGCAAATGATTATGGTAATCCAGCCTTTATAGCTCATATTTCTAGTTGTAAATTAATATTAATATTTGTATAAACCCGTGAAAATTATGCCTAAATTAAAAACAAAAAGTTCAGCAAAAAAAAGATTTAAGATTTCTGCAAAAGGCAAAGTTATAACTGCCCAAGCCGGGAAAAGACATGGTATGATTAAAAGAACTAATTCACAAATTAGAAAACAAAGAGGAACAACGGTAATGACAAAACAAGATGGTAAAATTGTTAAGTCATATATGCCGTACAGCTTAAGAGGATAAGATGGCTAGAGTAAAAAGAGGTGTAACAAGTAGAGCAAAACACAAAAAAGTTCTTAAGGCAGTTAAAGGCCAATGGGGACGAAGAAAAAATACTATAAGAATTGCAAGACAGGCAATGGAAAAAGCCATGCAATATGCCTATAGAGATAGAAGAAATAAAAAAAGAGAATTTAAATCTTTATGGATTCAAAGAATAAATGCTGGTGTTAGATCTGAGGGATTAACTTATTCGAAATTCATTAATGGTTTAAGTAAATCAGGCATCAAAATAGACAGAAAAATACTTGCCGAAATTGCATACGACAATCCACAGGCATTTAAAACTATAGTTAAAAAGGCTCAAGCAGCTTTAAACTAATCTTCTCTATTGTTTTTCTTAACTTAAGAAATAATCTAAAGAAATGTCGGATATTATAAAAATTAAAGAAGAATATATCTCTAAGCTAAATCAAGACATAGATCTTAATCAAGTTAATCAATTTAAGATAGAGTTATTTGGTAAAAATGGAAAAATTTCTAATGAATTTAAAAAAATGGGTTCAATTTCAGCTGAAGCAAGAAAAAAATTTGCATCTGACTTAAATGCAATAAAAGATGAAATTCAAAACTTAATATCAAAAAAAATTCAAGAAATAGAAATTCAAGAAATCAATTTAAAAATTAAAAACGAAAAGGTAGATGTAACTTTGCCGGAACGAAGTTTTAGTCAAGGAAGAATACACCCAGTATCACAAGTGATTGATGAAATATCATCTATTTTTTCCGAGATAGGTTTTAATGTAGAAGAAGGACCTGATGTAGAAAATGAATATAATAATTTCTCAGCTTTAAATACGCCAGAAAATCACCCCGCAAGAGATATGCATGATACTTTTTACTTAGACAAAAATAAAGAATTTTTATTAAGGACACACACATCGCCAGTTCAAGTTAGAACAATGTTAAAAGGAAAACCACCATTTAAAATTATTGCACCAGGAAGAACTTATAGGTCCGATAGTGACCAAACACATTCGCCAATGTTCCATCAAGTTGAAGGTCTTCATATTGATAAAAATATAAATATGGGTCATTTAAAAGGATGCCTAAATTATTTTATTAAAGAGTTTTTTGAAGTTGATAAAATAAAGATGAGATTTAGACCAAGCCACTTTCCATTTACAGAACCATCAGCTGAGGTCGATATAGGGTATGAGGTTAAGGATAGTAAAATTGTTATAGGAGAGGGAAACAAATGGTTAGAGATACTCGGATGTGGAATGGTACATCCAAACGTACTTAAGAATGTAAAAGTAGATACATTAAAATATCAAGGTTACGCATTTGGCATAGGTATAGATAGGATGGCAATGCTAAAATATGGAATAAATGATTTAAGAGCATTTTTTGAAACAGATTATAGATGGCTAAATCATTTTGGGTTTGATCCATTAGATGTTCCTTCAAGTTATAGAGGTTTAAGTAGATGAAACTCACTTTAGATTGGCTTAAAGAGCATTTAGATACTAAGCACAATGATGAAAAAATTATAGACAAGCTAACCGAGGTTGGGCTTGAAGTAGAGAGTTTTGAAAATCAAACTTCAGAATTAGATGATTTTATAGTTGCAAAAATACAAAATGTAGAACAACATCCAAATGCAGATAGACTTAAAGTTTGCGATGTAGATATTGGCAAAAAAGATAGTGTAAAAGTTGTTTGTGGAGCACAAAATGCAAAAAAAAATCTTTTAACAATATATGCTCCTCCAGGAGCAATTATTCCGAAAAATCAAATGAAATTGTCAGTAAGTAAAATAAGAGGAATAACTTCATACGGAATGCTATGTTCTGAGTCTGAATTAAATTTATCTAATGAAAGTGATGGAATTACTGAACTTTCAATGCAAAAATATAATAATAAAGTTGGTAAAAAATATTTCAATAGTAATAGTACACAAGTAATTGATCTTTCAATTACTCCAAACAGAGCCGATTGTCTGGGAGTAAGAGGAATAGCCAGAGATTTGGCCGTAGCTGGATTAGGTAAATTAAAAAATTTAAGTAATAAAAAAATAAAATTTTCAGACTCTCAAAAAATAAAGGTAAAAATTACAAAAGAAAAAAATCAAGGATGTTTTGCTTTTGGTAGTTGTTTAATTAAAGGAGTTAAAAATATAGAAAGCCCCAAATGGCTGAAAGATAAAATTATTTCTTTAGGACAAAAACCAATTTCCACGATTGTAGACATAACAAATTATTTAACTTTTGATTTAAATAGACCGCTTCATGCATACAACGCAGATAAAATAGACAAAGGTATAGTAGTTAGAAATTCAAAAAAAGGAGAAACTTTTGAAGCTTTAGATAAAAAAAATTATACACTCCAAGATGATATGTGTGTAATATCAGATTATTCTGGGGTTTTGGGTCTTGGGGGCATAATAGGAGGAACAAGAACAGGCACAGAGCTAGATACAAAAAATATTCTATTGGAGTCAGCATATTTTAATCCTGAATCTATAAGAAAAACATCAAAATTATTAAACATTGATACAGACGCAAAATTTAGATTTGAAAGAGGAATAGATCCAGAATCAATAGAATTAGGATTGTTAAGAGGCGCTGAATTAATCCAACAAATTTGTGGAGGTGAAATAAGCAAAATAGATATTCAAAGAAATAATAATATAAAAAAAATTCAATTTAAATTTCAAACTTCATTATTTGAAAAAATAACTGGTTTTAAAGTAAACGATAAAGAAATTATAAAAATCTTGTTAGATTTAGGGTTTAAAATAAAAAAACAAAAAAATATTTTAAACTTAACTGTCCCATCGTGGAGGCCAGATATCAATCAGCCTATAGATATAGTTGAAGAAATTGTAAGAATTAAAGGATATAACAAAATAAAAATAGAAGAACCAGAAAAAGTAAGAATAAAACCAACTTTAAATAGAAAACAAAAATTATTTCATTTCATAAAGCGTTCTATTGCGTCCAAAGGATATCTTGAGGCAATAACATGGTCTTTTACTGACTCAACAATTAATCAATTATTTAATGAGAATAGACCACAAATTGAAATAGTAAATCCGATTAGTTCAGACTTAAACGTTCTAAGAAATTCAATTTTTTCTAATTTAATTATTTATTTGAAGAATAATTTAGATAGGGGATTTAAGGATATTTCATTTTTTGAAATTGGACCGATATTTAATGGAAATAAACCAGGCAATCAGCAATCAGTAATGGGAGCACTAAGAGCAGGAAAAATTTCTAGGCTTAATTGGATAGAAAATGAAAGACCAGTTGATGTTTATGATGCAAAAAGAGATGCAATCCAATGTTTAGTAGAATCTGGTTTTGATCAAAATAAACTTTTTGTTAATAATAAAGCTCCTAGTTATTACCATCCAGGAAAATCAGGAGCAATTTATTTAAATAAAAATGAAGATAAAGTTGTTGCGTACTTTGGTGAAATTCACCCAAACATTATAAATAAAATTGATATTAAATCTGAATCACTAATTATTTTTGAATTATTTTTAGATAATATTAAAGAACCTAAAAAAAAATTAAAAGATCAAAAATCACAATATCAATATTCTGATTATCAAAAATCAGAAAGAGATTTTGCGTTTGTGATTAATAAAGATTTTAAAGTTCAAAATTTAGTCGATATTATTTCTGAGATTGATAAAAATTTAATTAAATCTATAAAAGTTTTTGATGTATATGAAGGAGAAAAAATTCCAGAAGGTAAAAAATCAATTGCATTAAATGTTACAATCCAATCATCCGAAAAAACTTTAAATGATCAAGACTTAGAGAGAATTAACCAACTTATAATTTCAACTGTAGAAAAAAAATCTGGCGCAAAAATAAGAGCATAACCATGACTACAATTGATAATATAAGAAATTTTGCGATAATAGCACATATTGATCACGGAAAATCCACGATTGCCGACAGAATAATTCATAAATGTGGAGGTCTTACCGAAAGAGAGATGAAAACTCAAGTTCTAGACTCTATGGATATAGAAAGAGAAAGAGGAATTACAATTAAAGCTCAAACGGCAAAACTTAATTATACTTCAAAAGATGGAAAAAAATATATTCTAAATATCATCGATACACCAGGACATGTAGATTTTAGTTATGAAGTAAGTAGATCTTTGTATGCTTGTGAAGGTTCGATTTTGATTGTTGATAGTACACAAGGAGTTGAAGCTCAAACTTTAGCAAATGTGTATCAAGCATTGGATATTAATCATGAAATAATCCCAGTTCTAAATAAAATAGATTTACCTGCATCTGATATAGATAGAACAAATAAACAAATCGAAGACGTTATTGGAATAGATACATCAAAAGCAGTTTCATGTTCTGGTAAAACTGGCGAAGGAATTAGTGAAATCTTAGAAAAAATAATTAAAACTTTACCAGGTCCAACTGGAGAAAAAGATAAAATATTAAAATGTTTATTAGTTGATAGTTGGTACGACACATATCTTGGTGTTGTTATATTAGTAAGAGTAATAGATGGTAAAATTACAAAAAACATGAAAATTAAAATGATGTCGACAAATCAAGATTATGTTGTTGAAAAAGTTGGTGTTTTTACTCCTAAGCCAAAAGATATAAATGAATTAAACGCTGGAGAGATTGGATTTATTACAACTGGTATAAAAGCTTTATCTGAAACTAAAGTAGGAGACACTATATGTAATGCTCACAATACTTTAAAAGAAGCATTACCAGGATTTAAACCTAGTAAGCCAGTAGTATTTTGCGGTTTGTTTCCTGTAGATAGTTCCGAATATCAAAAATTAAAAGATGGTTTAGCAAAACTCCAATTAAATGATGCAAGTTTTTCATATGAACCAGAGTCATCATCTGCTTTAGGTCTTGGTTTTAGGTGTGGATTTTTAGGGCTATTACATCTTGAAATTGTAACCGAGAGACTTGAAAGAGAATTTGATATTAATTTATTAACAACAACCCCAGGTGTAGTTTATAAAATTCATATGAATAATGGTAGGATAGAAGATCTACAAAACCCTTCAAGCTTACCAGATCCTACACTTATAAAATTTATCGAAGAACCTTGGATAAAAGTAACAATTATTACGCCAGACCAATATCTTGGATCAATAATTAAAATGTGTCAGAGCAAGAGAGGAGTTCAAACTAATTTAAGTTATTCAGGAAACAGAGCTGTTCTAAATTATGAATTACCTTTAAATGAAGTAGTTTTTGATTTTAATGATAGATTAAAATCAATGACCAGCGGATATGCTAGCTTTGATTACGAAATAATAGGCCACAGAGAAGGAGATTTAGTAAAAATGGGTATTTTGGTAAATGCGGAAACGGTGGATGCATTAGCAATGATGATACATAAAGATTTTGCGCAATCAACTGGAAGAGAAGTTTGTGAAAAATTAAAAGATTTAATACCAAGACATAATTTTATGATACCAATTCAAGCAGCAATAGGAGGTAAAATCATTGCAAGAGAAACTATAAAAGGCTTTAAAAAAGATGTATTGACTAAGATTCACGGTGGAGGAGCAACCGATAGAAAGAGGAAACTATTAGAAAAACAAAAAAAAGGAAAAGCAAGGGCAAAACAATTCGGCAAGGTGGAAATACCTCAAGAAGCATTTATAGGAGTTTTAAAAATTAAAAAAGAAAAATGAATAAACTTAAATACAGAATCAATAAAATTTATAATATAATTTTTGGAGAAAAATTTTATAAAAAAATAAATTTTAATTGGGATAATTTTCCTAAAGGGTATGAATTAATAAATAAAGTTATAACTAAAAAAAAATATAAATCTTATCTAGAAATAGGATGTGATGAAAATCAAAATTTTGATAAAATAAATATTCAAGAAAAAATAGGCATTGATCCAAAAAAAGGTGGAAATATAAAAATGACTAGTGATAGTTTTTTTAGTACTAATCAAAAAAATTTTGACTGTATATTTATTGATGGATTGCATACTTATGAACAAGCAAAAAAAGATGTTATAAACTCTATTAACGTTTTAAACGAAAATGGTATGATATTTTTAATGATTGTTTGCCTAAAAGTTATTTTCATCAAGCAACACCTAGATCCAGAAATACTTGGAATGGAGATGTTTGGAAAGTAATAATTGAATATAGAGTTAAAGAAGATTTTGATACGTTTACATGTTTTATAGACGAAGGAGTGGGAGCAATTCTTAAAAAAAGAAATAGATTAATTTTGAAAAAAAAATTTACAAATTTTAAAAAAATTACTTTTAAAGAATTTTATTATAATTATAAAGAATTAATGAATATTGTAAGCTACGATAAAGTTGAAGAGTATTTAAATATTTAAATTTGAAAATAGAAGATTTTACATTTGTTATAACCACATTTAATAGTGAAAATACTATTTTTGAATGTCTTGAAAAATTACCAAAAAAATCTAAAAAAATAATATTAGAAAACTCAGGCAATAAAATTCTTAAAAATTCATTAGAAAGCAATTTTGAAAATCTTCAATGTTATCTTATGAATGAAAACTTGGGATTTGGAAAAGCTAATAACTTTGGAATAAAAAAAACTAAAACAAAATATATTTTTATAATGAATCCAGATGTAAGATTTGAAGATAATTCATTTGAAAATATAATTGAAATTATAAAAAATGAAGAATTCTCAATAGCCGCACCAATCAATATTGATGAAATTGGTAAATTTAAATTTAATCAAAATAAAGTTTTAGAAGTCAATTATGTAAAAGGTTTTGCAATGATAATGAAAAAAAGCGAGGTTATTAAAAACCTATTTGATGAAAACATTTTTTTATATTTAGAGGAAATAGATCTTTGTAAAAGATTCAAAAAAAAAAATGGCCGTATAATTTTAATTGATGTTCCTGTAAATCATTTGGGTGGTTTGTCCCATGGAAGCAGAAACGATATAGAGATGGAAAAATCAAGAAATTGGCATTGGATGTGGTCAAAATTTTATTATAATAAAAAATATTATGGTTATCTCTATAGTTTTTTCATTTTATTACCAAGTTTTCTAAGCTCAATA
>MPLX02053898.1_pt1 | contig 11728 bp, 4 predicted proteins | sample 1617341 | NCBI WGS metagenome assembly MPLX02 (sample SAMN05944804, study PRJNA350692) | marine metagenome | biome: marine; feature: ODZ; material: water; isolation source: 120 m water sample filtered on 0.2 um supor filter | place: Pacific Ocean | collected 2012-04-08 | depth 120m m | reverse complement strand
GAATTGGTAAGCAAACTGCTAACAGTTTAGATTCTCTTTACGGAGCATCAAAATATTATGTAATGACCGATGATTATAAAGTATGGATGTGTATCCAAAATTCAAATGGTGCTCAATCTACAGAAGAACCAGTAAATTCTGGAGCAAATTATGATAGCAATACTGGTTTGTTCACACAAACAGGAGGAGCATATGTATGGAAACATATGTATACAATTCCTACAAATGATGTACTTAAGTTTTTATCAACAGAATTTATTCCAGTTGTTCTTCCAACAGAAACTTCTAGAGCATATGTAATTGCAAATCAAGTAGTAGATGGTGCTATTGATGCATATGTAATTGAAGATGCTGGAGATAGTCTTACCGCAACGCAAACATATTATGCTCCTGTAAATGGTGATGGTTCTGGTGCTATTGCAAAAATTGTTGTAAATGCTTCTGGAAATGTCTCTGAAGTTTCAATGCAAGTAAGAGGATCAGGTTATACTTATGGTACTATTGAATTTGCGGCAGGATCAGGGATTGGAGCAAATAAGGCAGGATTGTATTCTGAGGCCGGTTTGATTTCATCTGCTAATCCGGGCGGATCTGCTTCAATTGAAGTTGTTATTCCCCCTCAAGGTGGATTTGGTGCGGATATGGAAATGGAATTAAACGGCAAACGAGTAATGACAAATGTTCGTATTGCTTCTACTGAAGGTTCAGGTGATTTTCCTGTAGATAATGATTTCCGTAGAATTGGTATTGTTCAAAATTTATATACAAACGGATCTAGATCTTCGGCAGATACCTTAAATGGTCTAATTGGTTTGAAAATAACAAATGCAGGTGCTAATTATGTTGTTGATGAAACAGTAACTCAAGATTTAGGAGGTGGATTAACTGCAAAAGCAACTGTAGTTTCTTGGACTCCGGATTCTGTAGGAAGTTATAACGGTATTTTAAGAGTATTCCAGTCTCCGGAATATCATAAAGATGGAGGAGTTGTTAGATCATTTGACAATGCCAATGGGGCAGCTGCAGTTGTTGGATCTTCTGCTGGTGGTTCTGGAGCTAACGGAACTATTGATGATAGTTATACTCAAGCTGCTGGCACAAACTTATTCGGATCTTTCACTAATGGTGTTTCTGCTGCAGAAATTGATAATAACAAGGGAGATGTCATATACATAGAGAATAGAAGATTAATCACAAGATCCGCTGATCAGATTGAAGACATCAAACTAGTTGTAGAATTCTGATTTGGTCTGTTTTATCCAAAATTAGATAAATTATCAAAATGCCACAAAAGACTAACCTCAATGTAGATCCCTATTTTGACGATTTTGATTCTTCAAAGAATTTTTATAAAGTTCTTTTTAGACCAGGATACTCCGTTCAAGGTAGGGAACTTACCACTTTACAATCTATTTTACAAAATCAAATTGAGAATTTTGGAAAATATGCATTTAAGCAAGGAGATCTGGTAATTCCAGGTGAGGTAGGTTTTAATACAAAATTAGATTATGTTAAATTGTCTTCTGTTTCGGAAGTTGCTACTAATGTAGACGGGGAAATAGTATATCAAAAATATGATATTAAAAAATTATTAGGTTTAGAATTAAAAGGAATTAATTCTGGTGTTGTTGCTAGTGTAGTTGAAGCAGAGTATGCGACAGAATCTGATGCAGATACTGTTTATGTAAAATATAAGACAAGTGGTGATGACACCACTGAAAAGACCTTCAGGCAAGGAGAAACACTTGAGGTAGTAAATGGTATCAACACTCCTCTATTAGTCGTTGGAACTGACGGTAGCGTCCTTCCAACAAGTATATCAGTTACAAATCCAGATACAGATGAAGTAACCAACTTAATTAGTCCTGCAATGGGATATTCTTCTGCTGTTAAAGTAGAAGAAGGCATATATTTTGTTAATGGATTTTTTGTTAGAAGTAATGAACAATTACTAATTGTTGACAAGTATTACAATAAAACTTCTGCTAAGATTGGTTTTAAAATTGAAGAAACTGTAGTTTTTCCAGAAGAAGATAATTCTTTATATGACAATGCACAGGGTTATTCTAATTATTCTTCTCCTGGTGCAAATAGATTAAAATTAAATCTTTCATTGGTGAAGTATGCTTATACACAAATCACTGATAAAAATTTCATTCAGTTAGTAAAAGTAAAATCTGGAATTGTAGAAAAGCAGATAAAAAAAGCAGATTATAATTTACTTGAAGATACTTTAGCAAGAAGAACTTTTGATGAGTCTGGAGATTATATTGTAGATGATTTTTCTGCTAACGTAAGAGAATACTACCAGAGGAATAATAATTCTGGCGTATACAATTTAGATGAACTTAACGATACTGTTAATGGTATTTCTGAAGATGAAGCTAAATCAAAGTTAATTGTTTCTGTTGGTTCTGGAAAAGCATACGTAAAAGGGTATGAAATTGTAAATAAAGAGACTAAATTTTTAGAAGCAGATAAAGCAAGAGATACTTTAGATCAAGATAATATCACTTTAAAAGGAAGAGGATTATCTAATTTCAAAATAACAAACGTATATAATTCTGTCCCTTTAAATAATGAAGGTTCAGAACTTACTGCATATCCTGATGTATATTTTCATTCCGTATTCAATGATTCTAGTATTGGATTAAATGGTGCAGACAACGATTATAAAGTAACATCTGATAGAAGAGGAGAAAAATATTCTTTTCAATCAAATGATGTCACTTTTGCAAATGAAGACATCGGTGTCATAACTGTATACTTAGAGTCACATTCAGACAACTCTATAGAATTTGATACATTAAATGATAGCAATTTTAAATCCCAGATTGGAACTCTCTGGTTTAAAAAATCTGGTGGAGAAACATCATCTGTAAAAACAACATCATTTTCTATAGTAGAACGACCAGAAATTGGAACAGGAGAATATTTAGAACTAACTCTTTTTGGAAATAAATTAGATTTATATAATTCTTTCAGAGAATACGACGAGAATAGTGCATCTAAAGAATCTGTTCTTTATCTTTCCGAAGCAGGTGCAGAAAATGGAAATGGACAATTTGGCGTAATTAGAGATTATAATTCAATTTTTACTCCAATCATTGGCATTTCTAAACCAAAGAACTTTTATTTTGAAGATTTTTCTACTGGATTTAATTCTGACACCGACAAAATTATTTCTAAAGGAAGTGCATCTTATAATGCAACATTTTCTTATAGTTATTTTAATCCTTCTTTCTTTACTCGTATTACATTAGACAGTGATATTGTTTCCAATACATTTTTAACTGGAAAATATATTGTTGGATCTGTAAGTGGAGCATATGGAGTAATTGAAGGTGGAGTTTCCGGATCATTTTCTTCTGGAAATCAACTCTTTGTAACAACTTTATCTGGAAAATTTAAACCTGGAGAAACAATTTCAGATGAAGATAATAATACTGCTAGAATTGCAGTTGAGAATACAATTTCTCATTTTGTAGTAACTAAACCTAAAACAGGATATCCTGTAAATAATACAACTATTAATATTAATGATGTCAACTATGACGGATCTAAAATATCTTTAGGAATTTCAGCTGATAAGTTATACAAAGTTTCTATTGCAGATAGAAACTCTTTCTTAGAAGAGTTCACTAATCCCCCAAGTGTAAGAGCAATTGTTAGCGGTTTGACCGGACAACCAACTGGTGATGCAGAAGCTACAATTGTTCCAATCTTATTTACAGACACAGTATTACAATACTCTAAAGATAATGTAAAATCTCTTTATTCAGTATTTGGATCGGGAAATGAAAATGAATTTAGTGCTGATGTTGATCTCAATAGAGAAAAATACGCAAGTATAAAGCAAGTATCTTCATTTACTTTTTCTGGAACTAAGGGTTACAAATATGTAGAATCAAATGGGTTTGGTGACGACGCATCTGCATATGTAAGACAAGGAGACTTAGTACAATTTACAAATTCATTAGGTAAAGTTAATAGGTCTATTGTACAATTTACAACTAGTGCAGGCGGAACAAGTAGAACAAGAATTTATTTAGATTCAGCATTGCCTGAAAATGTTACAAATTCATCTGTAGTTTCAATAAAACCCGTACAAGATAATTCTTCATCTTCTACATTAATCTTCCCAACAGGTAGTAAGCAAATTAAAACATTAGTAAAAGATGTTTCTGATTCTAAATTTAAATATTATTCCAGAAGAGATTTTGTTGTAGAAGCATCTTCAAGTGGAGGCATTATAACATTTGCTGCTCAACTGCCATTTGGCACACAAAGATTTACTTCTTACACAAAAGAAAATTATATATTTACTGTATTAAAACAAGGAAGTGCAGTTAATGTTTCCAAAGGAGACATCCTTTATATTGATGAAAGTTATGTAGATATTGAGACTTCTACAGATTCCACTAGCGGTTTGACATCCGGAAGTATTACATTAAGATTGCCTGATAATTTCTTTGGTGATAATATTAGTTCTCCTTTCCCTACTATAAAATTAACGGCGACTTTAGAAACATCAAAAGCAAAACCAAGAATAAAAACATCGGTTCAAAATAAGAGAATTGTAATTGCTTCTGGTGGAGATAAAATTATTCCGCTGAGAGGTTCAGATTATGATTCGGAAGACACTCAACAATTTAGTTATTCTGATGCATATAAACTAAAATATGTTTATGTTGGTGGAGCAAATCCCCCAGTTGTAGATTTATCGGGCAAATTAATTAGTGGAGAAGATATAACAAATAGATTTACATTTGATAATGGTCAAAGAGATACATTTTATGATGTTTCCCGACTTATTCTTAAACCTGGATCTGATGCTCCAACAGGTCAATTAGTAGTTGCATTTGATTATTTTGAACATTCACAAGGTGATTTTTGCACCGTTGATTCGTATTTACACGAAGCAGGTGTTGGGGAAGAAGAAATTCCAGTATTCAACTCTGTAATTTATGGCAATCTTTCTCTCAAAGACGTAGTTGATTTTAGACCAAAAGTAGATAATTCAACTGCTATAACCGGTTTCCAAGATACTTCACTTCTATCAAAATCTAATTTTATAAGTTTCCTTGGTTCTGGTGGTGTTTCTAGTAGCACACCAGCAGTAGATTCTAATATTGAATTTACATTATCATTTAGTCAGAGTGAATACTTAGATAGGATTGATGGAGTATTCCTTACAAAAAAAGGTAATTTTATTATTAAAAAAGGAAATTCGTCTTTAAATCCATCAAAACCAGAATCTGTAAATGATAGTATTCCATTATATTATCTTTACCTTCCTGCATTTACTAATTCTAGTGAAGATGTAAAAATAATTCCTATTGATAATCGTCGTTATACAATGCGTGATATCGGCAAATTAGAGAAACGTGTTGAAAGATTAGAGCATTATACTACCTTGAGTGTATTAGAGCAACAAGCTTTGAATATGCAAATTAAAGATAATGTTGGAATTGATAGATTTAAATTAGGTTTTATTGTTGACAATTTTGAATATCACAAGGTGGGCAATTTTTCTTCAATAGATTATAAATGTTCTATTGATACTCAACAATCTGTATTAAGACCTGAAGTAAGAGAAGATTCTATAAACATTGAAGAAATTTATCAAACTGATGACGAAAGATCATTATACGGATATGTAAACAACAACGGTATTGTTACACTACCATATTCAAATTTAAATTTAGTCAGCAATCAATTTGCAACTAAAAAAATTAATCCAAATCCATTTGTTGTAATTCAGTATGCTGGAGATGGACACTTAAATCCACAAGTTGATACTTGGTTTGATGATTCCAAAAAACCTTTAGTTGTAAATGATAATGTCGGGTTATTTTCTATCTTCTCGGCAAAAGAAGATGCATATACTGCAGTATCATCAATATACAATAATTACAGTATAAATTGGATTGGTGTAAACAGAACTTTCTATAATATAAATCCATTATCATCCACAGCATATGAAAATGCAATATCAAGTGTTAATATTGCATCAGTTTCTAGTAGTTCAAATATTACTCCACAGAATTACGAACTAGCTCAAGGGGTAGATAAAAAAATTATTGGAGATAGATCTGTCTTAAATTCAATTCAATACTATGCAAGACCTCAAGTTGTCAAATATACTATTTCTAGGTTAAAACCAAAAACTAAATTGTTCGTATTCATGGAAGGAGTAAATATTGGAAGATGGATTAATCCTGATTCTAAATTTACTGGTATTGCAGGAAATTCTTCAACAACATTTAATAGTGTGGTTACAACTGATGATAATGGAAATGCAAGTGGGATTATTATAATTCCATCTGGATATGCTCCGGTTGAAGGTTCTAGATGGACAAATGATTTAAACAATTTAAATTATGATGTTAATAGCAATCAGTTAAAATTCCCTATAGGGGTAAAAACAATTAGATTTACTTCTAGTTCTACTGATGAAGATAAAGGTTCTGTAGAAACATATGCAGAAGTAAAATATTATGCAACTGGTATTATTCCACAAAATCCTGTATCTATTATTTCAACTAAACCATCGTATTTTAAAGCAAATGAAGGAATTCAATATATTGATAGCAATACAGATATTGAAGTAAAACCAAATCCTTTAGCACAAACCTTTAAAGTTGAAAATTATGAAGGTGGGGTATTTGCTACAGGAGTAGATTTATTCTTCAATACTAAGAGTTTAAATATTCCTGTCAGAGTTTATCTAACAGATGTAAATATTGGTAAACCATCTAAAAATATTGTTCCTGGAACTGAATGCTATCTAAATCCAGAAACAAAATTAAAAGTATTTGCAAATGGTTCTCTTTCTTTAAAAATTGGAGAAACTATTGACGGATTTAGATCTGGAGCATCAGGTCCTTTACTTAAGGTATTAGATAAAAACAATTCAGAAGTAGTTGCTTCATCTGAAGGTATCATAAGTTTAAATAACGAGCAAATTTATACGTTAATTCTATCTAATCATAATGGAAGAGATTTTTTCCAAAATGAATTACTTAGCACAGAATATTTAACTTCTGAAAACAATAAAAATTCTACTAATTTAACTTTAACTATTGCAAAAGATTCTGGAAAAATTTCACAACTTACAATTGAATCTACTGGAATTAATTATGACAGTGCAATTCTCTCTATAGAAAGTCCTCAACTGCCAGGAGGAGCGACTGCAATCGCTACATGTAGAGTTGATGATGGTAAGATATACCACACTGATATTACGCTTGCTGGCAGAGGATATACAGAAAATCCAGCAATTGTTATTAAAGGTATTGGTACTGGTTCTTCTGGTGCTGTAATAAAATCCAAGATTGAAATTGATACACCAGCAGTTATTATGGGTGTAGCAACCGATGATTTCAATACATTTGGTGTTGCAAATTCTATTACCCCATCAAGGTTTAATTTTAAGTATCCCGTTTACTTACAAAACAATACAGATTATGCTCTTGTAATAGAAACAGATTCTATAGATTATCAAATCTGGGCATCCAGACTTGGAGAATCTGATGTAGCTTCAAATGTAACTGTTACTACACAACCGGCATTGGGATCTTTATACAAATCGCAAAATGTAGATAATTGGACCGAAGATCTATTTGAGGATATTAAATTTACTCTTCACAGAGCAGAGTTTGATATTAGCAGAGTGGCAGATTTGTATCTCAAAGAAAGTACTTTGGGTTATGAAAAATTAAATAATAATGCTATAGAAACATCAGCAGTTTCAGAAGCAACTGCCGATTCAACTCTATTTAAAAATAACAACTCTATTGTAAAAATTATGCATAGAGATCATGGTTTTGAAGATGGTGGAAATTCTTATGTATTCTATGATAACTCAGAAGATGTTGGTGGTATTTCTTCTTCAACATTAAACTCTTCGTTATTTAAAGTAACCAACTCTGGTATTGATACGTATAATATTCAAATTCCATATAGAGCAGGAAGTAGTGTGTTAGGTGGAGGTGAAAATTTAATTGCCTCTCATAATAGAAAATATGAAAAACTATATGCACAAATTCCTTACTTGCAGGCAAATGAAACTAATATCAATTCTTTCGTACAAACTACAAATGTAGTTCCTGTTGATTCAAACACTCAAAATTACAAATCATATTCTACATCAAATTACGAAAAAACCTTCTTAAATGAAGAGCACTTCTTTATTAATCAAAAAGTAATTGTTTCCGATATTAATAAAATTATTAATAACATAGATAATTCTCTAACATATAAAATAGAACTATCATCCAATGCTTCATATCTCTCACCAGTTATTGATATTGCATCTTCTTCTATTAAAACATCTTCTTCTAGAGTAGAAAATGCAAAAGGAAAAGAAGATCGTTATGGAAAAAGATATCAAAAATTATCTTTCTATCCAATATATTCTTTCCCAATTACAGGAAATGGAGATAATGATATTTCTTTAAATCAAACTATAGAAGGATTAACTTCAAAAGCAAAAGGAAGAGTAGTAAAATACGATAGTGGAACTTTATTTGTTAAATTAACAAGTATTAATTCTTTCCAAAATAGAGAAACACTAGAATTTTCAACAGATTCTCAGTCTGGAGGATCTTTAGAACAAGAAACTGTTTCTATAAATGGAAATATTTCTCAACAAATTCCTAACTTTACTGTTGGTGAAACAGTTACTTCAATAAGTGGAAGTGATAGTGAAGTAAAATATACAAATAAAATATCTGGAGAAATTGTATATTGGAATTTCCAATATAATGAATTAATTGTTGAAAACAATAAACAACCAATTAATAATAACTATACATCTAAAATTACTATAGGAAGTGATTATGCCAGATCTTCTACATCTATAGATCAAAGTTCTGATATCTTTAGAGTAGGAGACTTTGTATATAAAAATAATTTAGATGCTTTAGATTCCCAATTTATAGAAGTTTCTTCTATGTCATTTGAAAATGGCGTCGATTACATTAGCGAAAGCGAATCTAAAAATAGTTCTTCAGTAGCAAAATATGTTACTAAAGAAATTTCTATAAATGATAGCGCAACATCAATGGATGTCAGATTAACTGTAAATGTAAAAGATGTAGAAAATGTAAAAGTTTTTTACAAGATAAAAACATCTTCTTCTCAAGAAAATTTTGAAGATATTGTGTGGATTCCTTTCAATATTAATGGAAATCCTGACACTAATGAAATTGCATCAGCATCAAATTCTATTTCTGGAGAATTTGAAAATCAAGAATCATATCAAGAACTAAAATATAGTGCTTCCAACTTAACAGAGTTTAGTTCTTTTGGAGTTAAAATTGTATTAAAAACTGATAATCCTGTTTATGTTCCTAAGATTCAAGATTTAAGAGCAGTGGCTTCGTACTGATGATTAAAGTACAGGGTCATGAGGGGTTATTTAGAGATAAAAAAACAGGTGCTATTATAAACATTGAAAAACCCAATAGAAATAACCTTTCTACCAAATTGAGTTCAATGGAAAGTGACATAAATACATTGAAGAATGAACTTTCTGCAATAAAAGGTCTTTTGAACGAATTAATAAGAAATGGCGACTCAAAAAATCGTACTTAAAACTAACACCTTTGAAAATCAAAGGGTAAAAATAAATGAAATTGGTCAAGATACTTATAATATCTTGACTGGTGGAGTTACTGTTCAAAGTGTTAGTATTGGAGTTCCCGATGAAGTCGTTTCTATTGGCACAAATTCCGTAAATGATACATCAAATGCTGAATTTGTAGCAGATACTTTTGTTATCGCAGACTTCAGAACTACTAAATACTTAGTGCAAGTACAAGAGACTGGTTCTAACAATTTTTATAGCACCGAAGTACTTTTAATGCATGATGGCAGCATAGTTCATATGACTCAATATGCAACTTTGCATACAAACACATCACCTGTAGATTCAATCAGATCTGATGTTAATGGAGGAAATGTTAGATTATTGATAACTCCATCTGTTGCAAACACGACCACCAAAATTTCTAAAATTTCATTAGTAGCATAGGAGATTTATAAATGACCGCCTTAAAACCGTTAGTAGCAGAATATGGTTTAAGTATAGATGGTACTTTAGTATTAGATCGCGAACGCAATCTTGCAGTAGAAAATGCAAGCATAAAAAATCTCAATGTTACTGGCACTCTTACTTCTATCAATACAACTGATAGTTCAATACAAGATAACAATATTTTATTAAATTCTGGTATTGAACCTGGTGCTGTAGATACTTTAGGATCTATTACTGTTGGTTCTAATTATACACAAGGTTTATATAGAAATATTCCTCTTATCGTTACCTCAGGAACTGTTGGTACTGGTGCGACTGCTGATATTACTGTTGCAATAAACGGAACTGTTGATAATGTAAATAAAATAGATGGTGGTAGTGGATACGATACAGATACTGTCTTTGGTGTTGCTGCAGCAGACATTGATTCTAATACAGATGGATCAGGATTTGCAATACCGGTAACTGCAGTACTTACTGGTAGCACTGCTACCGATGCTTCCATTACTGTTGCCAGAGGATCTACTGGCGATGATGTTGCAATTCAATGGGATGAAAGTGAAAGCACATGGACACTAACAAGAGATGGTAGTGCCTACTCCGTAATTCAAACAGCACTTGATATTTCTACTGCTGCCACTGCAGATAAACTGGTTCTTCGTGATGGAAATGGTGATATTACTGTATCCGATATTACTGCTGTAGATGGAACGTTTAGTGGAGATGTTGCGGTTAATGGTGGTGATCTAACTACCACCGCATCATCAGCAACACTATTTAATTCTGCTACAACACTTAATATTGCCAATACAGGAACTGGTGCAAGAACAATTAGTCTTGCTACTGCTGCATCTGGTGGAGCGTCTACACTAACATTTGGTGGTGCGGTAAGTGGCAATATTCTCAAAATTCAAGGCACTGCTGTTGGTGAGGTTAGTCTAACCACAGATGTAACAACTGGAAATGCAAATTTATTTACTTCAGTATCTGGTAAACTTCAAATAGGAACAGAAGATACAAGAATATACATAGGAGATAAAGCAGCAATTGTTTCACATAAAACAGACATTGCAGCAAATCAAAGTGGTAATGCTCATGTAACTGATACATTTAAAACAAATGAATTTAGATCTGCAGAATACTTGATTCATGTAGAAGCAGGAACTGAATACCAAGTAAGTAAAATTTTGTTAACACATAAAGGAACTAATCCTGTAAATGGTGCAACTGAAGTTAACAATGTTTATATTACCGAATATGGTACTATTACATCAAATGCAATTTTAGCAACTGTAGATGCAGATTTAAATGGCGATACTATTAATCAGGTATCTAGGTTATTAATTACCCCATCTACAGATACTCCAACTACGGTTAGAGTCGTTAGGACCTCTATCGTAGTATAATAGGAAGGTAATATCTAATGGCAGCAACTAAAAGAGATTTTGCAATTAATTACGGTCTTAAGACCGACTTTACCGGGAGCTCTGCTGGCAGTACTCTTTTTGTAGATCAATCTGGAGATAAGGTTGGTATCGGAACTGATATTCCGAGTGACAAATTAGAAGTTAAGGGCACTAGTGGAGCAGGTGTAATTGTAATATCTAGCGGAGATACCACTCTTTTAGGTGGTGATGTAATTGGTCAAATTAATTTTAAAGACTATGATGCTGATTCGCATAATAG
>MPLX02004402.1_pt1 | contig 11734 bp, 9 predicted proteins | sample 1617341 | NCBI WGS metagenome assembly MPLX02 (sample SAMN05944804, study PRJNA350692) | marine metagenome | biome: marine; feature: ODZ; material: water; isolation source: 120 m water sample filtered on 0.2 um supor filter | place: Pacific Ocean | collected 2012-04-08 | depth 120m m | reverse complement strand
TGCCATTGAAGTACAATTCCTGTTTCATTTAAATTAAATTTATCATTGATATGCATGCTTATGGGAGTTGCCGTCATCAAAAAAGCCATAATCGCATAAGCAAAAGCAGATGCGACAACTGCCTGCAAAAATCTTGGTTGTGAAATTAGTTCCTTATAACTTCTTCCTTCAAAAGACCTGCTTTCTTCAGGTTTATCTATATTTTTAAAAAAAGTTAATAATATTGCTGGTAATATATTTAAACACGCTAATGATAGGTATGAACCCACATAAAGATGATCAATAATTAAATCTTTAGACAAATTTGCAATATAAAGTCCTATAAAACCAGATAATATTCCCGCTAACAAAATTATTGAAACTGCTTTTGGTATTTTTTCTTTATCAACACTTTCGCTAGCAGCAAATCGATATTGATGAACAAAAGCCAACCCCATCCCCATTAGCAAACAAGAAATACAAAAAAGGATAAAACTTTCAACGTTGATTGAATAAGCCGCAAGAAGAGAAGAAAGAGAACTGGCAATTGATGCACTTATAAAGCCAAACTTGCGACCAAACTTCCTCATTATGTAAGATGCAAAAACGGTACAAGTTGCTGTTCCAATAATGAATATCGTCGGTGGTAAAGTTGCAAAAGATTTTATTGAAACAAGTTGAGAACCGATAATTCCACTTAAAAAAACGTTAACAGCAGCAGTGGTAAAACCAAATACTTGACTTAAAGCTAACAGCCATAAATTACGATTATTCATAGAATAAATAAACTATCTGATAAAATCTCCCAAATAAATAAATGAAGAACAAAATTTCCCCTCCAAAGCTGTGGTAGCTCTATTTATTCGACCGTCATCTTTGTTAATCAAGTAGGGCAAAACTTCTGATATAATACTTTCACCAAATTCTTCACTTGATTCATTTGGTAACTCTGACGGTAAATTATCAACAGCCATAACTGCAATGCCTTTATCGCCCAAATCAATTTCCTTCAATGAATTAATATCAATTGAATAATAAGGTTTTGTAATCGTTGTAGATCTTACGGTGGTTGGTACGGCCCCATTAATATCGCAGGTAATGTCACCTATGATTTTTAGGTTCTTAAATTCATTAATTTGATTTGGATAAAACAATTTTGGAAATTTTGGTTCCCAATAATGGCCAGTTATAAGCATATCTGTATCAAATAGATAATTTTTTACTTTTGACTTATATTCATGAGGGTTTGAAGTAAAATCTTGAACTGAATAATCTTTGCCATCACTCCGTTCAACATATTCTCTAGTCGAAATATTACAAAAAACTGCTTCATTATATTTTTTATTTAAATAATCATTTATTGAAACCTGTTTAATATTCGCATGTTTTAAAACTTCCATAGAACCTTTGGCAACATTTCCTCTTCCGGTTTGTAGTATTCTGAGCTTATTAAAATTTTGCTTACCGAGTAATTCTTTAATTTTTTCATAGCTGTTGATTTCAAAAGCTCTTGGAAGTGATTTTTCTTTCTGTAATTTTAGATAAAGATTAAGGGTATTGTAACAACCAACAATACCTGCAAATCTCCCAAAGCCAAGATACCGATATCCCTTTCCTGATACTTCTCTTATATTTTCATAGTCAATCAAAGTAATTTTTTTTTTTATAATCTCTCTTAAAAGTTCCTTCTTGTAAATAATAGCTTTGTCTTGTGTGGCTTGGTTGATATAATTTCGAACTTTGGTTGTATGCGAAAAAAATAAATAAGTTTTATTTTCTATAAGTTTTGATATCTCAACTTCTTTCACTCCAAAAATGATGTCGGAACAACTGATATCTTCCTTTATTTTTGCGCCTGCTTTAAAATATTCTTCATCCTTAAAACATCTTTTTTTTGATGGTTGAACTAATATTGTTAGATTTGGAAAATTAGAAATTAAAATTTTTATTTGATCTGGCGTAAATGGAGTGCGATTTTCGTCGACTCGAGCTTCTTTTAGTATGGATATAGAAAGGTTTTTAGTTTTCATGAAATCTAACTTTATAAAACTAAGCTACAGGCTTAAGCATATTAAGAATTTTTTTATGCAACATTCTGCTCGAACTGGCAATTATATCTCCACCAACTCTTGGATCTTTTCCTTTCCAAGTTGAAATATAACCGCCTGCATTTTTAATTAAAGATATCATTGGATGTATATCCCAAATTTTGTTTGAACATTGTAAAACAGCATTAAGTTTTCCTTCACATAATTGACAATAACTTAAAGCGTCAGAGCAGGGATACCTCATCAATTTTGTTAATTTTGGAATTTTGCTTTGCCGATTAATAGACAACCAACCAAAAAAATCTCCAGCAATTTTTGAATTATTTAACGATTTAGTTTTCATTACCTTAAGTTTTTTAAATTTGTTATTTTCTACCAGATAAGAAGTATTATTAATTCCGGTAATATAATATTTTTTCATTGCAGGAAAGTTAACTAAAGCAAAAGTTGGGTTGTTTTTAAAATTAACACTTATTAGATTGCTCCAGGTTGGACTCCCGATAATAAATGATCGTGTGCCATCAATTGGATCAATAATCCAAGAGAATCCGCTTTTCGATTTTTTCATTTTAAATTCCTCACCAACAATTCCATCTTTTGGAAACTTTCTTCCAATTTCTTTTCTTAAAAATAATTCTATAGCTCTGTCAATATTTGTAACAGGATCAAAGCCATTTTTCTTCTTAGATTTATTGACTAATTTAAATTTTCTTTTCAATTTTCCAAAATATAATTTGTTAATTTTTTTTGGGAGTGAATTTAAAAATTTGTAGTAAGTAAATTTATCTTTTTTTTTAATTAAATTCATAAACGGAAATAAATTTATTTATCTTCCAATTTAATCCAGGTAGATTTAATTTGAAGATAAGTATCGAGAGCATGGTAAGAATTATCTCTGCCAATACCTGATTGCTTAAATCCACCCGCGGGAACGGTCAGATCGGATTCATCATAATTATTAACAAAAACCGTTCCTGCCTTTAGTCCTTTTGCCATTAAGTGAGCTTTGCTTATATCTTTGGTCCATACTGCGGCAGCCAAGCCATAATTGGTATCATTGGCAATTTTTAATGCCTCGTCAGTACTCTTGAAAGTGATGCTGGATAAAACTGGTCCAAAAATTTCTTCTTGAGCAATTTTCATATTATTTTTTACATTATCAAATACTGTAGGCTCATAATAATAGCCACCAGTATTTTTCAACATAATTTTTCCACCCGTCGCAATTCTTGCTCCTTCTTTTTTTCCTTGTTGGACATAACCATCAATTTTATCCAACTGTGTTTTGTCGACAATTGCACCCATAAAAGACTTCGGATCCCAAGGATCTCCTGGCATCATATTCTTGCTTTCGTTTACTATTTTATCTAAAAATTCATCTTTGATTTTTTCTTCTACTATAAGTCTTGATCCTGCTGAACACACTTCTCCCTGATTTCCAAAAATTGCAGTAGCTGAAACTTTAGCTATCGTGTCAAGATTTTCACAATCAGCAAAAATAACATTTGGAGATTTGCCTCCACATTCTAGCTGAACTTTTTTCATATTGCTTTGACCTGAATATTCTAAAATTTTTTTCCCAACTTCTCCCGAACCTGTAAATGCCACGCAATCTACATCATTATGTAGGGAAAGTGCTTTTCCTGTAGTACCGTCTCCTGGTAGAACATTAAAAACCCCTTCGGGTAAACCGGACTCTGCAAGAAGCTCTGCCATCCTTATTGCGGTTAACGGTGATTGTTCTGCTGGTTTTAATATAAGACTATTTCCAGTAACTAGAGCCGGACCAACTTTCCAGGCTGCCATCATTAAAGGATAATTCCATGGAACGATTGCTGCAACAACCCCTATTGGTTCCTTCGTGATTAGAGCTAAAGAACTATAGGGCGTAGGTGCGATATCATCATAAACTTTGTCAATAAGCTCTCCATACCATCTAACATTTTTAATACTTCCTGGAACGTCAGAGGTATATGTGTCATTAATTGTTTTCCCCATATCCAATGTATCTAAGACAGCAAGTTCCAAACTATTTTTTTTTAATAATTCTGCAAATTTTAAAATAACTTTTTTTCTATGTGATGGTGCAGCTCTTGACCAAATTCCTGATTCAAATGTTTTTCTAGCAACATTAACGGCTTTGTCTATATCTTCTTTTTGTGAAAATACTACTTTATTAATAAGTTTACCGTTAATTGGGCTTATATTATCAAAAGTTTTTCCAGTAATACTATTGTCATATTTTCCATTGATAAATAGTTGTGATGGATAAGATAAATCTTTTTTTGTTTTTTCAATTATTTCTTTTGTAAGTGTTGCTGGCATACTATCTTTAAGTCATAATCTTATTTGGTTAGCAATTATATTTCCATTCCTTTTTTTTTACATTGTAGAAATTTTTGATAAAAGTCCATCTTTGTCAGCATAACATCCTTGTAACCATCGACTGCCCGAGTCCGAATATGCGGTTCTTGCATGAAGTACTCTAGTGTTATCAAGCACAAAACAATCTCCTGGATTTAGTTTAAATTTTACTGCCATTGTTTGATCGTTAATGATATCAGCAAATGCTCGATAAGCTTTGTAATAATCCTCCATAATATCATAAGGAACATCGGTAATAGGTGCAGCTGAACGATTATTAAAGCGTATTGCTATTAATTCTCCGTCTGGTGATAATTCAATTAAAGGACGACGTGATTTAAGATGAGTTTTTTTGTCTCCTTTGAATTCAAAACGAAGACAATATTTAGTTAATAAATCAAAATAATCAGAATTTTCCTCTCTAAGGCGTGTTGCAGCATAAAAACCATCTACAACTGCTGAATCTCCCCCCCTAACGGAATTTTCAAGACAGTAGAGAATCTGTATAGTTGGTACCGGGTCACGATAAGGATTATCAGTATGTGGTTCTATACCAAGATTTGTATACGCCAAATTAATTGCATCTATTTCTGTTCGAACTTCAAACCATTTACCATAATTGGTTTCACGAACATAACCAAAAAAATTAGCTATTTGAATTAGTGCTCCAGATTCTATTTTTCCACCGGTCATCTTAGCAAAACCATAACAATAAATTGATTTTAACCATTCAAGAAGTAAATTTTTATCTTCACTAGCCGATTTATAATCTACGGTTGGAATATTTGTTGACATATTTCTTCCCCATATCTTCAAATCTTTGGGTATCCAGCCTTTTATATTATCCTGTTTAACATCGTAGGCATGTGTTTCTAACCAATTGGCAGAAAAAGAAACCTTCTTTTTTTCTGGTAAAAAAGTTAAAAAAATATTTTTACCAGTTTCGTCCAATATTGCAGATTCAATATAAGTATTGATTGGTATATCCGAAAGAGTAATTAAACGCTGCCCATTTATTGTGTTTCGTGTTTTTGGATCAAGAGCATTATCTCTCAACCAAGTGGAATGATAACGTACAGCACTTCCGTCAGCTCGTTGTACTATTATAGATTTTCCAGAATCTATTACCTCGACTGATTTGTATAAATTCATTTATATATATATTTTTTAATTTTCTTGATATCATTATATCAAAAAGGCAAAAACTAATTATTTTAATTAGAAAGTTTATTATCCGTGCATATAGTTGATAAAATTATTAAAAGTTATCAAACTAACAACAATCTATATATAGGTGAAAAAGTCACGATGTCTGAACATATGATACAATCAGCTATGTTGGCAGAAGAAAAACATTCATCAAAATCATTAATTTGTGCCTGTTTACTCCATGACTACGGCCATTTTATTATTGAAGATCCAGATTTATTAGTTTCGAAATCATTAGATGGAAAACATGAAAAAATAGCGTTTGATCTATTAAAAGATTATTTTAAATCAGAAGTTACTGAGCCCATTAAACTACATGTTAGTGCAAAAAGATATCTTGCTAGAGATAAATCGTATTATGATATTTTGTCTGATGCTTCAAAAATTAGCCTAAAACTTCAAGGAGGCATAATGGATGATGAGGAAGCTCAAAATTTTACTTCATTAAAATTTTATAAGGACGCAATAATGCTTAGAAAATATGATGATGACGGAAAAATGTCTAATGTTAAAATAAAAAAAATTGATGAATATCGTGATTTGATTTTGTCTCAATTAAAAAATGATAAATAAAGAAAATTAATATTTATTTTTTTTGGACTTACTAAATAATATCATGCCAATACCAAATAATATAATTGCGCCACCAATGAATACTTGATTTGTTGGTTTTTCTCCAAGTATAAAAATAGCAGTTGATAGTCCTGTAAGTGGCAATAATAGCATCATCGGCATAACTTTATGAACTGGATTACGAGCCATGACTTGATACCAAGTGCCGTATGCTAGTGGTTGCATAACTACGGCGAGAAAAGCGACTATTACCCATCCTTCCAAATCTGCAGATAATAAATAATTGATAGTATTTCCATCAAAAATAAAAGATCCTAATAAGAGCATTGGACCAGAAAATAAACAAACCCAAGCTGTAACTGCAAATCCTCCTATTTTTTTACTAAGTGGTCTTGCGATAACCATGCCAAAAGACCAAGCAAATGCTCCAAAAAGCAATAACAAGACACCAACCAATTTTCCTTCAAGATTGGGTGATCCCAACAAAATAAAAAGTCCTAAAAAAGCAATAATGATTCCAATTATATTTTTTATACTTGGTATTTCTTTAAATAAAAAATAAGCAATAATTACTCCGAAAGGAACTTCAGTATGAACAAGAAGTATCGATGACGATGCATCAACACTATTTAAACCAGTATAAACTAAACCATAAGTTAAAGTTCCTCCAATAAGCGAAACTATAAATAAATCTTTAAGTAGTTTCTTTGGTATAGGAAACCACCAAATTAAAATAAGAGCTGCAATAGTAAATCTTAAACCCATTAATAAAAAAGGGGGAAATTGCTGCATAGCAGGCTTTGCTATTGCAAAACCAAAACCTAAAAGCAATGGAGCGCATAGCGCAAGTAAAATGTCACGAAATTTCATCCGTAGCACTCACAGATTTTGTTTAAATACATAAATTATTTTATTGGAATTCTTTTCCTAGGATCAAAGAAAGGTAATGGCACGACTTTTGCCTTTAAATTTGCATAAGGAGATCTAATTTCTATTTCAGTATCATTTTTTGCATAATCAATAGGAATAAATGCATATCCAATATTTTTCTTTAATCTTGGGGAAAAACACTTTGATGTAACATAGCCAATTTCCTTTTTATCATCATATACAGGCCAATGATCAGGAACAAAGTATCCGGGTGTATATTGCGGTGGAACAACTTTGCTTATAGGGTCTCCAAGAATTTCTATACCAACCAATTTTCTTTTAATTCCTTCTTTTTTAATTTTCTTAAGTGCTTCCTTGCCTACAAAATCCGCCTCCATTTCAAGATCTACCAATCTATCCATTCCAATCTCAAAAGGATTATCTGTAACTCTCATATCTTGGAAGTAAGAAAATATTCCAGCCTCTACTCTTCTAATCTGTGATGGGCCAGTTGGAGCAATCTTGTATTGCTTCCCAGCGGCCATAATCTTTTCATATAAATCCGCACCTCGTTTCCCATCTCTTAGATAAACCTCAAAACCAATCTCACCACTCCATCCTGTCCTTGAAACAACTACTGGTATTCCATTTAAATCTGTCTGTTTGCTCCAGTAATACTTTAGATCATTAATCCATGATCCAAATAAATCTGTCATTAAAGCACGTGACTTTGGTCCTTGAACTTGTAGTGGTGAAACATCCGGTTCTCTTAATTCAATATCGTATTTGTTATTACCAGCAACACCCATTGCCCAGAGTAAAAGATCGCTGTCTGAAATTGAATACCACCAGTGATCTTCTGCTAATCTCAATAATATTGGATCGCTAAGAATGCCACCTTGATAATTTGTATTTAGAACATACTTGCACTGATTTACTTCACAATTTGATAAATTTCTTGGAGTTAATAGTTGTGTAAATTTCGATGCATCTGGTCCTGTAATCTCTACTTGACGCTCAACGGAAACGTCCCAAAGAGTAACATCGTTAACCAAACTCCAAAAATCTTCCTCTGGAGTATTATAATAAACCGGAAAATACATGTGATTGTATGTTGTGTATTCTTTACATCCCCATGCCAAAGTAGATTCAAAAAACGGCGACTTTCTAATTCTAGTGCCAAAACCTAAATGTGGTTTTGGAGGCGCATTTGTTTTTGTTGCCATTAATCTCCCCTAAAAATTTGGAATATGCTTTATTTCGTTTTAATTGTCTAGATGGATTCGTTTAGGCTCTCAATTTTTGATTATCTGGATCGTAGACAACCCTATCAAGTATCTTTGTTTTTCTTCTTTGACCTTGAATTTCAATCTCTAAGTTACCGCCTTTGGTTAAATCCGATTTTACGTAAGCAAATGCTAAGCTTTTTTTAGTTCTAAAACCGTATCCTCCTGACGTTACTACTCCTACTATCTTGTTATTGTGATAAACGGGTTCGTTCCCCCTTGCATCAGTATTATCAACATCTACTTCTAAATAAACTATTTTTATGTCAACTCCAAATTGTATTTTGTCCTGTAAGGCTTTTGCTCCAAAAAAATTATTTTTTTTATTTAAATTAAAAAATCGATCCATGCCAGCTTCAACCAAACTTATTTCTCCGGTTAATTCACTTCCCCATCCTCTATATGCTTTCTCCATTCTCAAGGAATTCACCGCATAGGTTCCAAAATTGATTATATTTTCTTTTTTGCCAACTTCACAAATAGCATCGTATAAAGCTTCCATTTGATTCATTGGGTGATGTAATTCCCAACCCAATTCACCTACATAATTTACTCTAAGTGCACGAACTGGAATTTTGTTAACTAAAATTTCCTTACCTTTTAACCATGGAAAATCATTATTATTTAAATTTTGGGAGGTTATTTGGGACAAAACCGTTCTTGATTTTGGTCCCGCAAGAACAAGTACACCATAATCTTTTGTAACATTTTTTATATTCACTTCTTCTTTTTTATAAAGATGATGATTAAACCAATCTAAATCTCTAATTTCAGATGCTGTGGATGATAGAACGTAAAAAAGATTATTGGGAAAACGAGTAATAGTAAGTTCGCTTTGAATGCGACCTTTTGAGTTGAGCATATGTGTTAAAATAATACTTCCATCTTTCTTGGGTATGCGATTTGCACATAATCTTTCTAAAAATGTTTCGCTATCTTTGCCAGAAATTTCATACTTTGCAAAAGTACTTAGATCTAAAACTCCAACGTTATTTTGAACGTTTTCACATTCTTTTTGAACATAGGTAAAAGCATTTGTTCTTTTAAAACCATATTCTTCTTTCATTCCTTTTTTTCCAAACCAGCAAGGTTTTTCCCAGCCATATGAATCTAAATACAATGCTCCAAAATTTTTCAACTTGTTGTAGATGGGTGTTGTTTTCATGGGTCTGCCAATTTCGATGCTTTCATTTGGTAACGGAGTAAAATACATTCTCCTATATTGATCAGAAGATTTTTTAATTGCATAATCTTTATTAGCCCAACTCATGTATCTTCTTGGTTCAAATTCCAACATATTGATATCTGCATCACCATGCATCATCCATTGAGCCATGTATTTTCCAGCTCCTCCACCTTGAGCTATTCCAATGCTCGCTCCACAAAACATCCAAAAATTTTTTAAACCTGGCGCAGGTCCTGCAAGAAAATTATCATCCGGCGTATGAGTAATGGGTCCGCAAATAATTTTTTTAATACCAACATCTTTGAATTCAGGTATTCTGTTCATTCCGATATTTAAATGTTCTTCAATTCTATCAAGTTCAGGTTCCAATAATTCCATATCAAATTTCCAATCCATTCCATTCAAAGCCCAGCACTTTGTATTTTTTTCATAAGGACCAATTAACAAGCCTTTTCCTTCTTGCCTTAAATAGGCCGAAGCCTGGGGATCTCTTACAACAGGCAATTCTTTTTCTAATTTTGCAATAGAAGGATGCTCGTCTGTAACTAAATAATGGTGAATCATGTTAATAGATGGAATGTTCTTTAATCCAACCATTGCTCCAACTTCTGGGCCGTAACTTCCAGCGGCATTAACAACGTGTTCACAAATAATATCTCCTTTTTCAGTAATTAGTTTCCATTCTCCTGAAGGTAGATGTTTAATATCTGTTGCTCTATTCTTTCTATATATTTTGGCACCGTAATTTCTTGCACCTTTAGCCATAGCATTTGTTGTGCTAGTTGAATCAGTATGTCCATCATCTGGTGTATGGAATGCACCAAGTATTCCATCTAATTTAATGAAAGGATGAATTTTTCTAATTTCATTTGTTGAAATAATTTCTGAGGGAGCTCCAATATTATCTAAAATTCCTTTTACATATTTAAACCAATCTAAATCTTCTTTTTTGTAAGCTATTCTTAAACTTCCACATTCATGAAATCCCGTGGGTTGTTCTGTTTCTTTTTCGAGTTTTTTATAGAGATTGTTAGATTCTTTATGAATTTTAGCTAAATTATAACTTCCCATCATTTGAGGGCATTGACCAGCAGCATGCCAAGTTGATCCTGATGTTAACTCTCCTTTTTCAACTAAAACTAAATCTTTCCATTCTTCTTTTGCCAAGTGATAGAGCAAACTTACTCCCATGATTCCTCCACCAATAATACCTACCTTTGCATGTGAAACCATTTTTTCTTCTGGCATTTTTTTCCCCTCATCAAATATTATATATTATGAAACATAACCCACAAGATGATAAACTGTAATAGTTATAAAGAATATTTAGCAGAACACCTTATTCAAAATAAAGATTAATTAAAATTACAATAGTTTTTTGATTTCTTTTAAAGATAATTCAAAATCATCTTCAAAATCAATTGTTTTTAAAAAATTTCCGTTGCTTTTTAATAGAAAGATTAAAGCGGTATGATCGATTGAGTAATTATCTCCATCAAGTGGAACTTTTTTTGAGTATATTCCCCATGATTTTGCTAAGATTTTTATTTTTTCAGATTCTCCGGTGATTCCAATAATTCTATTATTAAAACCAGTTAAATATTTGTTCAAAACCTTCCAGGTATCTCGTTCTGGATCAAGAGTAATAAAGTAGGCCTTTAATTTGTTTTGATCTTTACCTAATTTTTCTATCAATAACGACAGTCTATGCAGAGCAAGAGGGCAAACAGTAGGACAATGAGTAAAACCAAAAAACAAAACGGTTGGGGAGCCAACAAAAGCTGCTTCGGTTATTTTATTACCATTAGAATCTATTAATTCAAAAGAGGCTCCTAGTTTTACCTCGGAGGAGTATTGAGTTTGAAAGTTTTTTTTTAAAATACTGGGTAATAGTAAACTGATTAATGACAATATTAAAATAGAAAAACCTACTATGATTAAAGCGCGTACTGAATTTATTTTCATTGTTTATTAATTGTCTTTTAACTTAAAATCCGCTTCTTCAACGCTGAATAAAACTTTAATATTGCCAGATTTTTCAAAAAATAAAATTCCCTCATAAGTTTCTCCTGCGGTCATAGATTTTATTATATTCATAAACATAATATGATATCCTCCTTGTTTCAATTCTACTGAACCATGAGCTGGGATTTTTAATCCGCCTTTTACTTCTCTCATTTTCATCACATCATTTTCCATTTTCATTTCATGAATTTTGG
>MPLX02039445.1_pt1 | contig 11741 bp, 15 predicted proteins | sample 1617341 | NCBI WGS metagenome assembly MPLX02 (sample SAMN05944804, study PRJNA350692) | marine metagenome | biome: marine; feature: ODZ; material: water; isolation source: 120 m water sample filtered on 0.2 um supor filter | place: Pacific Ocean | collected 2012-04-08 | depth 120m m | reverse complement strand
TGTCATACTGGCAGATAGCTACCGCCGGGAGAAGTGCGCCTTTAACAGCTTGCTTTCCTGCACTGCAATCTCGATGTTCTATTAGTGTAATTCAGTGACTGTTTTTAATCAGTCTCTAAATGCGGTCTATCTACCTTCATGTAAGCCAGCTTTTTTGCTAGCTTATTTCCTTGGAATTCCAACACATCAATACCGCGGATTACGGAAACATCACCGTCTTTGTCGAGGTTCAAACGCCAGCTAGCCAATACCTTTCCGGTTTCAACTTCGGCAAAAACGTCCTCTCCGTCAAACCGAATCCTACCTCGTGATCCACCAACTAACGGCTCAAAGGCAGTTCGTATGGCTTTATGGCCAACGTGTCTGCCTCCGCTGGAGTCTTCATAGACGGCATCTTCTGAGAAAAAGGAGACAATATCATCAAGATTCATGCGATTAAATGCATCAACAAATTGATCTGTGAGTGTGAGAAGTTCTTGTCTTCGGTCCGTCATAGCTGATTCTCGAATTGGTGTGATTCAATAGCAATGTAACAGATGTGCGTATGGGGGTGCGTGAGTTAGGATAACAGCTAGGGAGGATAAGTGTAGATGATTAAGAAACTGGTAGTTGCAAGTACGCTGATTATCCCAATCTTGCTGGTTGTGGTTGTCTATGGATGGGAATCAATATTTGCTGGTAGTGTGATTTGGTTCTTAATCTGGTTCGTGATTCTTGGATTATCTCGCGGACTCTGGGGTTTAGGTAAAGAAACGAAAAAAGATGAGTATGATTCATGATCATAACGGCAATCTTCACATTACTTGATGGTAATTTCACAGCGGTGATGTTCCACCCGAAATTAGTTTTGTTCTGGATGGTTGAGATTTTTGCCGTCGCCATTACTTACTTGATTCTTAGTATAAGAAAAAGTGGTTGGATATGGCGCAAGACACTACTAATAATTAGTGTGATAGAGCTTGGAATGATCGCCGTCGCGCCTCTTTACGCCTAGTTGAGTAGTTGAGGATTGATATGGCTGGAATAAAGTTTTTCCTCCATTACTGGGATTACCTTACAGGGATAGTGTTGGCACACTGGTGGCACAGTAGAAGGTAAATATGGCTTTGAGACCTATTATGATACCGGTGAACTAGAAGAAGTGACCTCCGCGACTGTCCATTCTGGAACGCAGTTCGTATATTTCTCGATGTCCTCCCTTAATGGCACGACCTCGGAGCCGCGGCGAAATTCTCGGAAGGCTTCCACATCTTCCTTGGTCTCAACGGACAGCACGAATACGCAAGGCGACCGAAGGTCTTCTTCTTCCATCAGCACGTGCATGTCAAATTCTGCATGCATCTGCAGGTAGCGAACGTGGCCGGCGAGCTGTTTCTGCGCAAGTGGAATGTGGTGCTCAATGTAGTAGTCTCGATCAAAATGCATGTCTTCTCTTGGAATGTATGTTGCCCGGATCGAATACATACGAATGCCTCCATTTGCTGTCCCATGTCCAGGTATTCATATCACATTTATTGACTCGTATCTAAAATAGAGGTAGGCGAGGGTGACTATCGGAACCCGAGACCTTAGGAATTCAAGGCGCCCGTAGCTCAGCTGGATAGAGCGCTGCCCTCCGGAGGCAGAGGCCAGGCTCTCCAATTCCTTGATTTTGTAGCTGTTAAACGATCTCCAAACACAGTTGTCACAAATGTGTCACAACTGGAGATCAGCTCATGGCAACAATCAGGAAGCGTAATGGCAGATATCAGGCGCAAGTCAGAAGGAAAGGCTACTGTCCTGTAAGCAAAACATTTACCAGCATTACATCTGCCAAGAAGTGGATTAAGGCAACAGAGTCAGACATGGAGCGCAGGCTATTCCAACCTGTATCTGACATCACCGTTGGCGAAATCCTTGCTCGTTATGAGTGGACCATCCTACCCAAGCACAGAGGCGCGTCCCGTCATGAGTCGTATCGAATCAAGCGCCTGAAAGCGGCTTTCGGTCATCAATGTGTTTCAGACCTTAAGTCCTCTGATATTGCGCATTACCACGACAAAAGGATTGAGGCAGTCACATTGGCTACCGTACGCAGGGAGCTGGTGATTCTTAGTAGTGCCTTGAATATTTCGATGAAGGACTGGGATATCGACATACCTGAGAATCCCGTCAGCAGAATCCGATTAGCCAAGGCAGACAAGCCCAGAACCAGACGATTAGAGGCAGGCGAAGAGCAGAGACTGTTACTCAAAGCCAACGATCAGCTGAAGAGAATCATCATCCTTGCGCTAGAGACTGGATTGAGGCGCGGCGAGATATTGAACATCAAAAAAAGCCATATTGACTATTCAAAATCGGTGCTTCTCATACCCTCTACAAAGACAGATGTACCTCGGACAGTACCACTTTCAAGTGCTGCTGTAGCCTCTCTTACAGGCTAAATGAGAGCCTCTCAGAGGCATTCTGAATGTGTATTTGAGCTGCAGGAATCACCCATATATAGCTACAAACCTAGAGGCTTATCGGGTGAATTCTTAAAGCTGTGTCGCAAGGTAAAGATAGATGATTTGCACTTCCACGACCTTCGTCATGAGGCAACCAGTCGACTATTTGAGAAAGGATTAAATCCAGTAGAGGTTGCAACTATTACAGGACATAAAGATACCAAGATGCTGATTCGGTACACCCATTTAAGAGCAGAGGATTTGGTGGGGAGATTGGGTTAAGGTTAAAGCTTGTAGCACAAGACAGTATCTAGGCTTTGTGCAACTGACGAGGTCCGATTATGAGTAACGAGCCAACAAAAGATACTGATCGTTGGAACATCGGGAAGTCGAATATCGTACAGAATGTGGTGTTCTTACTGCTGTGCCTGACAGTAAGTAATCTATTCAACTTAACCTTTCTTTGGGCAGTACTATGGTGTCTACCGCTTATACCAGCGTGGTTCTTGGTCAAGAAGCTATTGAGGCGGGAGTGAATAGTATGAATACAGCTAGCATGAGTACACCGAGGTGGCGGGAATATACGATCGGTGTCTAGATTATCCTGGCCGTGATAACTGGTCTGATTCTTTGGTACAGCTGGCCATTTATAAAGATGGTGGGAACATTGATGCAGCTGGTATGGGTGGTCTACACCAATGAATGGACAGATGGCGGGTTCTAGAGAGGCGCACCCGGCTCGCATCTTGATGATATTTGTGCTCAAGCGGGAATCGACAATATAGAAGACCTTTTAGCGTTCTGAATTGAAAGACAGTCTAATCGGGGGCGGATACCCCCATTCTGAGAAACTTGCGTTCAACGAATTCCCTTGAGAATTGACCCAGATCAACTAGTACCTGAGCCCCCCATGCTGATATCTCAAACCCATATAACTGTGCTGCTATCAAATGGAGGCACATCATGTATAAGTTAAGAATATTGACTGCATTGACGGCCGTTGCTATGGCTTTTCTACTCAATCCAGCGGTGGCCTTGGACGTCAAGGTTGAGGCCTTCGCAACCGGCCTGCAGTCTCCGGTCGATCTCAAGGAAGTACCCGATGGCACCGGTCGAATTTTCATCATGCAACAAACGGGTGCGATTGCCGTGGTTAACGCGGACGGCACGATGCGGCCAGAGCCGTTTCTCGACCTGAGAGCCAAGATCCCCCAACTGTATGTTCGCTTCGACGAGCGCGGTACGCTGGGGTTTGCGTTTCATCCAAACTACAAGGACAACGGTAAGTTCTATGTCTATTCCAGCCGAGACATCGTGCGCGAAGAAGAGGATCTGCTGCACGAGGTTTTCGGCCATCACACCTCCTACGTTTCCGAGTTCACGGTGTCTGAAAATCCCAATGGTGCCGATATCGGTTCCGAACGCGTACTAATGAAGATTGAACAACCACAGTTCAATCACGACGGCGGCGCCATGGAATTTGGCCCAGACGGGTATCTATACATTGGCCTCGGCGATGGCGGATTCGCCGATGACTGGGGCTATGGCCACAACAAAAAAATTGGCAACGGACAGGATTTAAGCAGCCTTTTGGGCAAGATCTTGCGAATCGACGTTGATTCAAAGAGCGATGGCCTTGAGTATGGAATACCAGCCGACAACCCGTTCGTAAATCAAGACAGCGCTCGGGATGAGATCTTTGCCTATGGTTTTCGTAACCCCTGGCGAATGACCTTCGACACCGGCGGTGACCACCAGCTTTTCGTGGGCGACGTTCAGCAGAACAGCTACGAGGAAGTGGACATTGTTATCAGTGGCGGTAACTACGGCTGGCGGACCATGGAAGCGAGCCATTGCTTCGACTACCTGAACCCGAATGATCACCTAGACTCCTGCGATAACGCCGGAATGATCGATCCAATCATTGAGTACAAACATTGTGTTAAATTCCCCGACGACTGCATTGGCATAAATGTACAAGGCGGTGCTGTCTACCGCGGTAGCCATACCCCGTGGCAAGGTAAGTACTTCTTTGGGGACTGGAGTATGACCTTCGGCGGCAAGAGTGGCAGGCTCTACGTAGCAACCAATGGTGGCGGAACCTGGTCATTAGAACGCGCCAACGTGACCAATCATGATTTCGTGACCCACGTACTGGCTGTCCTTCAGGATCTAAAGGGCAATGTGTATGCCTTGACATCCGAATCCATGGGGCCGTACGGCTCTCGCGATACGGTGTACAAGATCGTTCCCTAAATCAAGTCTAACCGAGCAGATTCCTGGCCGCCTGCAGGCGGCCGGGAACCTTCGGCTTTGCTGAACGATGTCTCTCGTTTGTACTGTTTAATTCCGAAACGAAAAACAAATAATGATGAAGAATCTTCAATTCTGGAACATACCCGCGAACCTTTGTTTCCCCCCTCGTCCAAGCGCCCTCTTCCAAAGACAACGGAGAGCGTCCTCATCCTTGATTGGCATCACCCTGGTGCTTCTTATCCTCATCATGGCAGGAGTTATCGGGAGTGCAAGTGCATCACCCGAGGCCAAAGCGCTCTTGCAAGCTAAAGCGTGCGGCGCCTGCCATGTTATCCCGGGTGTTGACGGCGCCTACGGTAAAGCCGGACCCTCTCTCAAGGGCTTGCATGAGCGCAGGCGCATTGTTGGGGGCACCCTGGAAAACAATCCAGACAACCTAAAGGTATGGCTCAAGGATCCTAAATCCATGAAGCCGGGCTCTTTCATGCCCGATGCAGGCCTTACCGACGAGGAAGTCGAAATCCTGATTCTATATTTCGATACGATCTAGCACGCACTATCGTATCAACTATTCCCATAACAATTGTTGAGAGATTCAGAAGACTTGCCCGGACGGCCATGTTGAACTATCGCCAAATGAAGTTTTGTGCCACTCTTTTAGTTTAGGCTGTTCATGATCTCGATCATCTGAAATGGATGTGGGACGTGACAACGATCCAAGATACAAAGATCATTAATGATAATCAAAAAGGCGTGAATTCAAGCCGCTATTCATCAGGACCGTACAGTGAACATGAACTCTCGACGACAAATTTTATTGCCTGGTACTTGTGGCGGCTATCTGGGCGCGCCGACACTGAATGCCCGACTAAGGAAGCCAGGTTTTTTTACGAAAGAATGTCTTAGGGGCTAACCTAGATCCTGTAACAAAAACTAGAGCGATGGTCAGAGTTTTTTCTTAGGGATGGTGCGAATGTTAAGATCAGTGATCAGGGTTGAGACATAACTCGATACCTCTTTTTTAGTGCCCTGACGGTAACCGGTAACTGTGGATACTGAATTGGCGACGGTATACTTGTAGCAACGACCGTTGGAGCCTCCGCTGGGCAGGTCGGCTTTCTCGATTTCGATCATTCCGTATTCGAGGTGGGCAAAATTTTCAAGATCGAGCACTATAGGTGCTTCGCCTTTTCTGTGTATTGTCTTTATTTCCGCCATTTCAGACCTTGTGTTGATTTAGATTTAGGAGTGATTAAAGTCTGTCGGCCACCGAAGAGAAATCTCTTTGTCAGTCGAAAGATATATTTATAAGCCCAGACACATCGTGCAATAGGGCAACTGACAAGTATAACATTGCCGTGTCAATTAGACCAGAATGCGGGATGAGGGGCCACTATTTGAGCTGAGAACAGGGTGGATTTGATTGAATTAGCTGGTTGGTTCTGTGATTCTTGGCATTCTTCACGTGGCTGACTATTTCCAACATGATTATTGAACAAGGTTATTCGGGATTTGGCGGTGCAGTGACAGCGCCTCATCACCTGGCCGCGCAGGCGGGCGGACGGGTGCTGGCCGATGGCGGTAACGCAATCGAAGCGATGATAGCAGCGGCGGCTTGCATCGCCGTGGTTTACCCGCACATGAATGGGTTGGGGGGTGACAATTTTTGGCTTATACACCCGGGTCGAGGCATTAAACCAATTGGCTTTGATGCTTGTGGTGCTGCTGCGGAGCTTGCTGATACAAAGTGGTATCGTGAGTCAGGATATGAGCACATGCCCACTCGCGGGCCCAAAGCTGCGTCGACAGTAGCCGGTGCAGTATCAGGCTGGGGAAAGGCCTATGAGTGGAGTAGCAGGCACTGTGACGGGAAACTGCCATTAACACGCTTGTTCGAGGACGCCATCTACTATGCCAGAGCTGGATTTTCCGTAACGGATACGCTGGCGAGGAATGCACACCTTAAGCGGAGCGAGTTGGAATTTGTTGAAGGTTACAGCAATCTATTTATGCCCAGTGGCTCGACCCTGTGTCCAGGAGAAAGGTTTTGCCAACCACAACTGGCACTAACACTTGAGCGGCTTGCGGCCAGTGGCTTCGATGATTTTTATACGGGTGAACTGGCGCACGATATTGCTGAAGACCTGAAACAGGTGGGCAGCCCGCTACGAGTGGCAGACCTTAATCGGCATCAACCCATTCAGGTAGACCCTTTGCAGTTGAGTTTGGGTGAGACTGTGTTATTCAATATGCCGCCACCGACCCAGGGTATATCATCATTGATGCTGTTGGGGATATTTTCAAGGCTGGGCGTTGAGTATGCAGATCGTTTTGAATACATACACGGTTTATTGGAATCGACAAAAAGAGCGTTCAGTTATCGAGATCGCTATCTGACAGATCCTGCGCATATGACTGTCGACCCACGACAATGGCTCTCTGATGTTTTGCTTGACCGTAACGCTACAACCATAAAATGGGAGCAGGCTGCCCCATGGCCTGCCAAAGAGGACGGCGGCGATACCGTCTGGTTAGGATCTGTCGATGCGCAGGGCCGGGTAGTCAGTTTTATCCAGAGTCTTTATTGGGAATTTGGTTCCGGCGTTGTGCTGCCGCAGACAGGCATCACATGGCAAAACCGGGGGTCCAGTTTTTCATTGGATTCAGGTCACCACAACTGTCTGAAACCCTTCCAGCGCCCGTTTCACACGATTCAGCCGGCGCTTGCACATCTACCCGATGGCCGTGTTGTGGCCTATGGGACGATGGGCGGGGATGGACAGCCGCAAACCCAGGCGATGATTCTTTCGCGTTATGCATGGTATGGGCAGGGTATTCAGCAGGCCATCAGCGCCCCACGTTGGCTTCTGGGGCGGACCTGGGGTAGTGAGGTCACAAATGTCCGAATAGAAAACAGATTTCCGGCCGAGGTTCTTGATCGACTGTTGTCTGTTGGTCATGAGTTGGAGGTGATTGGCCCTTACGACGATATCATGGGGCATGCGGGTGCAATTGTGTTACATCCCGATGGACTGATCGAGGGTGCCAGCGATCCGCGTTCAGACGGCTCGGTTGTGGTGGTGTGAGCCCATCAATTTAACGATTCGTGATATGTATCGCGCGGCCGTGTGCCGACAGGGCAGCTTCATGGATTGCTTCTGACAGGGTTGGGTGCGCATGTATAGTTTTCGACAGGTCAGTGGCTGTAATCCTCGACTTCATCGCAAGCACGGCTTCGCCTATTAATTCAGAAATATGTGAACCAATCATATGTATTCCCAGAATCTGGTCAGTAGCGTTATCCGAGAGAATCTTAACGAAACCTTCGGTTTTGCCTTGGGCTTTGGCGCGTCCGGTCGCCGCAAAAGGGAACAATCCGATCGAATAAGGCTGCTGGGCTTGTTTAAGGTCGAGTTCGGTTAAGCCCACCCAGGCTATTTCAGGGTCCGTGTAGATAATCCAAGGAATCACATCACGATCAATGTGGCCTTGACCGGTCGCAATTCTCTCAGCCACAGCCACACCTTCTTCAGAGGCCTTGTGGGCCAGCATGGGGCCGTGGACTGAGTCGCCGATTGCCCAGACGTTGTGTTCACCGGTCAGACAGTTTTCATCAACTTCGATAAAACCGTGGCTATCAAGGGTCAGGCCAGTCGCCGGGTCGAGAAGCCCATCCGTGTGTGGCTGGCGACCTATCGCGACGATCAGTTTGTCGACCGTAAGTTTCTGTTCCTGTTCTCCTTGAAGATAGATCACCTCGCAACCATTGTTCTTCACGGCGGCACTTGTCACTCGACAATCCAGGTGAATATTAAGATTTTGTTTCTTGAACTGGCGTTGGGCTTCACGTGCAATCTGTGGGTCAGCCGCGGGTAACAAAGTCTTTGTTGCTTCGAGTATCGTCACCTTCGCACCCAGGCGGCGCCACACACTGCCGAGCTCCAGTCCAACAACGCCGGCACCGATAATACCCAGTGCCTCGGGAACTTTGAGCAGTGACAGAGCAGCAGAAGAATCAATAATATGCTCACCATCGAAGGGTAGGCCAGGTAGGGCCATCGGCTCAGCCCCTGTCGCGATGACTACGTGTCTGCTGTCTATAATGTTGGGCGTGTGACTGCCTGTTACTGGTGTGACTTCGATACGGAGTTCAGGTAGAAGTCTGCCGTAGCCGTGAATCGCAGTCACGCCGTTGGCCTTAAAAAGCGTGCCTATCCCATCAGTCAGTTCAGCGATGATCCTGTCTTTACGTTCCATCATCTGTGGAATGTCCAGCTCTACGGTGTCAACAAAAATACCGTGCTTGGTAAATTCCTGGTGCAATTGTTCAACATGTAACGAGCTGTCCAGCAGTGCTTTTGATGGGATGCAGCCCACATTTAGGCAGGTCCCGCCAGGTGCAGGCTCGCCCGCATTATTTATCCGTTGATCAACGCAGGCAGTGCGTAAACCGAGCTGAGCACAGCGTATTGCGCAAACATAGCCGGCGGGTCCGGCACCGATGACGACAACATCAAAAGTGGCTTCAGCCATCTTCAGTTCTAGTGATCTGGTTTGAGGATGGATTGGTTACGCTTACAGTACCGGTGCGGTCGAATCCGAACTGTCCGGCATATCGTGAGATGTGTAATCAGGCGGTGCCAGTGTGCCCGAAACCTCCATGGTGTCGATCACTTTTCTCAAAGGAATCAACGACTTCAAAATCAACTTTCACAAGCGGCAGGAATGCCATCTGGGCAATTCGATCCCCCGGTTCAATGCGGAAATCCAATGAACCACGATTCCAGCAAGACACTTTGACTTCACCCTGGTAATCGCTGTCGATCAATCCCACCAGGTTACCCAGAACGATGCCGTGTTTATGGCCCAGGCCGGAACGGGGCAGCAGTACAGCACAGATATTAGGGTCAGCGATGTGAACGGCCAGGCCTGTTGGTATCAGTTCGCAGCCATCGGGTTTAACGGTTAGGGTTTCTTCAAGACAGGCCCTGATATCCATAGCAGCCGAACCGTCTGTTGCGTAGGCAGGCAGGCCAAACGTCTGAGCAAGGCGAGGGTCAAGTACTTTCAGCTGGATCTTTTGCATGGAAACGTTTCGCAATTTCATCGATTAGATTTACTGCCAGTTTGACCTTAGTATCTTGGCCCAGGTCGAGTTCTGTATTCCGATCAACAAGAACAAGGGCATTCCGATCACTCCCGAATGGCTTGTCTTTGCCTTCTATAAGGTTTGCAACAATCAGGTCGACTTTTTTACGTTCGAGTTTACCGCGGGCGTTGTCGATGGTTCTTTCGGTTTCAGCTGCGAAACCAACAATGAATGGCGGTGACGGTCGAGCGGCCATTGAAGCGAGGATATCGGGGTTACGAACGAGTTTGATTGTCATCTCGGGCGCGTCTTTTTTCATTTTTTGGGGCATGCTATCCGCAGGGCGATAGTCTGCAACGGCGGCAGCACAGATCAGGATATCAGTTGAATCAATTTTTGATTCAACAGCGGCCAGCATTTCTTGTGCAGAAACAACACTTTCGACCTGTACACCCGCTGGTGGTGCCAATGCAGTTGGGCCGCTAATCAGTGTGACTGAAGCGCCTGCGATTCGAGCAGCAGTTGCCACTGCATAACCCATTTTTCCAGAGCTGTGATTGGTCAAGGCCCGTACTGGGTCTAGAGCTTCCCAGGTGGGGCCGGCGGTCACCATAACCTGAAGGCCATCAAGACTGCCGGGAGATCGACTCTGTGCGAGATGTTGAACGATTTCTTCTGGCTCCTGCATACGACCGGGGCCAACTTCACCGCAGGCCTGTGGGCCTGTTCCTGGATCAAGGACGGTGACGCCCCAGGTACGTAGGGTGTCCACATTCCGCTGAGTAGCGGTTTTTCTCCACATCACATGATTCATTGCGGGCACAATGGTTATCGGTGCTTCCGATGCCAAGCACAAGGTGCTAAGGAGAGTGTCGGCAAGACCAGTTGCTAAACGCGCGATGAAGTCAGCGCTTGCCGGTGCGACAATAATCTGATCCGCCCACCGGGCCAATTCGATATGTCCCATCCCAGCTTCGGCGCTGGCATCCAGCAGGGAATCGTGTACTGGATTTCCGCTGGTCGCCTGGAGAGTCAGCGGCGTGATAAACGCCTTACCTGCGGGGGTGACAACGACGCGAACGTCGGCACCCTCATCTCGCAGCCTGCGGGTCAGTTCCACGCTTTTGTAGGCTGCGATCCCGCCGGTAATACCAACCACAATGTGCGTGCCAGCAATAGCGCTCATAAAGGGAAGTCTAACGGTTGTAGATCGAGCGGGAAACAAGGTATCTGCTGATAATGGCCCGTTTTGCCTTAAGGGCCTCATTTTTACGGGACTTTCAGAATATGTCTATTTCTGGTATAAATCCCCCCCCTTGAATACTGGAAAAGAGTAACAGGTCAATGGCTAGAGTTTGCCAGATAACAGGGAAGCGGACCGTGTCCGGCAACAATGTTTCCCACGCAAACAACCGAACGAAGCGTACTTTTAAGCCGAACATTCATGATCGGCGATTTTGGGTCGAAAGTGAAAAGCGCTGGGTACGGCTCCGGGTGTCTCACAAGGGACTGCGGATAATCGATAAGAAGGGCATTGAGTCAGTGCTGAAAGACCTTCGCGCTCGTGGTGAGCGAGTTCGATAACAGTATGCTAAGAGCATCAAGCTCAGGGAGAAACAGGTATGAGAGACAAGATTCGACTGACATCATCAGCTGGCACTGGTCACTTCTATACGACGACAAAAAATAAGCGGACAACACCAGATAAGATGGAAATTAAGAAGTATGATCCGGTTGTGCGAAAACACGTGATCTATAAAGAAGGCAAGATTAAGTAAAATTGTTTATCGATACGTCCGAAAGCCCTCCTCGCGAGGGCTTTTTAAATTCAGCCCCAAACCGGGGATCAGTCGAGTAGCAGTCGGTATCCTTTGAGCTTTTCTGCAAATTGTGCGAGTGAGTCGATGCCCGATGATTCAGCATGTCGGCACCAGTTGTCCAGCTGCTGAATCAGTATCTCACTCGACTCT
>MPLX02051432.1_pt1 | contig 11747 bp, 11 predicted proteins | sample 1617341 | NCBI WGS metagenome assembly MPLX02 (sample SAMN05944804, study PRJNA350692) | marine metagenome | biome: marine; feature: ODZ; material: water; isolation source: 120 m water sample filtered on 0.2 um supor filter | place: Pacific Ocean | collected 2012-04-08 | depth 120m m | reverse complement strand
TACTTTTTTTACCGACATGCAAAGGTAGGAGAGGCGCAAGAGTGGTCCGGTATCCCGTCGCTCTGCGGACACCCATAAACTGATACGCTACCAGCGCAATGGTATAGCTCGGCTATCGAGGGCGGTTCGCCAAGGCGAGAATAAGAAAGTAACAAAACGAAGCCAAGGCCAAATCATGGCGTGCGATAAATACCCTTATCAACAATTATCATTGAGGTTATTATATTAAGATTATTAATCATCATTTTTCTTATCAATCAGTCTTAGATGTTTTGAAAATGAAAGGAGTATTTTTATTTTTTTAAAAACTATAGGTGCTCTAGTATTAATGCTTTATTTTCTTGTGCTAGCTGTAGCTCTTGCAGAAGGACCACTAATGTCTTTGCAGTCATATTTTTTAGGTGTAATTGGCTTAGTGATATTTTTATTATTAGCCTCTAGTATTGCTAGAAAAATTAGTTTGGTTGATATAAGTGACGAGCCAAGGAAGGAGCATATAGGAGCGATTCCATTGGTTGGAGGCATAGGGCTATTTGTGTCTTTAATTTATGGTGCTTTAGTTTTTGGGGTTGATGCTTTTTATTTGTATCTTTTGGGCTCTCTGTTGCCAATTATGATTGTTGGAGTTATTGATGGCCTTCAAGGAATTTCTATAAGTCCGGTTTACAGAGTAATGGCTCAAATATTATCCAGTTGGATAGTTATTGTTGCTACTGATATTTACATTCAAGACCTGGGGGATATTTTTGGTTATGGCCCTTTAGTTATAGGCCAACTTGGCATACCTTTTACTATATTTTCAGTGGTGGGAATTTGTAACGCATTTAATATGTTAGATGGAAAAGATGGACTACTGGGCTCAGTGTCCGTTGTTATCATGTCCTCACTATTACTATTGCTTTATTTTAATGGGGTGATTTATCAGTGGGCCCATATAGTAGCTCTAAGTATTGTGGTTTATTTAGCCTTTAATTTAAGTCTTTTCGGACAGAAAAGAAAAATATTTTTGGGAGATCATGGATCAACAGGCTTGGGCCATATTATTGCCTGGAGTCTAATATTTCTTTCACAAGAAACAAATTTTATCACGCCTGCGTCTGCTCTATGGTTTGTTTTACTCCCTCTTTCCGATGCCATCCTTACTTTTATAAGAAGGATGAAGTCATCAGAATCAGTATTTCAAGGAGACAGGCTTCATATTCATCATAAATTATCAGACAAGGGTTTTTCTGACCCTATGATTGTATTGATTTGCTCTTTCATTACATTTGCCGGATGCTCAATTGCCATTTTTTCTAATCTCTCTAGTAGCAAAGAATACCTTCTATTTTATGGTTACATCACTCTGTTGGTTATGTTTGCGCTCCAAGGCTTTTTAAAGCCTATGCAAGATGATTGATAGTCATTGTCATTGGATGATCGAAAAGATTTCTTCTTTAGTCTCGATGCTATTTGAGACTAAAAAGTGAGGATTTAGAAAATCTTCTTTCCGGTTATACTTCATTGTCTTATTTTCTAGATTAACAACATTTGCCCCAGCAGATTCAGCTATGATTTCACCTGCTGCTGTATCCCATTCACAGGTTGGTCCCAATCTCGGATAGCAGTCCGCTTCACCTTTTGCAATTAAGCAAAACTTAAGTGAGCTTCCTACGCTTACAAGTTTAAATTTTTCTAGCTTATCGAGCAGTATTTTTAAACCTCCACTTGGGTGTGACCTACTTGAGACAATTCTTAAGTTATCTTTTTTCTCTTTGGAGACACTAATTTTTTTCTTATTTGATAATGAGTCACCACTTAGGTGATAGGCCCCCGCTTCTTTTGAGCCCCAAAAGATTTCATTGCTTGCTGGAACATGTATCATTCCAAATATTGGTCTATTTTCATAAATCAAAGCAATATTTGTAGTGAATTCGCCATTCTTTTTGATGAATTCTTTTGTTCCATCCAGAGGGTCAATCAACCAGTATTGATTCCACTTTGATCTTTCGTGATATGGAATATCTGAAGATTCTTCAGACAATATTGGTACATCGGGTGTAATCTTTTTAAGAGATTGGCAAATAATCTTATTAGACACAATATCTGCTTTGGTTAGGGGCGATTGATCTGATTTAAAATTTACATCGAATTCAGACTCATAAATATCCATAATCGCATCCCCAGCATTTTTGGATATCTTTATAAGCTTTTTTATATACTCTTGATCTAATGAAATTGGAGGCATAATTGTATTGTTTTTCTACTCTGGTAACCGATTATACTAGTTAGCATCAGGAAATTATTACAAAAAACACTTGCAAAATAGCGCCCTGATTAGAGACAATTGTATTCGTACGCACTATCTGCGTATCAAAAAACACCATTTTTTAACTTTTGGTCAAAATAAACTAACGGAACTACTAATGGAAATAGATCAGGTCACAGATAGTAATTTTCAAGATGAAGTGCTTTCATCTGATAAACCCGTGCTTGTCGATTTCTGGGCCGAATGGTGTGGTCCTTGCAAGATGATTGGGCCAATTCTAGAAGAATTAGCTCCAGAGATGGATGGAAAGATAAAGATTGTTAAAGTTGATGTAGATAGCAATAGCCAAACTGCTATGAATTATGCAATCAGAAGTATACCAACACTGATTATAGTAAAAGATGGCTCTGTACAAGCACAGCATATAGGGGCAGCTTCAAAAGCCCAATTAGAAAATTTCATAAATCAAAATATATAAAAATGCCATCAAACGGAAGAAAAATGCCATCAAACGGAAGAAAAAGAAAAAGAGGCTCAGGCCATAAAAAGGATTTTCGAGACAGAGCAGCAACTTTTACATCTGAAGATGTAATCTCAAAGTCAGAGCTAGAAGGCGATGATGTATTGAGTTTGCCTGACCTTAGAACAAAGTCAATCACAGAGATTCAGGAAACAGCACAAGAAATGGGTATAGAAAATATATCTAGAGCGCGTCGCCAAGACATTACATTTTCAATTCTCAAGGCTCATGCCGCTGAAGACAAGAGAATCTTTGGAGAAGGTGTACTGGAAATATTACAAGATGGTTTTGGATTCCTAAGATCGGCTGATACCTCCTATATTGCAGGACCGGATGATGTTTATGTCTCTCCTACACAAATTAGAAAGTTCAATCTAAGGACTGGAGACACCGTTTCAGGATCGGTGAGACCCCCCAAAGACAATGAGCGATACTTTGCTCTATTAAAAGTCTCTGAAATCAATTTTGAAGATCCTGAAAATGTCAGAACAAAAGCATTGTTTGAAAATCTAACACCCTATTTTCCAGAAGAAAGATTTCAACTCGAACAGGGTACAGGTAGCGTAGAAGATTTGACTGCTAGGATCATAGACTTAGCATCACCAATTGGTAAAGGTCAAAGAGGCTTAATTGTTTCGCCTCCAAAGGCTGGTAAAACTATACTTCTTCAAAATATCGCATCATCCATCACGGCAAACTATCCAGAAGCACACTTAATTGTCCTACTGATAGACGAAAGACCAGAAGAAGTCACCGACATGATAAGAACTGTTAGAGGAGAAGTGGTTTCAAGCACATTTGATGAGCCAGCATCAAGGCATGTTCAAGTAGCCGATATGGTACTTGAGAAAGCCAAAAGGCTGTCTGAGCATAAGAAAGACGTTGTCATTCTTTTGGATTCAATCACAAGACTAGCAAGAGCTTACAATACTGTTGCCCCGGCATCAGGCAAGGTTCTCACTGGTGGGGTGGACGCAAATGCGCTTCAGAAGCCCAAACGTTTCTTTGGTGCAGCAAGAAATCTTGAAGAAGGTGGAAGCTTAACAATTATTGCCACTGCTCTAGTCGATACAGGCTCTAGAATGGATGAAGTCATTTTTGAAGAATTTAAAGGAACGGGCAACATGGAAGTAGCCCTAGATAGACGAATTGCAGATAAGAGAGTTTATCCTGCTGTTCATATCAATAAATCTGGTACTAGGAGGGAAGAACTCCTTATGGACCCAGAGGAACTTCAGAAGATGTGGGTGCTCAGAAAAGTGGTACATGATATGGATGAAATTGCTGCCGTTGAATTCTTGCTCAATAAGATGAAAGATACCAAAACAAATAGTGAATTTTTTGAGTCAATGAGAAAATAAAGTTATTTGATCACTCTAAAACCAATATCTTTTCTATAATATTTCCCATCCCAACTTATTTCTTTAACTGCAGAGTATGCATTTCGATTAGATTGTTTTAAGTCATCACCAAGTGCAGTTACACATAGAACTCTGCCACCATTAGTAAGAACATCGTTATTCTCTAATCGCGTACCAGAGTGAAAGACTTTAGTGTTATCTTTATCAGAAAATGCATCGAGTCCAGAAATCTCTTTTCCTGTTTCGTATGATTCTGGATAACCAAGGCTAGACATTACAACACCCATCGCTGGTTTCTCATTCCATTCAATTTGGTAATCATTTATGCTTCCAGAGAAGCAAGCATGAATCATCTTAATGAGATCTGACTTTAGTCTCAGCATTATCGGTTGAGTTTCTGGATCTCCAAATCTGCAGTTGTACTCCAATACTTTCAAATTGAAACTAGAGTCAATCATGAGACCGGCATACAGGAATCCTCGAAAACTAATTCCGTCGTCAGAAAGTCCTTTTACAGTTGGCTCTATAACTTCTTTTTTTATCCTTTCGTCAAGTTCTTGATCAACAAATGGCACGGGCGAATATGCGCCCATTCCGCCAGTATTGAGCCCAACGTCTCCTTCTCCAATTGTTTTATGGTCCTGGGATGTTGCAAGTGGAAGATATTCAGTTCCATTTACCATTACAATGTAACTAAGCTCCTGCCCAATGAGAAAATCCTCGATGACAATTTTTTTACTGGCATCCCCATATTTTGTTTCATTGATAAAATCATCAATGGTTCTCTCAGCAGTTTCATAATCCTCTGCGATGACGACACCCTTTCCTGCAGCCAGCCCATCAGCTTTGATGACCAGAGGTAATTTGTTTTCCTGAATATACTTCTTGGCCTGATCTGCATCAGTAAAGCTTTTATAGGCCGCAGTTGGTATGTTGTGCTTTTTCATAAAAGATTTTGCAAAGTCTTTTGAGCCTTCAAGCTTTGCTCCCTCTGAGTTTGGGCCGAAACAATGAATGCCTTCTTTTAAAAATGCATCAGTAATGCCTTTTACCAGCGGATCCTCTGGGCCAACAATTACAAGATCAATATCTTCTGTCCTGGAAAAAGAAATTAAAGCCTGGATATCCGACGAATCAATATCAATATTCTCAGTTTTTGGCTCAAGAGCAGTACCCGCATTTCCTGGCGCCACAAAAACTTTATCAACAAGTTCAGATTGTGAAGCTTTCCATGCAAAAGCATGCTCTCTTCCGCCACTGCCTACGATTAGAATTTTTTGATTATGAGCCATTGATCAATGCCTAAAATGCCTCATACGAGTCAGGACCATGGCAATATTTTGCTTGTTCGCTTCCTTGATGACTTCGTCATCTCTGATTGAGCCACCAGGCTGAATGATGCACGAGATTCCATTGTCAGATGCCATCTCGATGCTATCACTGAATGGAAAGAATCCATCAGAAGCCATCACAGAATTTTCTGTTTTTAAGTCAGCTGCTGTGGCTTTTAGGCTTGCAATCTTGGCGCTATTTACACGACTCATTTGTCCTGCACCTATCCCAATGGTCTGTTGATTTTTTGCAAAAATAATCGCATTGGACTTAACGTATTTACAGACTTTCCACGCAAATAGTAGATCTAAAATCTGATCATCCGAAGGCCTTTTGTCAGTGACGTATTCTAAATCATCTTTGACTATGATTTCCGAATCGTCCTCTTGAACTAAGAATCCACCATCTATTGCTTGGATAGAGAAAGGCAGCTTTTTCTTTTCAAACTTTTTCTTCGATATTACTCTAATATTCTTTTTTTCTTTTAAGACATTAAGTGCATCACTGTCAAATTCGGGAGCCAATAGAACCTCTACAAACTGATTTTTGATTAAGTTCGATGCAAAGTTTTTATCCACGCAGCCATTCACAGCGATCACGCCTCCGAATGCAGACTCTGGATCGGTTTCAAAAGACTTTTCATATGCATTATTTAGGTCTGCCCCAATCGCAACACCGCATGGGTTGACATGCTTCACAATCACACAAGCGGGTTCTTCAAATTCCATTACACAATTCATGGCAGTGTTTGCATCTAGAAAGTTGTTGTAAGAGAGTTCTTTTCCTTGATGTATTTTTGCATTCGCTAAGGTGTCTTCTCGTTTCTCAGAAACATATAAGCCAGCACTTTGATGAGGGTTCTCTCCGTATCTTAGAGAGGAGGTTTTTTTGAGTCCAAGCGGTATCTCTTTAGGAAGCAATTCTTCAACAACATTCAATGAGAAATAATTATGAATTGCAGAATCATACATCGCTGTCTTTTTGAATGCTTTTACTGCCAGGTTCCTTCTGGTGGTTTTTGATACTGAGCAATCATTGTTTTTAAGTTCATCTATAAATGAATCATAATCCAGAGGATCGGTTAAAACGGCCTTATTGTAGAAATTCTTAGCCGTGGCCCTAATCATGCTTGGACCCCCAATATCAATATTTTCTATGGCATCCGCTTCATCAGCGTTCTTTCTAGAAATGGTTTCTTCAAATGGATAGAGATTGATCACCATAAGATCCAAATTGATCATCCCATGTTCTTTTTGAACATCGTCATCAATGCCACTTCTGTTTAGAATGCCTCCATAGATCAATGGATTGAGTGTTTTTACTCGACCGTCCATGATTTCAGGAAAGTTTGTGATTTCTGAGACTTGCGTGACATCTATCCCAAGTGATTGAATGAAATTCGCAGTCCCACCTGTCGAAAAGATCGAAACCTTTTCTTGGTTCAAATATCTAACAAGTTCTTCTAAGCCACTTTTGTCGGAAACGCTGATCAGGGCATTATTTATTTTTAATTTTTCGTCCCCTGTCATTGGTTTATAACCTAGATCAGCTTATATTGCTTCAATTTCTTTCTGAGCGTGGATCGATTGATGCCAAGAACTTTCGAAGCTTCGCTTTGATTATTATCGGTATGTTTCATGACTTCTTTCATTAAAGGTCGTTCAATTTCTTTTAGAACCAATTGATAAAGATCATTTGGCCTATGGCCATTTAATGTTTTGAAATATTTCTTTAATGCTGTTTCTGCGGAGTGAGTTAGGGAACCATTTAGCTTCTGAATTTTTTTATTGTTTTTCTTTTTCACGAAGAATAGTTTTCCTTGCAATCAAATGCTTAATTATGAATTGGGTACCCTAAATTCTAGAGATTCCAGAAAGTACAACTATAACATGTGTGAGATAAAAAATGAGCGATAAGTGGTCTAAAGACCCAATCTTTTTTCTAGATAATGGATATTTGTACCGCCTTCTTTGAAGGCATTGTGTTGCATGATTTCAATTTGCAAATCTCTGTTTGTTTTGATCCCTTCCACAATCATTTCAGAAAGAGCAATGCCCATTCTGGTAATGGCAGACTCCCTTGAATTTGCGTATGCAATGACTTTGGCTATCATTGAATCATAGTAGGGCGGTATTTCATATCCAGTATAAATGTGGCTATCAACCCTGATCCCAGGGCCACCAGGAGGGTGCCATAAATCTATTTTCCCGGGCGATGGCATAAATGTTTTTGGATCCTCGGCATTGATTCTGCATTCAATGGCATGTCCTTTTTCTACGATATCCTCCTGCTTGACAGATAGTGGCAATCCCATGGCAATTTTGATTTGTTCTTTTACGATATCAATGCCAGTAACCATTTCCGTGACTGGGTGTTCAACCTGGAGCCTGGTATTCATTTCAATGAAATAGAATTCTCCGTTTTCATAGAGAAACTCAAGCGTTCCTGCCCCTCTGTAGTCAATGTGAGTACAAAAATCGATGCATTTTTGAATCATCTCTTCTCTAAGCTTTTTTGGAATTTTTGGGGCCGGTGCTTCCTCAATGATTTTCTGATGATTTCGTTGCATGGAACAATCTCTGTCACCTAAGCAAACTGCATTGCCGTGATGGTCTGCCAGCACTTGGAATTCAATATGCCTGGGCTCTTCCAGTAATTTTTCCATAAAGATTGTATCGTCACCAAATGCCGCTTTTGATTCTGACTTCGTCAGATCAATCGTATGCTGCAGGGCGCCCTTCGTATGTGCAACTCTCATTCCTTTGCCGCCTCCACCTGCCGCAGCTTTTATCAATACTGGATAGCCAATTTGGTCAGCGAGTGTGTAAACTTTTTCAATATCATCGTCTAATTCACCTTCTGAGCCTGGTATGCATTGAATGCCTACCTCGCTCACAATCTCTTTGGCACTGATCTTGTTGCCCATAAGATTTATGGTTTCAGACTTAGGTCCGATAAAGACATAACCGCTTTTCTCGACTTGTTCAGCAAAATTGCCATTTTCTGCTAGGAAGCCATAACCGGGATGAATGGCCATTGCGTCTGTGACTTCTGCCGCACTGATGATTGATGGGATATTGAGATAGCTCTTTAGTGACTCTGGAGGTCCTATGCAAACCGATTCATCTGCAAGAAATACATGTTTTTGGCTGCTGTCAGCAGTGGAGTGTATGGCAACTGTTTTAATGCCCAATTCTCTACAGGCTCTTTGAATTCTGAGTGCAATCTCACCTCTATTTGCAATGAGGACTTTGTCTAGCATTGGTTATTTTTTGCTGACTAAGAAGAGAATCTGATCAAACTCAACAGGATCTCCATTTTGAACCAAAACCCTTTCTATTGTTCCCGAGACATCTGAATCAATTTTATTCATCATCTTCATTGCTTCAATGATGCAAAGGGTGTCTCCCTCGCTGATGGGATCTCCGATTTTTACAAATGCTTCAGCATCGGGTTCTGATGACTGATAAAAAGTGCCTATCATTGGCGCTTTGATTTCATGGAAGCCATTGTTATTTTTTATTCCTGAATCCTCCTCAATTGTTTCGGTCGGAGCCAATGCTTCTGGTTGAGGAACTGTCTCAACGACATTTGCCTGAGGTGCTTGCTTTCCGCCTTTTGTGATTTTGACTTTATCATCACCCTCGGTGATTTCTATTTCAGATAAACCAGATTCCTCAAGAAGTTCTATCAGTTTTTTTACTTTCCTAAGATCCATGACTATTTTTTGAGCATTCCTAATGCAGCATTGAGTGCAAGTTCGTATCCCTTAAAACCAAGTCCTGAGATCACACCTTCTGCGATATCTGAAAAATACGACTCTTTTCTGAACTCTTCTCTAGAGAAGATATTGCTGATATGAATTTCGATGAAAGAAATGTCCGTTCCTAATATTGCATCTCTGATTGAGATGCTTGTATGAGTGAATGCACCCGGATTTATGATTAAAAAATCCGCATCATTGGTATGTTCATGAATCCAATCAACGATGTCACTTTCTGAATTGCTTTGGAAGCAATGAAGTTTGTGTCCGTTATTTTCCGCAATGATTGATAGTTCTTTCTCAATGTCATCCAGGCTTTTTGAGCCATATATCCCAGGCTCCCTGCTTCCAAGAAGATTGAGGTTTGGACCATTGATTAAAAGTAAATTACTCATATGTCTATATTATTGAATTATAACAGCATGATCAATGCATTTAGCATCATTATAAGAGAACATGTCTAATAAATGCATCATGCAGCGTTCATTTCTTTGAGATATACAACGACAGTAAACCAAGCGCCATCGGCACTGTTCTCTCTACGATATCACCGGGTGTATTTGGAAGAAAATGCAAAACTATGGTCAGTGTAAATCCACAGAGTACTGATACCAGGGCAGCCCTTCCTGAGACACTCCATGCAAATACTTTTGATAAAACCATTGGGACAAATGCTGCACCGAGTGCTGTCCATGCAAAAATGACTCTGTCAAATATGGTGTCTGGTGCAAAGAGTGAAAATAATGTCGCTGCAATGACAACAAAAATGATGGCCAATCTCGCGCTTTTGATGTTTTTATTTTTTCCATCATTCCAGTCATTGTCAACCGAGGTTGCAACCGTGAGTAATTGACTGTCTGCCGTTGACATAATGGCTGATAAAACAGCAGCAGAAATAATTCCTGCAAAAATTGGACCGAACAACCTTTCACTGACAAAAAACAGAACCGTTTCAGGGTTAGAAACTGTTGAGTACATCACCTTTGCTGTTAATCCCAATAGGATCATTCCTGAGAAAATAACCAATGCCCAAAACATTGCGATATATTTTCCTCTTCTGATGGTGTTTATATCTTTAGCTGCCATGAATCGATTCACCACAAATGGTTGACCTGGGTATCCAAATCCAATGCTGATATTCCCAATGATGAATCCAATGCCTAGCATTCCAGTATAAACCCCTGTCAGACTCCTCTCTTCTGCTGTTCCTATCGCTTCCAAAGCATGATGCACACCTGAGAAACCACCCGCGACTGTTAGCAAGAGCAACGGAAGAAATATGGCAATACAAAACATCAATATTGCCTGGATTGAGTCTGTCAGAGAAACTGCCCAAAAGCCTCCAATAAAGGTATATATAAGGATCACCATGGCCCCGAGTATGACGCTTGCACTTTGAGAAATACCCAAGATTGTGGCAAACGTTGTTCCCGCTGCCTGAAATTGTGCCGCTACGTATATGATTAGAGTGGATGTGATGATAATTGTACTGAGTCTCATCAGTAGTTTTTTATCCTTTTCATCAAAGTCATGGAAAAGCAGTTGCGGCAAGCTCACAGCTCCCGTTTTTTTACTCAGTTCCATGAGTTTTGGCGCTATCCATGTCCAACTGACAAAATATCCAAACATAACTCCCGGAAGGATCCATACAGCACCCAAACCTACAGAGTATGCAAGACCACTGACTCCTAATAATGTCCATGCTGACGATGAGCTCGCTGAAGCACTCAGAGCTGCAACCCAAGGCCCCAAGCCTCGATTACCAAGATAAAAGTCATCATTGGTTTGGTTTCTTTTGCTTGCAAGAAAACCAATCCCAATCAGTAAAATATTGTATACGACGACCGTTATGATCGTTCCCTGATTTGCCATTTTTCCCCTTAATTGTTTGGAAGTAAAACTATCTTACCATCTCTCTCTTTGCCAGTTTGATCGATATGACGATAAGCTTTGAGGTAATCCTCAATGCCGTATGTGGCGGCTATCTTTGTTTGGAGCATGCTTTGATTAGCCATCACTGCTAAGTCTTGATGAATTTCTTTGACCCTTTCTTCGGTTCTGGTTTCAAAACCATTCAGCGTTGACATTCCTTTGAGCGTTATTTTTTTTCTGAATAATGACCAAAAGCTAATGTGACACATTTCCTTAGTGACAGTTCCATAGTTCACAATTAATCCCTCATCAGATATCGATTTTGCAAGCTGCTCTGTGGCCTGTCCTGCGACGGCATCTATTGCGAGTTTTATATTTTTTGAGAGGATATTCTCTAGGATTTTTTCATCTGAATGCTCTCTGTCTAAAATTACCTCAGTGGCACCTAATTCAATAAGCTCAGGAATGAGCGATTTTCTCCGAACAATGTTCAGTGTGTTGACCCCTTTTTCTTTTGCAAGGGCAATTAGGTATCTCCCTACGTTCGAGTTTGCAGCATTCTGAATCACCCAATCACCTTCTTTGAGTGGCCAATAGTCCCTTAAAAGAAAGTATGCAGTGAATCCATTTACTGTGATCAATGCCAGCTGC
>MPLX02093340.1_pt1 | contig 11780 bp, 9 predicted proteins | sample 1617341 | NCBI WGS metagenome assembly MPLX02 (sample SAMN05944804, study PRJNA350692) | marine metagenome | biome: marine; feature: ODZ; material: water; isolation source: 120 m water sample filtered on 0.2 um supor filter | place: Pacific Ocean | collected 2012-04-08 | depth 120m m | reverse complement strand
TCTGACTTCAAGCACTTCCGTATCAATCATTCCAAACTATTTGCTGACAAGAAGAATCATATCAACGGAATTGAGAATTTTTGGAATCAGGCGAAGCGGCATTTACGCAAATTCAATGGTGTTCCCAAGGAGCATTTTGGGTTATTTTTGAAAGAATGTGAGTGGCGTTTTAACAACAGCGAACCTCAGTCTCAATTAAAGCAGCTAAGACAATGGGTTAGAACGTATTTGAACTAGTTATCTAGGACAGCCCCTAAATTAATAAATGCTGCACTGCACATGTCCCCCCATACCATTTAGGACGGAAAAACTGATGACCGCCTTCGGAACAGACACCCTGAAAACCCGCCGCAGCCTTGAAGCCGCTGGCAAGTCCTACGATTATTACAGCTTAGAGGCCGCCGCCGAGGCGGGCCTGGGCGATATTTCGAAACTGCCTTTTTCTCTGAAGGTCCTTCTGGAAAACCTGTTGCGCTGGGAAGACGGGCGCACGGTTACAGTTGACGATATCAAAGGCATGGCCGGCTGGCTGGAAAATTGTCGTTCGGATCGCGAAATCGCTTACCGTCCGGCGCGCGTGCTGATGCAGGATTTCACCGGCGTCCCTGCCGTTGTCGATCTGGCCGCCATGCGCGACGCCATGGTCTCAATGGGCGGCGACGCGCAAAAGATCAATCCCCTGTCCCCTGTCGATCTGGTCATCGATCACTCCGTCATGATCGATTTTGCCGGTACCGAAGACTCGATGCTGAAAAACGAGGCGATGGAATTCGAGCGCAACCAGGAACGCTATGAATTCCTGCGCTGGGGCCAGACCGCCTTTGATAACTTCCGCGTCGTTCCCCCGGGAACCGGTATCTGCCATCAGGTCAACGTCGAATACCTCGCCAAGGTCGTCTGGACCAGTGGCGCAGACGGCAATGTCGCGTACCCGGACACACTTGTTGGAACGGACTCCCACACTACCATGGTCAATGGACTGGCTGTATTGGGTTGGGGCGTCGGCGGCATAGAAGCCGAAGCCGCCATGCTCGGACAGCCGGTTTCCATGCTGATCCCGGAAGTCATTGGCTTCAAGTTGACCAGCGAGATGGCCGAAGGCATCACCGCCACAGACTTAGTCCTGCGCATTGTAGAAATGCTGCGCGAGAAGGGCGTCGTTGGCAAGTTTGTTGAATTCTTCGGCCCCGGTCTCGACAACCTGTCCCTGCCCGATCGCGCCACCATCGCCAACATGGCCCCGGAATACGGAGCCACCTGTGGCTTCTTCCCGGTCGATCAGGAAACCCTCAACTATCTGGAACTGACCTCGCGCGATGCCGATCAAATCGCCTTGGTCGAAACCTATGCCAAGGCCCAGGGCATGTGGCGCGAAGCCGATACCCCAGATCCGGTTTTCACCGATACCCTGGAGCTGGATATCGCCTCCATCGAACCTGCGATTTCCGGCCCCAAACGTCCGCAGGACAGGATCGCCCTGAAGGCTTCGGCCAGCGCGTTCGAAAGCACCCTGAAAGACCTGGGCGGCGTCGATGCGCCCCGTAGCGCCTCAGTCGCCGGAGCCGACCACGACCTGAAAGATGGCGACGTGGTTATCGCCGCCATCACCAGTTGCACCAACACCTCAAACCCGTCGGTTCTCGTAGCGGCAGGACTGTTGGCCCGCAACGCCGCGGCCAAGGGCCTGCGTTCCAAACCGTGGGTCAAGACATCGCTGGCCCCAGGATCACAGGTCGTCGCCGATTACCTGGAGGCCGCTGGTCTTCAAGAGCATTTAAACACCCTGGGCTTCAACATCGCCGGTTTTGGCTGCACCACCTGCATCGGGAACTCGGGGCCATTGGCTGAGCCGATTGCAGAGGCAATCGGGGAAGGCGACCTGGTCGCCACCGCCGTTCTATCCGGCAACCGCAATTTCGAAGGTCGCATCAGCCCGCACGTGAAAGCCAATTATCTGGCTTCACCGCCGCTGGTCGTCGCCTACGCCATCGTCGGCTCCATGACCCGCGATTTGCAAAACGGCCCGCTTGGCAAGGATTCCGACGGCAATCCGGTTTACCTGAAGGATATCTGGCCCACCAACATCGAAATCGCCGAAACCGTCGCCACGGCCCTGACGCCAAAAATGTTCGCCACCCGCTACGGCAACGTGTCACAAGGCCCAGACGCCTGGCAGGCAATCAGCGTTGCAGAGGGTGAGACCTACCAGTGGCAGCCCGGCTCAACCTATATCCAGCACCCGACCTTCTTCGAAGGCCTGAGCGGTGCCCCGGCTGAGATCACCGATATTTCCGGCGCACGTCCGCTGGCGATACTGGGTGATTCGGTAACGACCGATCATATTTCCCCCGCCGGCGGCATCACCACCGACGGCCCGGCAGGCAAATACCTGACCGGCCATCAGGTCGCGCCAAAGGATTTCAACTCGTACGGTTCACGTCGCGGCAACCACGAAGTCATGATGCGCGGCACTTTCGCCAACATCCGCATTCGCAATGAAATGGTGCCGGACACCGAAGGCGGCGTCACCCGTCACATGCCATCCGGCGATACCATGAGTATTTACGATGCGGCCATGAAGTACGCCGACGAAGATACGCCACTGATCATTATTGGCGGCAAGGAATATGGCACCGGTTCCAGTCGCGACTGGGCCGCCAAGGGCACCTGCCTGTTGGGCGTAAAGGCTGTCATTGTTGAAAGCTTCGAACGCATCCACCGCTCCAATCTGGTCGGCATGGGGGTCCTGCCCTTGCAGTTCAAGGACGCCATGAACCGCGAGACACTGAAGCTGGATGGATCGGAAACTTTTGAACTGATGGGTCTCGCCGGTGGTCTCACGCCAGGCATGGACGTGTCGCTTCACATCCACCGCGCGGATGGATCAAAAGAAGAAGTCACCGTTACCTGTCGCATCGACACCCTGGACGAGATTGAATACGTCAAGGCTGGCGGCATCTTGCAATACGTGCTGCGGAACATGAACGCCGGTTAAGACCGCCAAATCCCAGATTGCCAGATTGAAAAAAGAGCACCCGTGACCATCGTTTACGACCCCCGGTATCCGGATAAACTTTTCAACATGAATTCAATTCAGGTCGCCCTGTTTTCTCCGAAATGCTATCAGCGCCTGAAGATGGACAAGTTCTCAAACTTTATGAAAATTATTCCGGCAGTTGGGAACCTATTTTCAGGAATTTGTCACGACGCCTGCTTTTCAGTACGCCACCGTCAAGCCCGGCCAGTTCTTTCAAGGTGCCGTCGATGGCGTCACCAACTGCGCTGATTGTCGCTTCGGGACTACGATGAGCGCCGCCCAGGGGTTCGTCGATAATACTTTCGATAACCCCGTGGCTAAGCAAATCCTGAGCTGTCAGCTTCAGGGCTTCAGCGGCGTCTTTTGACTGCTCGCCGTCGCGCCACAAAATAGATGCACAGCCTTCCGGTGAAATGACGGAATAAATCGAATGTTCCATCATCAATACCGAATTAGCCGCCGCCAAAGCCATGGCACCGCCGGAGCCACCTTCACCAATGACGACGCTGATCAGGGGCACCTTGATTTGAAAACAGGTTTCTATAGAGCGCGCGATGGCTTCCGCCTGGCCGCGCGCCTCGGCATCAACGCCGGGATAAGCGCCCGGGGTGTCGATCAGGGTAATGACCGGTAAATTAAACCGGTCTGCGAGTTCCATAAGGCGGATCGCCTTGCGATAACCTTCGGGCCGGGCCATGCCAAAATTATGGGCGACGCGATCGTTGGTATCGGCGCCTTTTTCATTTCCCAAAACCACTACCGAGGAGCCTTTAAATCTTCCCAACCCACCAATTAAGGCGGGGTCTTCGGCGAAGGACCGGTCGCCCGCAAGGGGAGTAAAATCTTCGATCAGGGAGGAAATATAGTCGACCGCATGAGGGCGGTCGGGATGGCGGGCGATCAGGGTTTTTTGCCAAGGCGTCAGTTTGGCATAGGTCTGACGCAGTAACTTATCGACCTTGCCCTGCAGCTTGCTTACTTCTTCGGCGATATTGACTTCGCCGTCGCTCGACAGGTGCCTGAGTTCCTCGATTTTGCCTTCCAGGTCGGCAATAGGTTTCTCGAAATCAAGATAGTTATGCATGGGCGTTTTCTATCACACGCTATAGGGAAGTCACAGGCAAAAAAAAGCAGCGCCCCCAAAACAAATAAGGAAAACGCTGCCTATTTTTAAAAGATTCGGGAATACCCGGTCAACCGGCGGCGGCGATTTCCTCCGCCTTTTTTACCAGGACTTCCGCCTGTTTGATTGATGCTATATCGATGAGGCGGCCATCAAGGGCGACCGCTCCCAGGCCTTCTTTCTGGGCATCTTCCATAGCTTCCAGGATGCGCTTGGCCTTGGTCACTTCCGCCTCGGAGGGACTGAACAAATCGTTCGCCTGCCCGACCTGGGTCGGGTGGATGGCCCACTTGCCTTCGCAGCCAAGAACGGCGGCGCGATTGGCCTGCGCGGCGTATCCGTCGGGGTCGGAGAAATCGCCAAACGGGCCATCAATAGGACGAAGGCCATTGGCGCGGGCTGCTACGACCATGCGGGCAATGGCGTAATGCCACATATCACCCCAATGATAATCACGATTTCCATTGCCATCATCATCGGTCAACACACCGTAATCCACATTAGGACCGCCGATGTTGGTCGTGCGGGCCTTGGTCGAAGCGGCGTAATCGGCAACGCCAAAATGCAGCGACTCATTGCGCGGGCTGGCGGCTGCAATTTCGTGGATATTCTGCATACCCAAAGCCGTTTCGATGATCATTTCAAACCCGATGCGCTTTTTATAGCCTTTGGCTTCCTCGATCTGGCTGACCATCATATCGACTGCATAGACATCGGCGGCCTTCCCGGCCTTAGGAATCATGATCAGGTCCAGCCTGTCGCCAGCCTGTTCGACCACGTCAACAACGTCGCGGTACATATAATGGGTATCCAGGCCATTGATGCGAACGGATACGGTCTTGGAACCCCAATCCAGATCGTTCAGGGCCTGGATGATATTTTTGCGCGCCTGTTCCTTGTCGCTGGGAGCAACGGCGTCTTCCAAATCAAGGAAAACCACATCGGCGTCACCGGTGGCGGCTTTTTCAAGGAATTTGGGATTGGAACCCGGAACCGCCAGTTCGGAGCGATTCAAACGCGCCTGGCATTGTTCTACGATGGTGAAACTCATAGTCGTCTCCACTGAGATAAAAAAATGATAGAACCTTCCCTTTACAGCCTGGACTAGCCTTTCGGGCAGGTCGTTGATGCCCCCTGATCTATTCCCGCCACCTGATCTTGTCAATAAAATAGGAAATGGTTTCCACAATATGGGCCTGTCGGTTAATGCAAAAACAGCACGTTTTTGAAAAATAATAGTGTTTAGAATCAAAGGCGATCCATGGCCGAAGGTATTGAAGGCAAGGTCTATACGGTCATGTCTAAATTGCCTCCTGTTCTTTCTTTTTCGCCAGGGGATGGGCGTCGTCCAGGAGCTGGCGCAGACGCTCTTCCAAAACATGAGTGTATATCTGCGTCGTCGCGATGTCCGAATGCCCCAACATCTGCTGCAGGGAACGCAAATCCGCGCCGTGAGCCAATAGGTGGCTGGCAAAGGAATGACGCAAAACGTGGGGTGACACCCTTCGCGGTTCTATACCTGCCACGATGGCCAGTTCCTTCATTATCTGACCGAAGCGGGCGCGCGTCAGGTGGCCTTGCTTGGAGCGTGAGGGAAACAGGAAACGCTCTCCTGCCGCCTTACGGCCCTTGGGAAGGAAGCTGTCCCGCACGTCTTTATAGGCCCCGATGGCTTCATTGGCCGGTTCGCTTAATGGAACCATCCTTTCCTTGCCGCCTTTGCCCCGAACGATCAATATCCGCCCATCCCGACTAACGGCGGAAAGCGGCAGGCCAACCAGTTCCGATACCCTGAGGCCCGTTGCATAAAGCAGTTCCAGCATTGCTACCAACCGCACCCCTTCGCCGCCACCCCAATTGTTTGCGGCATCAAGTAGCTGCTCAACTTCATTCTCGCTCAGATATTTAGGCAGGGTGCGCCCCTGACGCGGACTGTCGATGGCGCTGGAGGGATCATCGTCGCGTACCCCTTCGGCGTGCAAAAATTTAAAAAACTGCCTGAGCACCGATAGCCGTCGCGCGCTGGTGGAAGACGCCATTCCGGCGCTGGACAGCTTCTTTAGATAATTGCGGATTATTGTGCTGTCGGCATTTTCCGGCTGGCGTTTGCGGGCCACGGAAAACGCCGCAAAGTCCGACATATCCCGACGGTAGGAATCGATCGTATTATCCGCGGCACCTCGTTCGACCATCAACATCTCCAGGAAGTTTTCGATGTGTCGGGACAGGTGAACTTTTGCCATTGAACCTACAAACCTGCGGCGACCGCTGCTTCCAGGGCCAGGGCGCGCCGTTCGATATCAAGGCCGATGACGCCCAGGCTTTGCATCACCTTGTTAATAACAATCGGTTCCGCCAGACCGGAACCACCTTCGCCGAGCGCAATCAGCGAAAGCAGGATGATTTCACCAACATGGCTGCGCGGTTGAGCCGACTGCTCGTCCTGCGTCATCATCGCCGCTTTTGTAGCCTCACCCAAAGAACGCCACAGGGCCGGATTGGGCATCGCCATAGTGATTTGCTGCGGGCCATCCAACAGGGTGTCCCATGCATCGCGCGGCACGTCGTCGTCCAGGGCGTCGAACAGGGTGTAAAGAAGAGCAGCCTTATCGCGGGCGTTCTGCTCTCCCTTTACTTGATTCCACCAGTTGGCCAGATGTGCCGGTCCCCAATCGAGGGTTTCTGACGACCCGGCAATGCGCGCGACCGGCAACAAGGCTTTCAAGGCTTTGTCGGCCTCCTCATTATGCTGAGCACCGGCATTTAGCAGATCGAACCAGGGCGAAGCCGCCTGGGTTTCGTTCCCAATCAAAAAAGCGCGAATGGCTTCCGGCGCGAACCAGATCAATTCCGCAGACGGGGGAATGCGCTTAAGGACCGGCATGAAAACCCGAACGGTAGAGGTATATCGCCCTCCTTCGCGGCCCAATGACAGGGCCTTGGCAGTTGCTTCGGCTTGCGCAATCGGCAAAGTCTGGATTAACGACGTCCGGTACAGCAAGGCCCGGCTAAGCGAGCCGCTTTCGGCTTCCGCCTTGGACAGGGGATTGGCTAGATCTTCTTCGGTAAAGGAAACGCTGGTATAGAGCTGGCGCAAAGTATCCACATCAAGCGCTCCGGCTATTTCGGCGCGCTCTGCCGATTCAAGGCGAATTTCGACGGACGCATTGGGGCTGATGGCGATGGCTCTCAAAACTCCGGGGCGGCTGGATGAAACCACGTCATTTGGCAATTGGGTTTTTGACACCCTGGCCATGGACAAGTGCATGGGCGTCGGGTCGGGTAGTTGCTCGACAGGCATGGCGTTTCCACCAAGAGCTTCGACCAATAAATAGAAGGCGTCGTCTTCATCGCCGGTTTCCTGCAACAGCGAAACACCAAGCGCTGCCTTATCGTGTTCACCCGCCAGGGCCTGACAAAAGATAAAGGCCTTCTGCCAGTATTCATTTTCCTGATTGCCTATCTGCCCGGCAGCCAGGGAGCAGGCGCGGGCGTTGTCATTGGCGAGGAAACGCACATCCGCCTCGTAACGGACAAGTTGATCGATATTGGAACGGCCCGGCGTCGCATCCAGCAGGCGGTTGACGCTCAAGGTATCACCCATCGCAGCCAACAAACCGACGCGGCGGGCGACATAACTGCCATCACCGGCCATGCCTTCAGGCAGGGTTGCGATACTCAGAAGCATGCGTCGCATCAGGTCGCGCATCACTTCCGAACGGATATTGACCGGCAGGCGGTCCATAAGCGTTTCCAGCATGTGGCGCGAAGTCCCCGACCACATATCGATGCCGAACCCACCTTCCTGTTCGTTCAGAACACCAGCGGTATCGAGATTAATGATTTGCAGGGTATCGACCTGAATGGCTGTATCGACGACTCCCGTCGATGCCGTGACAGCGGGGACTGTTGGCGTTTGCAGGACCCGAGGCTGTTCTGCCACCTTTTCAGGTGGGTTATCCTGGGCTGGCGGTTGCAGTTTTTTCGGTGGCACCAGGCGAACCGGACCGCTTTGGGCATGTGCCAGTCCTATAGCGACAAAGGCCGTGCCGACGGCAAAAGCCAGGACGAACGCCAGGACGCCCATACGAAAAGAAAATGAATTAACGGGGGAAACGGTCATCGGGCAGAACTTTTTCGATTGTGGTCATGGGGGCCGGGATGTCCCATGTCGCGAGGAACGCCGAACCCCCGACGATGATTGCAAAAACAGCGATCAGGACCAATCTGGAAATATTTTTCATAGCAATCCTTGTAGCCAGTGTAAGGCATACGTCAATTGAAAAGGGACTAATTCTACAAGTTTAAATCTTTCTAGCACCTTTATGTGATCAAAGATTATGGTAAATTAGGACTGTGGCAACATTTCGGCAGAATAGATCAAACGACCCTTAAACTTATGGTTCTGTTGCTCTATCTTCTTGAAATTACTTGTTCAATACGCACTATAACCCCTGAACAGGATGATCGGAAAATCGGCAATGGCGGATAACACCGCATCGCTCAACGACTTAAAGGATATCAAACCGATTGTATTGATCGGGTTGATGGGCGCGGGCAAAAGCCGAATTGGGCGGGAACTGGCGGCCAAACTTAAGCTGCCATTTGTCGACGCCGACGATGAAATCGTCAAGGCAGCCGGGTGTTCCGTATCCGATATATTCGAACTTTACGGTGAAACCGCCTTTCGGGATGTCGAAAGAAAAGTCATTTTCCGCCTTTTGGAAGACCGTGGAAAGATCATTTCCACGGGCGGTGGCGCTTTTATGAACGAAGACATCCGCCGGTTCGTCGCAGAACGGGGAATTTCGGTCTGGCTAAGGGCCAAACTGGATGTCCTGGTCGAGCGCACCGGCAGGCGCGGCGGTCGCCCGCTGCTTGAAAAGGGAGACCCAAAAGCAATCTTGCAGGGACTGATGGATGAACGCTATCCGGTGTATGGCGGAGCAGATATCATCATCGACACAGAAGATGTCTCGGTTGACGTTACCGTTAACGAAGCGGCGGCTGCGTTATCCAGTTTTGTCGCAAAACGAGAACAGAAATGAATAACGTGGCCCCAGCTCCCTCATCGAGCGAAGGAAAATTGCGCCTGGAACTGGGCGAACGCTCTTATGATATCCTTGTTGACACTAACCTGCTTGAGCAGGCGGGCGACTTGATCTCGCCCCTGATGAAGGGCGAAAAAGCGGTGATCGTCACCGATTCAAACGTTGCGCCTTTGTTCCTTGAAAAACTGGAACGCTCGTTAAGCGCATCTGGCGTCAAGCATACCGCCATCATCCTTCCCGCAGGTGAGCAAAGCAAAAGCTTTGAACAATTGCAGAACCTGACGATCAAACTGATTGATGCGGGCATCGACAGGAAAACCATGTTAATCGCCCTGGGCGGCGGCGTCATTGGGGACCTTGCTGGTTTTGCCGCCGCCGTAATCATGCGCGGCATCGAATTTGTTCAGATACCGACCACTTTACTTTCCCAGGTTGACAGTTCCGTCGGCGGCAAGACGGGCATCAATGTTCATTCGGGCAAAAACCTGGTCGGGGCCTTCCATCAACCGCGCCTGGTTTTGGCCGATTTGTTAACTTTGAACACCCTGCCCCGCCGACAATTGCTCGCCGGTTACGCGGAAGTCGCCAAGTATGCCCTGATTAACGATCCCGACTTATTTTCCTGGCTGGAAGACAATGCCCCTGCCCTGCTGAACGGCGACAAGGACCGACAACGACACGCCGTTCTGAAAAGCTGCACCCACAAAGCCGCCATCGTTGCCGAAGATGAGCGCGAGGCTGGCGTAAGAGCCCTGTTGAACCTTGGCCACACTTTCGCCCATGCGCTGGAGGCTGAAACCGGATACGGCGACGATCTGCTACACGGCGAAGCTGTCTCCATCGGCATGGTCATGGCATTTGATCTGTCGGTTCGACTGGGATTTTGCGCGCAAGCCGACGCCCAGCGGGTGAGTAGTCACCTTCAAAATGTGGACCTGCCGACCGATATGGATGGACTGGCGACGTCGTCCTGGTCGGCGGACAGGTTGATAGCCCACATGGGGCTGGACAAAAAAGTCGAAAGCGGGACCATTGTCTTTGTTTTGGCTCAAGCTATTGGTGAGGCCTTCGTCGCCCGTGATGTCGATCCCGAAGCGCTGCACGCTTTTTTAAGCGACGCCCTTTAACATTCGACAACTGAAAGTCAGTCATGTTGATAATACTTAGCGCCATTTTTGTATTGCTGTTGCTATCGGCCTTCTTCTCAGGTTCCGAGACAGCCCTGACAGCAGCTTCGCGACCACTGATGCATCAACTGGAAAACAATGGCAACCGGCGCGCCGGAACCATCAATCGCCTGAACGAACATCGCGAACGCCTGATCGGGGCGATCCTGCTGGGCAACAATCTGGTCAATATTCTTGCTTCGGCGTTGGCGACCAGCATCATGATCACCCTGTTTGGCGAACCGGGAGTCGCTTATGCAACCCTGACAATGACATTGCTGGTGCTGGTTTTTGCTGAAATCCTGCCAAAAACCTACGCTATTCACAACGCCAACCGCATGTCTTTGGCAATTGCCCCTTTGGTCAACGCGTTGGTGTTTGTCCTAGCGCCCATAACTCAACTGATCAATTTCCTGGTTCGCGGTGTTTTGAAACTGTTCGGTGTCAGTAATGTCGATGACGCCTTAAATTCCTCGTCGGAAGAATTGCGTGGCGCAATCGAACTACACGCCGTCGATGATCGTGCCGTCGAACACGAACGCGCCATGCTCAGAAGTGTTCTTGATCTTGCCGAAGTGCAGGTCAGCGAGATCATGGTTCATCGTAAGGATGTCGCCATGATCGATGCCGATCAACCGGCCAGCAAAGTGGTCGAGGATGTCCTCGCCAGCCCTTTTACGCGCATTCCCTTATGGCGGAGTCAGCCGGAAAACATCGTCGGCGTGTTACATGCAAAGGCTCTTTTGCGCGCCATTCGTGGCCTGGAGAACAGCCTGACGAACGAAGAACTTGAAAACCTTGATATCGTCTCCCTGGCCACCAAGCCGTGGTTTATTCCCGAACAAACCACCTTGCTGGACCAGTTGCAGGAATTCCGCAAGCGCCACGAGCACTTTGCGTTGATGGTCGACGAATATGGCAGTTTCATGGGCATCGTTACGTTGGAAGATATCCTGGAGGAGATTGTCGGCGATATTTCCGACGAACATGATATCGCCGTTTCGGGTGTCATGCCGGAAGCCGATGGTAGTTACACGATCAAGGGCGGTGTGACTATCCGCGACCTGAACAGGGAATTCGATTGGCGATTACCTGATGAAGAGGCAGCTACAATCGCCGGGCTTATCCTTCACGAATCCCGGCGCATTCCCGAACCCGGTCAGCTTTTCATGTTCCACGGCCTCAGATTCCAGATATTGCGCCGCGTTCGTCAGCAAATTACGTCTGTCAGGGTGACGCCCATGAAAGAAGAGACTGAACCTTCGAATGAAGAGTGACTTTTCTGGATTAAGCAACCTGATGTCTGGAAATTTGAATTTGATGTGATCAGTCATCCTGGCATTCCCATTTAATATATGCCTTTTCGGCGCTGGCCCATTTGTCGTCGATTTCGACGAGGACGG
>MPLX02095254.1_pt1 | contig 11801 bp, 10 predicted proteins | sample 1617341 | NCBI WGS metagenome assembly MPLX02 (sample SAMN05944804, study PRJNA350692) | marine metagenome | biome: marine; feature: ODZ; material: water; isolation source: 120 m water sample filtered on 0.2 um supor filter | place: Pacific Ocean | collected 2012-04-08 | depth 120m m | reverse complement strand
GGAAATGCGAATCCTAGCAATATGTAACCATCTGATATAAATTGCTATACTAACTTTAATAATGCCAACTTCGATCCTGTGTAATGAACAAATACCGCTGCTGCGCGGAGAAGGCCGTTACATAGATGACATTAAGTTTTCCGATATGCTCCATGTTGCATTCGTACGTAGTCCTTATGCACATGCACGCATCAACAATGTAGATACCGAAGTAGCCAAAAGGCAGCCTGGGGTCGTGGCTGTGTTAAGCGGCCTGGATATACATGCGGACATCCAGCCGATAAGACCACTACTGAAAAATTCTGGTTTTCAAGCCACCAACTGGCATGCTATTGCCTGGGACAAAGTACGTTACGTGGGCGAAGCAGTTGCAGTTGTTGTTGCTTCAGATCGGTACATTGCAGAAGATGCTGCCGAGCATGTTATTGTTGAGTACGAACCACTACCAGTGATAGACTCAGCAGCAACCGGTATGCTAGCAGACTCTGCTCGTGTACATGACAACCTCAATAGCAATATCTTACTAGAAACACAGTCTGGGCTCGATAAGGACGACACTGCATTTAAGAAGGGTGATATAAAAGTCAGAGCTAACTTCCGGCATCCACGAGTGACAGGAATACCAATTGAAAACTGCGGAGTAATTGCAGACTATAGAGCGAATACAGATGAGCTAGTCGTTTGGTCATCAACCCAGATTCCCCATGTGCTACGTGATGCATTATGTGATTCGCTTGGAATATCAGCACACCAAATCAGAGTGGTTGCACCAGATGTTGGTGGTGGCTTTGGGACTAAAATGCAAGCTTTACCGGAAGAAATAGTCGTATCTCATTTAGCACGATTATTACATCGTCCTATTAAATGGACGCAGGACCGCATGGAAAATATCAAGGCCAGTTTTCATGCTCGAGATGTGTTAGTTGAAGCAGAATTATCTGCCAATATTGACGGAACTATAGTTGGAATGAGAGCCAAAGCAATATGTGATGTGGGCGCCTACAACTCATTTCCTCTCACCGCAGGTCTAGAGCCATTTACTATAGGTAGCGCACTCGCAGGTCCTTATGACTTTGAGTACTACTCCTACGAAGGTTATGCTGTTTCTACTAACAAGTGTCCAATGGGAGCATACCGGGGAGTCGGATTTGTGTTGGGGCCTATGGTGATGGAAGGACTACTAGATAAGTTATCTCAAAAGATAGGAATGGACCCTGCACTCTTGCGTAAGAAAAACTTGGCCCAACCCACAGACTTTCCATTCAAAAGCCCTGCAGGACCAATCTATGATAGCGGTGACTATCCGGCATTACTAGATCTAGCACTCGAAGAATCAGACTATTCAGCTTGGCGAAATCTTCAATCTGAAGCCCGTAATGAAGGTAGGTTGCTAGGTATAGGTATGTCATGCTTCATCGAAATGACTGGCATGGGGCGCGATACCTATCGCAAACGAGGAATGGTCAATGTACCTGCTTTTGATGCAGCTAGATTGCAAGTAGATCGCCATGGCCACCTAGAAGCATTTATTAGTACGCCGTCTCAGGGACAAGGTCAAAAAACAACCTTTGCCCAACTGATCTCTAGCACATTGGGTGCCCCACTTGATGACATTAAAGTTCATCTAGGCGATACAGCTACTACCCCTTACGGATCTGGAACATTTGCCAGTCGAAGTCTAGTAAGTGGCGGTGGAGCTCTGTTAAAAGCCGCTGAAATGTTACAGGACAAACTCGTTAGAATAGCAGCGGCTTACTGGCAGGTCGATAACAATGATCTGCAGTATGTTGACGGAAGAATATTTAACCCAAATCAAAGCTCAGAACATCTTAGTCTAAAAGACTTAGCTGATCTAGCCTATACTCCGTTTCAGGAACTACCACCTAGTGTTGAACCAGGACTCTCGGTGCATGTATCATACAACCCGCCTCCCGCTGTCAGTTCATCCGCAGTACATATGGCATTAGTAGAAATAGACAAGAACACGTATGAGGTGAAGATCAAAGACTATGTTGTAGCTGAAGATTGTGGCACCAAGGTCAATCAAGCTATTGTAGAGGGACAGGTACGAGGAGGAATAACACAAGGTATAGGAATAGCATTATTGGAGGAGTTATCGTACGATAGTGAAGGACAATTGCTAAGCGGATCACTAATGGATTATCTTGTACCAGGAATATATGAAACACCTGCCATAAAAATAGTCAGCATGGAAACTCCTTCTCCGTGGAGTGTAGGAGGCTTCAAAGGAGTAGGAGAAAGTGGAACTATAGGAGCACCAGCTACAATCACCAACGCTATACTAGATGCATTAGAAATATCAGCTCAAGATATACAGTTGCCGCTAACACCGGAGCGCATATTTAGATTGAAAAATAAGACAAAATCATGATTTTGTACAAGCATGGTAAGTTGTTTAGGCCAACACAACCTTATGAAAACTGAACATTCCAAAGGCATTGGAGAGTCTATAAAGCGATTAGAAGACAAGCGTTTTCTGCAAGGCCAAGGTCATTATATAGATGATTTGCAATTGCCTGACATGCTACATGCCGCTGTGCTTCGCAGTCCTTATGCTCATGCCACAATCACAAATATAGACGTTAACTTCGCGCTTGAACAACCCGGTGTAGTTACCATATTGACATTTGCAGATTTGCATTCCGTAAAACCAATACCAATACGACTAAATCCTTACGGATCACTTGAGCCATTTCTACAGTACCCGTTAGCCAACAACCGAGTACGATATGTAGGCGACCCTGTCGCTTTGATAATAGCTCACAGCCGCTACCAAGCTGAAGATGTCTTAGAAAATATTGTTGTCCAGTATGACCCATTACCAGTCAATATAGATGCCGAAGACAAGGTGAGTTGTCCCTTACACCATGACGCAAAAGACAATGTAGCATCCAACTTCGTACAACAGAAAGGAGATGTGGTTGCAGCGTTTAGAAAGGCCGAGCATATCACTAAACTCCGATTTACCTCTGGGCGACATAGCGGCGTACCACTCGAAACGCGTGGCTTGATAGCCAACTATGATGCAACCCAGGAAAAACTAAAAGTGTGGGGTCCTACCAAAGTAACTCATTTTAATCGTGGTGTACTTGCACACATGTTGGACATGGAAGAGCACACAATTGGAATGATAGAACCTGATGTGGGAGGAGGGTTCGGGGTACGCGGTGAATTCTATCCTGAGGACTATCTGATTCCATACGCAGCTCTTATGCTTAAACGCCCGGTCAAATGGATAGAGGATCGTCTAGAAAATCTGATGGCCTGTAATCATTCCCGAGAACAAATCTACGAGATGGAAATGGCACTCAAAAAAGACGGCACCATCTTGGGAATAAAAGTTCTTTTGTCGAACGATCAAGGAGGTTATATTCGTACACACGGGATAATTGTACCCGAACTAAGCGCAGCAATATTTCCCGGTCCCTATCACATCCCTAATTATCGGTGTGAGGTTCGTTCAGTACTGACCAACAAGACACCTGCTGGAACATATAGAGCTCCGGGACGCTATGAATGTAACACTAGTCGAGAGCGATTATTAGATCTTGCAGCGTCGGAACTCATGATAGACCCTGTCAAAATACGATCAATGAATCTCATACAACCTGAGGATATGCCTTATGAGGTTGGCACCGAATCGTTGGGTGAGGATATTGTTTATGATAGCGGTGATTATCCCTTTGCATTACAGGAAGTAGTCCGCTTATCCAAATATGAAGAAAATCGTCATATTAACCATAATAACTTGTCCAACAAGAAGGTTGGGTATGGAATTGCCTGCTTTGTAGAAAAAACGGGCCTTGGCCCTTTCGAAGGAGCACGAATAGAGATTGATCAAACTGGAGCCATAACAGTAAGCACCGGAGCTGCCAATGTTGGACAAGGCCTTGAGACAACATTGGCACAAATAGCATCATCTGTACTTACAGTATCACCTGACTCAATTCAAGTATTACATGGCGACACTGACCTTATACCTTATGGAGTAGGTAGCTTTGCTAGCCGAGCTACCGTGATGGCGGGAAGTGCGGTTTACTATGCAGCTCAAAAAATCCGTAAAAAATTACTAAAGATAGCAGCTCACACTCTGAATTGTCAGGTTGAACAACTTATAATTAGCGATGGGGATATTTGCGTGACCGACCATCAGGACAAGCGGTTAACCTTAGCACAGGTGGCTCAACAATCTAGTCCGCGAAATTGCCCACCGGATATAGAGCCAGGACTCGATTTCACACACTATTTCAGATGCAATCAAATGACATTCGCACATGGAGCTACTATAGTGAAGGTAGAAATAGATATTACAACATGCGCAATTGTTCCCAAGCACGTATGGATAGTCTATGACATTGGTAAAGCAATAAACCCACAAATGGTAAAGGGACAAATCGAAGGAGGAGCAGTACAAGGATTGGGTGGAGCCTTGCTAGAAGAATTCAAATATGACCCAAGTGGCCAACTAACAAGCGGGTCTTTCGTAGACTATCTCCTCCCTACAGCTACTGAGACACCCTTTCTGGAATCAAAAAGATTAGATAGATCACCATCCACCCTAAACCCGATACAAGTAAAAGGAGCAGGAGAATGTGGTATAGCCGGTATGGGAGGAGCTTTGGCCAACGCAGTGGCTGATGCCCTTGGTGATTCAGGTAGCAATGTCAATGTACTACCAATCACTCCTGAGAAAGTATGGCAATGGTTGACACCAATGCAAGACAAAACGAATTAGACAGTGTTATAAAATAGGAATAATTATGAAACCAGCACCTTTTGATTATTATGATCCTGACAGTGTGGAAGAAGTCCTAGACCTGCTACAGCAATATGGAGATGACGCCAAAATTCTAGCTGGTGGTCAAAGCCTGGGACCATTACTAAATATGCGCTTGTCAACACCTCAAATCATAGTTGATTTAAATCGTGTCGCAGATTTAGAGTACTACAAATCAGATGGTACAGGCCTAAGAGTGGGTGCAATGACCCGACAAAGCACATTAGAAGATGATACTAACCTCAGAACCACTCAACCCATTTTAGCCGCGTCAATCCCCTACATTGGACATCGATCTATTCGCAACCGCGGTACAGTTGGTGGTAGTGTTGCCCATGCCGACCCCGCAGCAGAATGGCCAGCTATAATGCTTGCATTAGATGGAACTATATTAATACGTAATACGACAGGTACAAGAACAGTGGATGCCAGTGATTTCTACATTTCAGCTCTAACCACTGACTTAAAACCTGATGAAATATTAGTAGAAATCCAATTGCCCAACTGGGTCAAAACATCCGGTTGGTCATTTATTGAATTTAGCCGCCGGCATGGTGATTTCGCAATACTTGGAGTAGCTACATATTTGACTATAGAAAATAGACGGTGCACTAAATCTCGTATAGCAATTATTGGAGGAGGACCAATTCCAATTAGAACAAGCAAAGCAGAATCAATGCTCATAGGAGAAACAATAAGCGACGAACTCCTGAAGGACGTGTCAGAACAAGCCAGTAAAGAACTTGGTACAGATAGTGATATGCACGCCTCTGCGGATTATCGACGCTATCTCGCGTCAGTATTGGTCTCGTCCGCTCTACAAGAAGCAGCCGCTAGAGCTGGTGAATCAGGAGGTCAATGATGGTACAGGACACTACAAACAATAGTAGATTGATAAAACTTACAGTCAATGGGGTTTTATATGAGAGAAAGATTGAACCCCGAGTCACTCTGGTTGACTTTATACGTGGCGAACTAGGTATTACTGGTACCCATGTAGGCTGTGAGCATGGAGTATGTGGAGCTTGTACTGTCATATTTGATGGTCAACCAATACGATCTTGTATTATGTTAGCCGTACAAGCCGACTCGCATTCAGTTCAAACTGTGGAGAGCATGTCGTCTGGCGAGCAGTTGCATCCAATCCAGCAAGCCTTCTGGGAGAACTTTGGTTTGCAGTGTGGTTTTTGTACACCAGGTTTTCTGCTAACAGTACAGGACTTGTTATCGCGCAACTCTGATCCAACCGATACAGAAATTCGTGAGGAGTTGTCAGGAAACATATGTAGATGCACCGGATACCAATCCATCATAGCTGCCGTTAAACAGGCTGCGATTTATATGCGTCAAGAATAATTAAGTTCCTAAATGGTAGTATAGAGAAATCACTAGCTCTGTTAGCCTAACTCAAAGCTTTGACAACTTCAACGCCATTCAGCATCATCGAATACAGGAAAATATGGTGGAGCAAATCACCATCATGTGGGACAGCACCAAACTCTTGTGCATCAGCTACAGACATGTCATAGGTAGCCACACAATTGGCTGGCAATACTACTCGCTGCTGGATGTTTCGAGCATTACCACGCAAATGTATGCCCATGGCTAATTGATACGTACAAAGATCTGTGCAGTCGCCAACCACTATAAATGTTGTCACATCTGGATGACTATCAAGCCATGTGCCAAACTCGGTATCGATAGTAGCGCTAATTGAGTTTTTTTGTATAACAACCATATCACTATAAAATTCCAACTCCTGAAACTCCGGGACTGATTCCACCTCTTCAGTACCACGCACACAATGAGGAGGATAGGAACCAAATTCTATATCATCAGCTTCATGGTTGTCTTGTGCCAGTATTATATTTTCTACTCCCATAGCCTGACCCTGTTTGAAGATATCCACAATGGGACTAATAATAGCCTGGACACGAGGGCTTGCTAGCGCACCTTCGTAACAAAATCCATTTATTACATCGACTGAAACTATAGCAGTAGACGACGGGTCATGAATTACATCCTTCAATAATAATTCCGGGAGGTTTGCTTCCCATGACAAAACGTACTCCAAAAAAGGTTTGCTATTATTTATTAACGTGTCGACATTCATTGTCTTTTCTCCAATGATTTGTTTAGTGTTTGTATTTTAACATGGCAGCACCTATAAATCCCAGCCACATTTTATGAAACATCAGAAATATTAGCGTGATAAAAATAGTATAGCAACTATGGCCAGGCCGGATCCAATAAGCTTAGTGGAAGTAATGGGCTCCTTCAAAAATATGTATGCCAATAACACAGCTACAACGAAACCTAAGCTTGTAATTGGAGACACAATGCTCGCTTCTCCGCCAACATTAAATGCACTCATAGTAGCAAATATTGCAAAACCTGCACTCAAGCCTGCCATAGATGCTACTCCGGCCATCCTCGGAGCCAACACAAACGACTGATTCTGGAAAAAATGTATTGCTATAGCTACAATGAGCACTACTAAAGTCTCGACCACCATAAAACTCGCTGGATAGACTTTATTAATACCGGCCACTTTCCAAAAAAAGTTAGACAACCCAAAACCCACTAGACCTCCTAAAGCCAAGACAATTGGTAAGCTCATGTTTTTTTACCTCTGAATTAATACCACCTAAATATTTATCATGTTTGGTCTAAACATCATTGAGTGTTTCTAGTAGTTCCACTCCAGTTTTTGACCACTTACAACCATGACTTGCGTATTTATGGTGTCACATCTAATAAATAATAAACCCATTACAATTATAGCAATTGCATTTGAGCATGTCATGGCTATAATACCCTTGCTATTATATATACTGTAACAATCTACAACAATTAATACTATGCATGATTCAGTGAACTAGGAGCAAGTTTTATGTCTACAAAACAACTGTTTCTCGCGCCTACAGCAGCACCCACAATAGCTAACCTGCCCAAATGTAATATTCACACACATCTTGAAGGGTCAGTGCGGCCTAGTACCTTTATGGAGCTAGCGGTTGAACATGGGATTGAACGGAAACCATCGTTAGATGTGGTTTCACGAGCCATGCAAGTAACCGGCGCCGAAGAAAGCCTAGTAGATTATTTGGACAAGATTAGTTATGGTTACCAAGTGTTCCTAGACAAAAAGTCTGTACAACGTATTGCGTATGAGGCTGCAGAAGATGCAGCCTTGGATGGGGTTATTTATCTCGAATTGCGGGCAGGGCCGGTCACCCATAGCCATACAGATTTTCCCGTAGGGCAAGTGATAGAAAGTATTCTTCTTGGATTACACCAAGCAGAAGATAAATACAATATAGTCTGTCGATTAATAGTATCTGCTCTTAGAAATCATGACCCAAAAGAGAATATCAAGCTAGCACATACCGCGATAGAGTTTAAGCATGATGGTGTAGTTGGTTTCGACTTAGCCGGAGATGAAGCAGGATACTTAGCTCAACCTCACGCTGAAGCATTTAGTATTGCAAGAAGTAATGGTTTGGGAATTACAGTACATGCAGGAGAAGCGGGGGGAACAGACAACATACTGTATGCGGTTGAGAAACTAAAAGCCACTAGGATAGGGCATGGGATTAGAGCTATAGAATCCCGGGATTTAGTAAACTTACTCAGTCAACGTCAAATCCTACTTGAGCTGTGTCCAACAAGCAATGTCCACACAAACACTGTTGATAATATAAAGAACCATCCTGTATCGAAATTCTACAATGAAGGGATTCCAATCTCAATAGGAGACGATGATCCCATAACGTCTAGAACTAGTGTTTCTAGTGAATTAACGCTATTACAGAACAATTTTGGCTTCGGAATAAAGAAAATCAAGGCCATTCAACAAATGAGTATCGAGTCCGCTTTCATTACAGACCAAACACTTAAGAGCAAACTGTTACAAATAGTATCTGCTCCATAACAAAATAGATTTTAGCCAACCTGAGGTAATGCATATGAAGCCTGAAACTAGAGATAAATTGGCGTTTGATAGCAAAGCAGTCTATTACAACCCAGACCCCAGTACAAAGTCCATTAATGCTCCCCTATATCTTTCTAACAATTTTCAGTATGACGAAGAAATATACCAAAACATAGTTGAAGGAGCTCGGATCACAGAAAACATCTACGGTAGATGCGGCAATCCAAATGAAACACTACTGCAAGAGCAGGTAGCCATGCTTGAAAACGCAGATGGTTGTCTTGCTCTGGGATCAGGAATGGCAGCCGTTGCAACAACTTGCTTAGCTTTACTTCGTCCTGGTGACCATATCGTATCTGATTGGACCACCTATAGCTCTACGCACGAAATGTTTGATCATAGGCTCACAGACTTCGGGATTGAAACTACGTTTGTGGACTGTAACGACATAGAGGCAGTAAAGGCAGCAATAACAGAGAAGACCAAAATTATATATTTCGAAACAATAGCTAATCCAAACATGAGGGTAACAGCAATACCTCCTCTAGTAAAATTGGCTCGCGATAATAATCTGCTTGTAATATGTGATAACACATTTGCTAGTCCGTATGTGATGCGCCCACTTGATTGGGGAGTTGACATTGTAGTAGAAAGTGCAACCAAATTCATGGGAGGACACAACGATGTCTTAGGAGGCATCATAGCTATTAAAAAAACTAACCTGCCAGATGATTTTTTACATGATTTACGCTGGGGCACACATGTAAAACTAGGTGGAGTTCTCTCACCGTTCAATGCGTGGATGCTTCTACGTGGACTTCAAACCTTACCCGTAAGATTGGAACGACAATGTAAAACAGCCATGAAGCTAGCGCTTTACCTTGAAAATCATCCAGCAGTCCAAAAAGTACATTACCCTGGCTTAGTTTCCCATCCTAATCACGAAATAGCAAAAACGCAAATGCCTAACTATGGTGCTATGCTTACTTTTGAGGTTGCAGATGGTCAATCAGCTATTGAAGTGTGTGACAGTCTGGAGTTGTGCGCATTTGCGGCAAGTTTAGGCAGCGTCAGAACAATTACACAAATACCTGCTACCATGGCCTTTCTAGACATACCAAAAATTGAAAGAGAAAAAATGAATATTCAGGATGGCATGGTCCGCGTATCAGTGGGATTAGAAGACCCACATGATGTTATCAACGATATTGACCAGGCACTAAATCAAATAACAATTCACAAACAGGGTTAAACTACGGATTCTTTTGTTCATAAAATGTATAATCATATTATAGGGAATAAAAATACGTGAAAACTATATCTTCAGAAAAACTAAACTCTGACCAACACAGTCTCATTGAGGCTGCCATAGCTGCGACTGACACCGCATACAACCCATATTCGGGATACCATGTAGGCGCTGCTGTCCTTACACGCAGCGGATCGGTCTTTGCTGCATCTAACGTAGAAAATGTTGCTTACGGACCAACAATATGTGGTGAGAGAATGGCTATAGGCAAAGCAAACGCGTCCGGAGCACGTGATATTGTAGCAATAGCAATTAGCTCACGATCTGATAACCACGAGAAAAATGAGATTACCGCAGACCCATGTGGTACTTGTCGCCAGGCGATTTATGAAATGGCGCAAGTATCTGGATGTAACATTGAAGTGATTATGTCTGACAAGAACAAGCACAACATTGTTATTAAGTCCATTGAGCAATTGTTACCTTATGCTTTTGGCCCTTCTCAACTACATATTGATGTTGTCAAAGGCAACCTGTAAGCTTTAGCATTACAAATGCTCTATATAGGTTAAGATAATGGGTTCCGATTCCAACATTAATATGTCAAAACTATATCATATTGGATGTCGTCGCGGTGAAGTCGGACGCTACGTGCTATTACCTGGAGATCCAGGCCGAGTGCCTATGATAGCAAGTCTTCTTGATGACGCTAAAGAAATTTCACACAATCGTGAGTATCTTACTTATACAGGCACGTTGCTAGGCGAAAAAGTGTCGGTTACATCAACCGGGATGGGTTGTCCTTCTACAGCAATTGCTGTAGAAGAATTAGCAATTGCTGGTGCAGATACTTTCATTAGAGTTGGCACATCCGGTCCAATGCAAGATTTCATAGAAGCTGGCGACCTGTTAATTGCATGGGGAGCAATTCGTGACGAATACACTTCCAAACAATATGTTCCACCAGAGTATCCAGCAGTAGCTGATTTGGAAGTAACCTTAGCGCTTAGACAGGCTGCCCGTGATCGTGGTGTACGCCATCATGTTGGACTTACTCAATCAAAAGATTCTTTCTATGGACAACACGAACCAGACAGAATGCCTGTTTCTAGACAACTTCAAGACCGATGGAAAGCATGGATAGCAGGAGGTACACTCTGTTCAGAAATGGAGGCTTCTACTATTTTTGTGGTAACTCGAATGCTAAACTGTCGATCAGGGGGTATTATGACGTCTGGCATTGATTTAACACATCTGTTGGTAACAGCTGTAGATGGATTAAAGATATTAATTGAGCAAGATATTGCGCGGAGGTAATTTTGACATTTCTAGATGAGTGCATTGAATTTGCTGGCCCAGCTTGGGAAAGATATGTTCATCATCCATGGATAGAAGCGCTGTTTGCTGGTACATTACAAGAAGACAAATTTCGCTATTGGTTAATCCAAGATCTACCCTATATAGGTGAGAACGCGTCAGAGGTAGCATTTACAAAGGTGCCTACACACAACCCCTGGGTAAAACTGCAAAGAGAATACGGTGTACGCGCAGCTGAGTCACGTGTAGAGCTTAGAATGCTGGAAGATTATGACGAGTTTGCATTAACGCGCTGGGCTGCCAGACCACGCAGAGAAGCATTTGTGAATTTTTTTGTTAGAGCATTCTATGAAGGTACATTTGGTGATGTTTGTTGTGCAGTGTATCCATGTTATTGTTTTCATAATACATTCGGCGTGAGATATGAAAACGAAAAACCTAAAAACCTATCGCAATTACAACGAGATTGGCTAGAACAATGGCAAGACCCATTTTATAGGGAT